>CAJIAT010000081.1_pt1 | contig 29514 bp, 25 predicted proteins | sample 9199161 | NCBI WGS metagenome assembly CAJIAT01 (sample SAMEA7708281, study PRJEB35096) | sediment metagenome | biome: marine neritic benthic zone biome [ENVO:01000025]; feature: sediment [ENVO:00002007]; material: shallow marine sediment [ENVO:03000034] sea grass bed [ENVO_01000059] ... | reverse complement strand
GCGAGCGCATCGCTCAGCAGCACGAGATCGATCCGCAGTCCCTGGTTGCGACGGAACCTGCCCGCCCGGTAGTCCCACCAGGAGAAGGTCTTCTCCGGCTGCTCGAACAGGCGCAGGGCGTCGACGAGCCCGATGCCCATGATCCGCCTCAGCGCCTCGCGCTCCGGCGTGCTGCAGAGGATCCGCTCGTGCCATGCCGCAGGGTCGTGCACGTCGCGATCCTCCGGCGCGATGTTGAAGTCGCCGACGACCGCGAGGCGCGGATGCGCCGCCGCCTCTTCCTCGAGCCAGGCGCCGACCCGCTCCAGCCAGTGCAGCTTGTGCGCGTACTTCTCCGAGCCGACCTCCTGGCCGTTGACCACGTAGAGGTTCACGAGGCGGAGATCGCCGATGGTCACCGCGAGGATCCGCCGCGCCGGATCGTCGAGCCCCGGGACGTCGGTCACCGGATCCGCGCCGGGCTCGCGGCTCACGATCGCGACGCCGTTGTAGGCCTTCTGCCCGACGAAGCGCACCGCATAGGCGGCGTCCTCGAAGGCATCGGCGGGGAACTTCTCGTCGGTGAGCTTCGTCTCCTGCAGCGCGAGGGCGTCCGGCTGGTGCTGGGCGAGCCAGTCGAGGACGTGCGGCAGGCGGACGGCGAGGGAGTTGACGTTCCAGGTGGCGAGCTTCATGGCGTGGGGAGTGTACCGTGGGGACGACGCGCACTTCGCCGCTCAAAGCTCATCGGCGAGTTCCACGAGCGCCTCGGCGACATCCTCGCCTACGCGAACGACGTCCTGGTTCCGCGAGACCGTCCGACGCTGTCCCGAGACGGCTTCGCTGCGAAGTCGATGATCGACAGGGCGCTCACTCGGTGCCGTCCCGGCGCCCCGCGGCCTGGACGGCGGCGGGCCGTAAAGATCCCCGCAGGAATGGACAAGCCCCTATCTCACTCCGGGCTAGATCCGGAACCCCCCGTGGCGACGGCGCACGGTGTAGTCGACGAGCCAGCCGCCGGCGCCGAAGGAGAGCAGCAGCCCCGAGCCGAGGAGCATCCACTGCCAGGCCTGCCAGCGCAGGAAGCCGAGCAGGTTCGGCTGACCAAGCGGCGCGTCGTCCGGCTCCGCCCCCGCGCTCTCCTCGGCCGGAGCGCTCGCCTCGGGCTCGGGCTCGGGCTCCAGGGCGGGGAGCGGGTCGAGGCCTTCGCCGGCGGTGGCGACCAGCTCCTGGTTCGCCTCGAGGATCGCGAGCTCCTGCTTCAGACCGCGGTTCTCCTCGGCGAGGCGCTGGATGTCGCGCAGCGCGTTCGAGAGCGAGTCGCCCTGGGTCTGGGGGGTGTTGGCCATGCTGTCGAGCTCCGCCTGGAGCCGCGAGCGCTCGCGATCGGCCTCGTCACGGTCCGCCTCGAGCTCGGCGAGCTTCGCGCGCTCGGCCTCGAGCTGCACGCTGAGCGCGGCGCGCTCGGTGTCCAGCGCGCCGTTGCGCTCGTCGAGCTCGGCCGCGCGCGCCTCGAGCTCGCCGACCTGCTTGCCGAGGGCGGTGATGCGGGTCTCGGCCTCGACGAGAGCGACCTGCGCGCTCTGGAGCAGCACGATCGCCGGCGGCTCCTCGGCGACGTAGCGCGCGTCCATCCAGCCCTCGGAGCCGTCGCTCGCGCGCACGCGCACGAGGGTGCCGCTGCGCTCGAGCACCTCGAGCTCGACGCCGCTCTTCAGGAGCGCCGTGATGGCGCTGTCGAGGTTCGCGTCCTCGTGCAGGCCGACCTGCAGGCCCTCGGTGACCCACTCGCCGCCAACCGGGTCCGCGCCGTAGGCGGGCAACGAGATGAGGCTCGCCGCGAGCGCGCCCAGGAGGCCTCGACGCGCCCGGAGGGAGCGCGGGCTCACGCCGCGGTCCCCGCGACCTGCTCCGTCGGGCCGAGCCCCGAGTGGCGTAGCAGAGCGTCGATGGTCGGCTCGCGGCCGCGGAAGGCCACGAACAGCTCCATCGCATCGCGCGCGCCGCCCTGCTCGAGGATCGAGTGCAGGAAGTCGCGGCCGGTGCCGGCGTCGAAGATGCCGTTCTCCTCGAAGCGCGAGAAGGCGTCGCTCGACAGCGCCTCGGCCCACTTGTAGCTGTAGTAGCCGGCCGCGTAGCCGCCGCCGAAGATGTGCGAGAAGGCGTGGGCGAAGCGGTTGTAGGGCGGGGGCTCGATCACCGCGACCTCGCGGCGCACCGCCTCGAGGGTCTCCTGGACGCGCCCGGCGCGGCCGGCCTCCGGGTCCAGATGCAGCCGGAAGTCGAACAGCGCGAACTCGACCTGGCGCAGCATCTGCAGCCCCGAATGGAAGTTCTTCGCCGCGCGCAGCCGCTCGAAGGTCGCGTCGGGCAGCGGCCTGCCGGTCTCGTGATGCCCGGCGACGAGGGTGAGCGCCTCCCGCTCCCAGCACCAGTGCTCCATGAGCTGGCTCGGCAGCTCCACCGCATCCCAGGGCACCCCCCGGATCCCCGCGACGCTCGGGTAGTCGACGCGGGTGAGCATGTGGTGCAGGCCGTGGCCGAACTCGTGGAACAGCGTGCTCACCTCGTCGTGGGTGAGCAGCGCGGGCCGGCCCTCGGCGGGGGGGATGAAGTTGCAGGTGAGGAAGGCGACGGGGCGCTGTACCCGGTTGCCGATCCTGCGGCGCACGAGACACTCGTCCATCCACGCGCCGCCGCGCTTGTGCGGGCGCGCGTAGAGGTCGAGATAGAACTCGCCGCGCACCTCGCCGTCGGCGTCGCGGATGCGGAAGAAGCGCACGTCCGGGTGCCAGGTGTCGATGCCGTCGACGGCGCGGATCTCGAGCCCGTAGAGGCGTCGCACGACGTCGAACATGCCCTCGAGGACGCGCGGCACCGGGAAGTAGGGGCGCAGGTCCTCCTGGGACAGCGCGAAGCGCTCGACCCGGAGCTTCTCCGCGTAGTATGCGATGTCCCAGGCCTCGAGCCGCTCGCGTCCGAAGCGGGTGCGGGCGAACTCGCGCAGCTCCGCGAGCTCGCGCTCGGCGACCGGCCGCGCCCGGCGCGCGAGATCCTCGAGGAAGTCGGTCACCGCCTCGGTGGAGGTGGCCATCTTGCGCGCGAGGGAGAGCTCGGCGTAGCTCGCGTAGCCGAGCAGCGCCGCGCGCTCGTGGCGCAGCGCCAGGATCTCGCGCATGACCTCGGAGTTGTCCCAGCGCCCCGCGTGCGGTCCCTGATCCGAGGCGCGGGTGGTGTAGGCGCGGTACGCGGCCTCGCGCAGCGACTCGTCGTCGGCGTAGGTGATGACCGGGAAGTAGCTCGGGTACTCGAGCGTGAGCAGCCAGCCCTCGACGCCCTCGCGGCGGGCGGTCTGCTCGGCGAGCGTGCGCGCGGACTCGGGCAGTCCCGCGAGCGCCGACTCGTCGGTGACGCGATGCTGCCAGGCCTGGGTCGCGTCGAGCACGTTCTCCTCGAAGCGGCTCGAGAGCTCGGCGAGACGGGCGTTCACCGCCTTGAACCGTTCCTTCTGCGCCGGCTCCAGGGCGACGCCGCCGAGGCGGAAGTCGCGAATCGCGTTGGCGACGATCTTGCGCTGGGTCGGGTCGAGACCCTCGGCGTCGGCGTGGGCCTCGAGCGCCTCGTAGGCGCCGAACAGCGTCTCGTTCTGGCCGAGCTCGGTCGAGTACTCGGAGAGCTTGGGCAGACACGCGTTGTAGGCCGTTCGCAGCGCCGGCTCGTCGGCCACGGCGCGCAGATGGCTGATCGGGGACCACACCCGTCCGAGGCGCTCGTCGATCGCCTCGAGCGGCGCGGCGAGACCGTCCCAGTCGTGCGCGTCGCTCGCCTCGATCGCCGCCACCCGCTCGCGGCACTCGCCGAGGGCGCGCTCCACCGCGGGCGCCACGTGCTCGGCGCGGATCGCTGAGAACCGCGGGAGGCGGTGCGAACCGAGCAGCGGGTTGTCCTGTCGAGCGGGCATGGGGCGGGTCTGCTGGGATAACCGAGAAATGCTAGCAGCCAACACGCGGGCCGGCCAGGAATCACCCACTGCGCGACAGCGCCGGCTCTGCGACGACGCGCGGTGGCGGGTCGACTGGAACCGCATCCCTGATACCATCGAGCGCCCGCGGCGTGGGCCGCGATCGCGAACTTGCTCGAGGAGGAGAGAGGCAATGGCGCAGGTGACGTTGAAGGGCAATCCGGTCACGACCAGCGGCGAGCTGCCGGCGGTGGGGAGCGCGGCCCCGGACTTCCGCCTCGTAGGTCACGATCTGGCGGACCTGACGCTCGCGAGCTTCGCCGGCAAGCGCAAGGTGCTGAACATCGTTCCGAGCCTCGACACGCCGACCTGCCAGGCTTCGACGCGAGCCTTCAACGAGCGCGCCGACGCCCTCGACAACACCGCGGTGCTGGTGGTCTCGGCAGACCTGCCATTCGCCCAGTCGCGCTTCTGCGGCGCCGAGGGGCTGTCCAGCGTCGTCACCGCGGCGATGATGCGCGGGCACGACTTCGCGACCGACTACGGCGTGCTCATCACCGATGGTCCGCTCGAGGGCGTCACCGCCCGGGCGGTGGTGGTGATCGACGAGCAGGACAAGGTGGTCTACACGCAGCTCGTCGGTGAGATCGCCGACGAGCCCGACTACGACGCCGCGCTCGCCGCCCTCGGCTGACGGCGATCAGCGCAGCGACGATCTCAGCGCGACGCGCATACCGGGCAGCCCTCGCGCTTGCGCAGCCGCAGCTCGCGCCACTCCATGTAGAGCGCATCGAGGGCGACGACGCGGCCGACCAGCGGCTCGCCGGCGCCGGTGATCAGCTTCAGCGTCTCGGTCGCCTGCACGCTGCCGACGATGCCGAGCAGCGGCGCGACGACGCCGACCCGGGAGCAGGCCTCGCCCTCGGCCGAGGCGTCGTCGTAGAGGCAGCGGTAGCAGGGGCTGTCCGCGCGCCGCGGGTCGAAGACGCTGATCTGGCCCTCCCAGCGCATCGCCGCCCCGGAGACGAGCGGCGTCCCGGTGCGCCAGCAGGCGGCGTTGATGGCGAAGCGCGTCTCGAAGTTGTCGCACGCGTCGACGACCACGTCGGCGCGCCCGACCTCGGCGAGGAGCTCCTCGCCCTCGAGCTCGTAGGACATGGAGGCGACCCGCACGTCAGGGTTGAGCCGGGCGATCGTCTCCCGGGCCGAGTCGACCTTGTCGCGGCCGACGTCGCCGGTGCCGTGCACGATCTGGCGCTGGAGGTTCGAGAGCTCCACGAAGTCGTAGTCGCTGAGGACCAGCTCGCCGACGCCGGCGCTCGCGAGGTACATCGCCACGGGCGAGCCGAGCCCGCCGAGCCCGATCAGGAGCACGCGCGCGGCGGCGAGCCGGGCCTGGCCCTCGGGGCCGATCTGCGCGAGCAGGACGTGGCGCGCGTAGCGCTCGTCGACGGTCTCGCCGGCCCCGGCCTCGCCCGTCGCGCCGGGCTCGTCCACGCCGGGCTCGTCCACGCCAGGGTCGTCCACGCCGGGCTCGTCCACGCCAGGGTCGTTCACACCAGGGTCGTTCACGCCAGGGTCGCTCGTCGCCTCCTCGTCCATCGCACCGTTTTTACCGCAAAGGGGGCCGGCGCGATACGCCGGGCGCCGCGTGGGGCGAGCTGAGGCCGCAGCGCTGCTCGGTGCGGCGATGGGGCTGCATCAGGCGGGGCGCCTCTCCGAGGCGGAGGCGCGCTACCGGCGGGCCCTCGAGCTGGCCCCGGAGCTCCCCGATGCCCACGGCTACCTCGGGCTCGTCCTGCACCAGCGCGGCGCGAGCGACGCCGGCGTCGCGGCCCTGCGCCGTGCGGTGGCGCTCGCTCCCGACGACCTGGTGCTCCACGCCAATCTCGCCGCCGTGCTCGCCGAGCGCCGCGAGCCAGAGGCCGCGCTGGCAGCCTGGCGCGAAGTGGTGCGCATCGATCCGGCGGACGCCGAGGGGCACTTCCACGTCGGCCTGCTCCTCGACGAGCTCGGGCGGCCGGGCGACGCGGTCGCCGCCCTCGAGGGGGCGCTCGCGCTCGCCCCCGGCGAGGCGAGCGTCCACGCGGCCCTCGCCGGCGCGCTCCGTGCGAGCGGCGATGCCGAGCGTGCCCTCGCCGCGGCCGAGCGGGCCGCGGCGCTCGATCCTGCGAGCGGCCCGGCGGCGCGTCAGCGCGGCGCCGCGCTCGCCGCTCTCGGGCGCGCCGGCGATGCCGAGGCCGCCTATCGCCGTGCCCTCGAGCTCGAGCCGGAGCACGCGTCCACCTGGCACAACCTGGGCTCCCTGGCGCTCGCCGCCGGGCGCGCCGGGGACGCGCTCGGTGCCTTCGAGCGGGCAGCCGCATTGACCGGGAATGCTGCCCCCGACGCGGCGCGCGCCGCTGCGCTCGGGGCCGCGCGTGCCCTGCTCGCGCTCTCGCGTCCGGGCGAGGCGCTCGCCCGCTGCCGTACCGCCCGCGCGGGCGCCGCTCCCGGAGCCGCGCCGGCCAGCGCGGCGCTGCCCACCCTCGCGCGGATCCTCGCGCGGCTCGACGCCGGCGCCGACGCAGCGCGTCTCGCCGGCGAGCTCCTCGATTGCCTGGAGAGCCCGGCGGTGGAGGCCCAGCCGCTCGCCGGCGCCTGCGCGCGTGCGCTGCGCACGCGTATCGGCGCCCGGCTCGGGGGCGACGCCGGCGCTGTGGACGCCGAGGCTCTGGACGCCGCGCTCGAGGACGACCGGCTGTGGCTCGCCTATCTCGCGCGGCTCGTCAACACGGATCCGATTCTCGAGGGCGTGGTGGCGCGGCTGCGCGCGCTGCACCTCGCCCGCGCCGGCGAGCCCGTCGGGCCCGCGCGCATCGCCCACGCCGCCGCCCTCGCGGCCCAGGCCTTCGCCAACGAGTACGTGGTGTGGGTCTGCGAGGAGGAGCGGGCTGGGCTCGACGCCCTCGTCGAGCGTCTCGTGGGCGGGCCCGCGGCCTTCGAGGACGCGGATCGCCTCGAGCACGCGCTGCTCGCCGCGGCGGCCTACCGATCGCCGGCGGCGCTGCCGGGCGCGGCGCTCGACGCGTTCCTCGCGCCCGAGGCCGGGAGCGCCCCCACCCGGGCGCTGCTGCGGAGCGCCGTGCTCGAGCCGCGTGCCGAGCGGCGCATCGCCGAGGCGCTGCCGGCGATCGGCCCGGTCAGCGATCCAACGTCCCGGGCCGTGCGCGAGCAGTACGAGGACAACCCCTATCCGCGCTGGCAGGCGCTCCCGCCCAGCGCCCCTACCTCCATCGTCGAGATCCTCGGCGGGCGCTGCCCCGAGCATCGACCCGCGCCGAACCTCGCCGGCAGCCCGCCGGTGCTGGTCGCCGGCTGCGGCACCGGGCGCGAGGCGATCGACATCGCCGAGAGCTGCCCGGGCACCGAGGTCCTCGCCGTCGACCTCAGCCGGCGCAGCCTCGCCTACGGCGCGCGCATCGCCGCCGAGCGCGGGCTCGAGCGCATCACCTTCGCGCACGGGGACATCCTCGGCCTCGATGCCCTCGCGCGGCGCTTCCCGGTCATCGTCAGCACCGGCGTGCTCCATCACATGGACGATCCCCTCGCCGGCTGGCGGGTGCTGGCGGGGCTCCTCGAGCCCGGCGGGGTGATGCGCGTCGGCCTGTACAGCCGGCGGGCCCGCGCCGACGTCGCCGCCGCCCGCGAGGCGATCGCCGCCAGCGGCGTCGAGCCGACCCCCGAGGGGATCGCGCGCTTCCGCGCGGAGCTGCTCGCGGCCGGGCCCGACCATCCGCTCGCGAGCCTCGCCGCGAGCGAGGATCTCTACACCACCAGCGCCTGCCGGGACCTGCTCTTCCACGTCTGCGAGCGCACCTTCGACCCGGCGGCGATCGCGACCGCGCTGGACGCGCTGGGCCTTCGGTTCCTCGGCTTCGAGATCCCGGACCAGGGCACCGTGCGCGACTTCCGCACGGCCCACCCGGAGCCGGGGGCGCACCTCGATCTCGGCGCCTGGGATCGGTTCGAGCGCGAGCACCCGGCGGCCTTCGTCGGCATGTACCAGTTCTGGTGCGTGCGGCCGTGCTGAGCGCGCGCCTCAGGCCCGCACCCGGGCGAGCGTGACGCGCTCGAGGCCCGCGTGGTCGCGGTGGGTCGCCGGCGCCTCGAGGCCCTGCGCCGCCATCAGCGCGCGCACGGCGGGGCCCTGATCGTGCCCGTGCTCGACCGCCAGCCAGCCGCCGGGACGCAGGGCCTGCGGCGCGCCGGCGACGATGGCGCGCAGCGCCGCGAGCCCGTCCGGGCCGGCCCGCAGCGCCGCCGCCGGCTCGAAGCGCAGGTCCCCGCGCGCGAGGTGCGGATCGTCCTCGGCCACGTAGGGCGGGTTGGAGACCACGAGCGAGAAGCGCTCGCCGCGGGCCGCGCCGAGCCAGTCGGCGTGACGCAGCTCGACCCTCCCGGTTGCGAGACGGGCGACGTTGCGCGCCGCGACCTCGAGCGCCGCGGCGCTGGCGTCGCCCGCGATCACCTCCCAGTCCCGGCGCTCCAGGGCGAGGGCGAGGGCGATCGCGCCGCTGCCGGTGCCGACGTCCAGCGCACGCATGGGCTCCGGCGGCGACAGGTCGAGGGCGAGCTCGACCAGGCGCTCGGTCTCCGGGCGCGGGATGAGCGTCGCCGGCGTCACCTCGAGCTCGAAGGTCCAGAAGGCGCGCCGCCCGGTGAGGTAGGCGACGGGCTCGCCGCGGGCGCGCCGGGCGACGAGCGCGAGGTAGCGCTCCCGGGCCGTCGCCGGGACGCCTCGCTCGGGCCAGACCAGAGCCTGGTGGCGAGGCTCGCCGGTCGTGTGCGCGAGGAGCACCTCGGCGTCGGCGCGCGCCTCGGCCCGGTGCCCGCCGATCGCCGCGACCGCGTCCTCGAGGAGCTCGCCGAGGGTCGTCTCCCGCGGCTCGTCACCCGGGACCACGCGCCCGGTCACCGCGTCAGATCCCGAGCGCCGCGAGCCGGTCCGCATTGTCCTCGGCGAGGAGCGGATCGATGACCTCGTCGAGGCCTCCCGCCATCACCTCGGAGAGCTTGTAGAGGGTCAGGTTCACCCGGTGATCGGTGATCCGGTTCTGCGGGAAGTTGTAGGTGCGAATCCGCTGGGAGCGGTCGCCGCTGCCCACCTGGAGCCGGCGCTGCTCGTCCCGGTCGTCGCGCTGGCGGGCGCGCTCGGCCTCGAGCAGCCGTGCCCGGAGCAGCGCCATCGCGCGGGCCCGGTTCTTGTGCTGGGAGCGCTCGTCCTGGCACTCGACCACCGTGTTGGTCGGCAGGTGCGTGATGCGGATCGCCGAGTCGGTCTTGTTCACGTGCTGGCCGCCGGCGCCCGAAGCGCGATAGGTGTCGACGCGCAGGTGCGCCGGGTCGATGGCGATCTCCTGGACCTCCTCGACCTCCGGCAGCACCGCCACGGTGCACGCGGAGGTGTGGATGCGCCCCTGGGATTCGGTGGCGGGCACGCGCTGCACCCGGTGCACCCCGGACTCGAACTTGAGTCGGGAATAGGCGCCGCGGCCGACCACGCGCGCCACGATCTCCTTGAACCCGCCGTGCTCGCCGGCGTTCTCGCTCACCGGCTCGACCTGCCAGCCGCGCGTCTCGGCGTAGCGCGCGTACATGCGGAACACGTCGCCGGCGAACAGAGCGGCCTCGTCGCCGCCGGTGCCGGCGCGGATCTCGAGGAAGATGTTGCTGTCGTCCTCCGGGTCCTTCGGCACCAGCATCCCGCGCAGGCTCGCCTCGATGGCCTCGCGCCGGGCGCCGGCCTGCTCGATCTCCTCGCGTGCGAGCTCGCGCAGCTCCGGGTCGTCGAGCATCGCCGCGGCCTCGCTCTCGCGGGCCTCGTTCTCGCGGTACTCGCGGAATCGTCCGACCAGGGGCTCCAGATCCGAGTACTCCCGGTACAGCGCCAGGCGCTCCTCGTCGCCGACGGCCTCCGGGTCGGCGAGCAGGGCGCTCACCTCCTCCAGACGCTCGCTCAGGCCCTCGAGCCTGCGCAGCATCGAGGGCGTCACTGCCGATCTTCGCCGGGGGGCTCGCTCGCAGGCGTGTCGTCGAGGTCGAACAGCGTGCGGGCGGCGTCGACCAGCTCCTCCTCGGAGCGCGCGCCCGCGCGACGGATGGAGACCGTGGGGGCGTGCAGCATCTTGTTGGTCAGCGTGTGGGCGAGGTAGGCGAGCGCCTCCTCCGGGTCGGCGCCGGCGGCCAGCATGCGACGGGCCCGGCGCAGCACCTCGTCGCGCTGCGCCTGCGCCCCGCGCCGGACTCCGATGATCGTGTCGGTGACGCCGCGGGTGCCGAGCCAGCCCATGAAGCGATCGACCTGCGCGTCGACGATCTCCTCGGCCTCGAGCGCCGCCTCGTGGCGCGAGCGCTGGTTCTCCTGCACCACGCTCTGCAGGTCGTCGACCGTGTACAGGTACACGTCCTCGAGCGAGCCGACGGCGGGATCGACGTCCTGGGGCACGGCGATGTCGACGATGAACATGGGCCGGCGACGGCGGGCCCGGATCGCCTCGCGCACCTGATCCAGGTGCAGGATGGCCTGCGGGCTGCCGGTCGAGGCGATCACCACGTCGGCCTCGTGCAGGTGCGCCTGGACCTCGTCGAGGCCGATCGCGAAGCCCTGGAAAGCGTGGGCCAGCCGGTGCGCGTTCTCCAGGGTCCGGTTGGCGACGATCATCCGCCCGAGCCCCTGGCCCTTCAGGTGCCGGGCGGCGAGCTCGATGGTCTCCCCGGCGCCGAGGAGCAGGGCCGTGCAGGCGCCCAGATCGCCGAAGATGCGGCGCGCCAGGCTCACAGCGGCGAAGGCGACGGAGATCGGGCTCGAGCCGATCGCCGTGTCGGTGCGCACGCGCTTGGCGGTCGCGAAGGCGTGCTGGAACAGCTTCTCGAGCACTGGACCGACCGAGCCGTGCTCGCGCGCGTCCCGGTAGGCGGTCTTGATCTGGCCGAGGATCTGGGGCTCGCCCAGCACCATCGAGTCGAGGCCGCTCGCCACCCGCAGCACGTGGCGCGCGGCGAGGTGAGCACGGTGGGTATAGAGGTGGCTGCGCACCTCGCGGCTGCTCAGGTGGTGGTAGTCGGCGAACCACTCGAGGGCCCGGTCCGGCACCCCGGCCTCCAGGCCGCAGTACAGGTCCGTGCGGTTGCAGGTGGAGAGAATGACTGCCTCGCGAACGCCACCGGCGTCACGGATCTCCCGGAGCGCTTCTGGCACGGTCTCGGGCAGGAACGAGACGCGCTCCCGGAAGGCAACCGGTGCGGTCGAGTGGTTGACTCCGAGGGCGAGCAGCGGCATCGGCAGCTAGACTGCGGTCAGAACGCCGAAGATCCTGCGAGAACGCCTCCCGGAATACAACCGCGAGGCGAGCCGCATCGGCGCAGACGATACCTCGCGCGCGGTCGCCCGCGCCTTGAGCGAGATCAAGGCCACGATCGCGTGGGACCCCCCGTGGCGCCCGTGCCACGGGGCCGGAGGGAAAGGTATAGTGAGTTTTCTGCCCCACAATCAGGCCGGCGCCGGCCTGGCCTTGAGCGAAGGACCCCCGATGACGCCGATCTCCGTACCCAGCCGGGACCCGCGAGCCCGGATCCGCGCCGTGCGCCACCGAGTCACCTCGGCTGCGGCCGTCGCGACGCTGATGCTCACCGGGTGCGCCGTGGCCACCACGGCCGAGGTCGACGGGGGCCCAGGCGGGCGGGCCGGGACCCCGGAGGCGGCGCAGGCCGGGTCCCCCACCTTGAGCGCCGACGTGATGTACCGGCTGCTCGTCGCGGAGTTCGCCGGACGGCGGGGGGATCTGCCGACGGCGCTCGCCAACTACCTCGAGGTCGCCCGCGAGACCCGCGACGCCGGCGCCGCCGAGCGCGCCGTGCGCATCGCCGTGTTCTCCCGCAACGAGGCGGGGGGTCTCGAGGCCGCCAGGCTCTGGTCGGAGGTCGCGCCCGAGAGCGTCGACGCGCGCCAGGTGCTCGCGGCGATGCTGGTGCGTGCCGGCGACGTCGAGGCCGCCTCGCGCGAGATGCTCACCCTCGTGGAGACCATGGAGGCCGCGGCGCCCGGTGAGGGCTTCGCCCGCGTCGCCGAGATCCTCGCGCGGGAGAAGAATCGCGAGGTCGCCACCGAGGTCATGCAGCGGGTCGTCGCCGAGCACTCCGACGAGCCGCAGGCGCTGTTCGCCTACGGCACCCTGCTGGCGCGCCAGGGCGAGCTGGATCCCGCCTACGAGCAGTTCGAGAAGGTCCTCGAGCTCGACCCGGACAACGAGGAGGCGATCATCCTCGAGGCGCGGATCCGCCAGCGCCAGCGCGACACCGCCGGGGCTCTGCGGGTGCTCTCCGAGGCGCTGGACAAGCGCCCCGACGCGAGCGAGATCCGGCTCGCCTACGCCCGCGCCCTGGTCGACGCCAAGCGCTACGACGAGGCGCGCGAGCAGTTCGAGCGCCTGGCCGAGGACGACCCGGAAGACCACGACGTGCAGTACGCCCTCGGGCTGCTGCTGGTGCAGACCAACCGCCTGGACGACGCCGCCGAGCGCTTCCGGGTCCTGGTGAACGACCGCGAGCGCCGGGAGGCCGCCTGGTTCTATCTCGGGCAGATCGCCGAGACCCAGCGCAAGCCCGACGAGGCCCTCGACGCCTACCGCCGCGTGGACCGGGGCAAGCACCGCCTCAACGCCCAGATCCGGGTCGCGGTGCTGCTCGCCGAGAAGGGCGACCTCGACCGCGCCCGCGCCCACCTGCACGGGCTGCCCGGCGACAACAACCGGGAGATGGTGCGGATCTTCCGCGCCGAGGCCGAGATCCTCGTGCGCCGGGACATGCTCGACGAGGCCATGGGGGTCTACGACGCCTCCATCGAGGAGTTCCCGACCGACACCGACCTGCTCTACGCCCGCGCCATGCTCGCCGAGAAGCTCGACCAGCTCGAGGTGCTCGAGCGCGATCTGCGCGACATCCTCTCCCGCGAGCCCAACAACGCCGATGCGCTGAACGCCCTCGGCTACACCCTCGCCGACCGCACGGACCGGCTCGACGAGGCCCTCGAGCTCATCGAGCGGGCCTTCGACCTGAAGCCCGACGACCACTACGTCGTCGACAGCATGGGCTGGGTGCTCTATCGCCTCGGGCGCTACCAGGAGGCCCTGAAGCACCTGCGCAAGGCCTTCGAGCTCAGCCCCGACGCGGAGGTCGCCGCGCACCTCGGCGAGGTGCTGTGGGTCATGGGCAACCAGGACGAGGCCCGCGAGGTCTGGGAGACCGCGCTCAAGGAGACGCCGGACGACAAGCGGCTCCTCGACGTCAAGAAGCGGTTCGGCCTCTAGCCATGGCAGTGCTCGACGGAACGCCGCGCGGGACGGCTCGCGCGGCGCTCGCCGCGATCGTGCTCCTGCTCGCCGGCTGCGGCTCGGTGCCCGTGCCGTCGATTCTCGGCGACACCCCGCTCGACGCCCTCGAGGCGCGCAGCGAGCGCCTGGCCGAGATCGAGGACTGGACCGCCAACGGGCGCATCGCCGTGCGCACCCTCGAGGAGACCTGGTCGGCGCGGGTGAGCTGGACCCAGCGCGGCGAGAGCTACCGGCTGCGCCTGAGCGGCCCCCTCGGGCAGGGCGCCGCGCAGCTCCTGGTGCGCCCGGGCGCGGTGGAGCTGCGCACGGCGGACGACAAGCGCTACACCGCCGACAGCCCAGAGGAGCTGCTCCGCGTCCACCTCGGCTGGTCGATCCCCCTCGACGGCCTGCGCTACTGGCTCATGGGGATCCCGGATCCGTCGATCGAGCCGGGGCTCCTCGACGTCGACGAGAGCGGGCGCCTCACCCGCCTCGACCAGTCGGGCTTCACCATCAACTACCACGCCTGGCGCCAGCACGGGGATCTGCCGATGCCCACGCGCCTCGACTTCGAGAGCCCGCGCCTGACCGGCAAGGTCGCCGTGAGCAGCTGGGAGCTCCCGGTCGACACCGCCGCCCGATGACCGGGCGCTGGTCCACGTGGCCAGCGCCGGCCAAGCTCAACCTGTTCCTGCACGTCAACGCGCGGCGCCCGGACGGCTATCACGAGCTGCAGACGCTGTTCCAGCTCCTCGACCACGGGGACGAGGTGCACCTGCGGGTTCGCGGCGACGGGCGCATCGAGCGTCTCGGGGGGCCGGCGCAGATTGCGCCGGAGGACGACCTCGCCGTGCGCGCCGCGCGGGCGCTCGCCGCCCACGCCGGGGCCGCCTCCGGAGAGGTTCCAGGCGCGGACATCCGCATCGACAAGCGGATCCCCATGGGAGGCGGTCTCGGCGGCGGCAGCTCGGATGCGGCCAGCACGCTGCTCGGCCTCGACCGGCTCTGGGGCCTCGACCTCGGGGTGGAGACCCTGGCGGCGATCGGTCTCGGTCTCGGCGCCGATGTGCCGGTATTCGTCCACGGCCGCAGCGCCTGGGGCGAGGGGGTCGGCGAGCGCCTCGCGCCGGTGCGGATCGAGCCCGCCTGGTACCTGGTTCTGACCCCGCCCGTGCACGTGGCGACCGCGGCGGTCTTCGGCGATCCTGCGTTGACACGTGATACGCCGCGGCTGAAAATGGCGGACTTTCTCCGCGAAGGTGTGTCCGGGGAATGCGGTCGCCTGTCCGCTCGAGACGTCCTGCAGCGCACCGCGAACGACTGCGAGCCCGTCGTGCGACGCCTCCACCCGGAGGTGGGCGAGGCGCTCGACCGGCTCGGCCGCGACGCGCCCGCGCGCATGACGGGGACCGGCGCGTCGGTGTTCGCGCTGGTGGGGGACGAGGACGAGGCCGGCAGGCTGCTCGCGGCGCGTCCGCAGGGCTGGTCGGGCTTCGTCGCCCGCGGCCTGGACGCAGCGCCGGGCCCTGGGGGCGCCGACGCTTCGCGGTAACCGTTGGGGCGTAGCCAAGTGGTCTAAGGCACGGGACTTTGACTCCCGCATTCCCAGGTTCGAATCCTGGCGCCCCAGCCACTGGCAAGGCGCACTGGCGAGAGCCCCGACGAGAGAGCAACTGGGAAGAGAGCACTGGCATGCGCACTGGCACGCGGCGTGGCACGGCCGGGACGTGAAAGCATGAACGAACGGCTCTACAACCAGGGCGGCGTCAGCGTCGCCGAGCGGCTCGCCCATCGCAGCCTCGAGGCCGAGAGCTCGATGATGCTGCTCTCGGGCAACGCGAACCGCCCGCTCGCCGAGGAGATCGCGGCGCGCCTGTCGATGCCGCTCGGCAAGTGCATCGTCGGTCGGTTCAGCGACGGCGAGGTGATGGTCGAGGTCATCGACTCGGTACGCGGCAAGGACGTGTTCATCGTCCAGCCGACCTGCCGGCCGGGCAACGACAACCTCATGGAGCTCCTGGCGATGATCGACGCGGTGCGCCGCGCCTCGGCCAGGCGCGTCACGGCTGTCGTTCCCTACTTCGGCTACGCGCGCCAGGATCGCCGGCCGCGCTCGGCGCGGGTGCCGATCACTGCCAAGGTGGCGGCCGCGATGGTCTCGGCGGTCGGCGCCGATCGCGTGCTGACGATGGACCTGCACGCGGATCAGATCGTCGGCTTCTTCAACATCCCGGTCGACAACATTTACGCCTCGCCGGTCCTGCTCGGGGACATCTGGCGCCACAAGTACGACGACCTGATGGTGGTCTCGCCGGACGTCGGCGGCGTGGTGCGCGCCCGGGCGCTCGCCAAGCGACTCGACGATGCGGATCTCGCCATCATCGACAAGCGGCGCCCGCGCGCCAACGAGGCCGAGGTGATGAACATCATCGGCGACGTCGACGGACGCACCTGCGTGCTGGTCGACGACATGGCCGACACCGCCGGCACGCTGTGCAGCGCCGCCGCGGCGCTCAAGGCCGAGGGCGCGATCCGCGTCGTCGCCTACTGCACGCACCCGGTCCTGTCGGGATCGGCCGTGGAGAACATCGAGGGCTCGACCCTCGACGAGCTGGTGGTCACCAACACCATCCCGCTCGGCGAGCGCGCCGCGGCCTGCGGGCGCATCCGTCAGCTCAGCGTCGCCGAGCTCGTCGCCGAGAGCATCCGCCGCGTCAACGCGGAGGAGTCGGTGGGCACGCTGTTCATGGACTGAGCCAGCTTCGAGATTCCAGCTTCCGAACAGATTCGAGATTTCCGGAGAGTCAACGATGGACGAATTCGCAATCCACGCCGAGGTCCGCGGCGAGCGCGGCAAGGGCGCGACCCGGCGCCTGCGGCGCACGGGCAAGGTTCCCGGGGTGATGTACGGCGCCGGTGAGGCGACCGTCTCGCTGCTGGTCGATGCCAACACCCTGCGCAAGCAGGTGGATAACGAGGCCTTCTTCTCGCACATCCTGTCCGTGGAGGTCGGTGACGAGAAGTCGCAGGCGATCGTCAAGGCCATGCAACGCGCGCCGGCGAGCGGCGAGGTCACCCACATCGACCTGCAGCGCGTGCGCCGCGACACCGAGCTCACCATGAACGTGCCCCTGCACTTCATCAACGAGGAGACCTGCGTCGGACGCAAGTCCGGCGGCGTGGTCAACCACCTCGCCGTGGAGGTCGAGATCGCCTGCCTGCCCGCCGCGCTCCCCGAGTACATCGACGTCGACGTGGAGAATCTCGAGCTCGGCCAGTCGATCCAGCTCTCCCAGCTCGTGCTCCCCGAGGGCGTGCGCCTCACGGCCCAGCTCGACGAGGACCATGACCACCCCGTCGCCAACGTCACCGAGCCTCAGCGCCTCGACATGGGTGAGGACGAGGAGGAGGAGGAGACGGGCGAGGAGCTCGGCGACGAGGAGGCCGCCGGCGAGGCGCCTGCCCCCGAGGGCCCCGAGGAGGACTGACGCCGCGCCCGCGGCCGGTAACGCCTCGTGTCCACGCCGATCGAGCTCATCGTCGGGCTCGGCAACCCCGGCTCGCGCTACCGGGACACCCGCCACAACGCGGGGTTCTGGTTCGTGGACCGGGTCGCCGCCCGCGCCGGCGCGGCGCTGCGCGCGAGCCCGCGCTTCCGCGGTGCCATCGGCGAGGGAACGATCGCCGGGCACCGGGTGCGCCTGCTCGAGCCGGACACCTTCATGAACGCGAGCGGCGACTCGGTCGCGGCCGTCGCCCGGTTCTACCGCGTGCCGCCGGCGGCGATCCTCATCGCCCACGACGAGATCGATCTCCCGCCCGGCGTCGCGCGCATCAAGCAGGGCGGTGGCCACGGCGGCCACAACGGCCTGCGCGACGTGGTCCCGAAGCTCGGCGACAAGAGCTTCGTGCGACTGCGGATCGGCGTCGGCCATCCCGGCAGCGCCGAGCGGGTGGTCGGCTACGTGCTCGCGCGCCCGAGTGCCGATGAGCGCCGGCTCATCGAGGACGCGGTGGACGCGGCCCTCGACGAGGTCGAGCGCATCGTCGACGGCGATCTCGAGCGGGCCATGACCGCCCTGCACACGCGCACGAAGCCCGCGGTGAGCGCCGACGACTGACGGTCGGCTCGCCACCTGCGCGGGACACACTCCGGGACACGGACCATGGGATTCAAGTGCGGCATCGTGGGCCTGCCGAACGTCGGCAAGTCCACCCTCTACAAGGCGCTCACCGCCGCGGAGATCGCGGCGGAGAACTACCCCTTCTGCACCATCGACCCGAACGTCGGGATCGTGCCCGTGCCGGACCCGCGCCTCGAGGCGCTCGCCGGGATCGTCGAGCCCGAGCGCGTGGTGCCGACGACCATCGAGTTCGTCGACATCGCGGGCCTCGTCGCCGGCGCGTCGAAGGGCGAGGGGCTCGGCAACAAGTTCCTCGCCAACATCCGCGAGACCCACGCCGTCGCCCACGTGGTGCGCTGCTTCGAGGACGACGACGTGGTGCACGTCGCCGGGCGCGTGAGTCCGGCGGACGACATCGAGGTGATCGAGACCGAGCTGCTCCTCGCCGACGCCGAGACCGTGGAGCGGGCCCTCGACCGGGCGAGCCGCGCGGCGAAGTCAGGGGACCGCGAGGCGCGCGCCCACGAGGCGGCGCTGCGCGCCGTCGCCTCACACCTCGACGCCGGGGAGCCGGCGCGCACCGCCGAGATCGCCGACGAGGCGCGCGCGGGCCTGCGCGAGCTGCACCTGATCACGGCGAAGCCCGTCATGTACGTCGCCAACGTCGCCGAGGACGGCTTCGAGGACAACGCGCTCCTCGACGCCGTGCACGCGATCGCCGATCCGCGCGGCGCGCCGGTGGTGCCCGTGTGCGCAGCCATCGAGGCGGAGCTCGCGACGATGGACGAGTCCGAGCGCAACGAGTTCCTCGCCGATCTCGGCCTCGACGAGCCGGGCCTCGCCCGGGTGATCCGCGCTGGCTACGCGCTGCTGGAGCTCCAGACCTTCTTCACCGCCGGCCCGAAGGAGGCCCGCGCCTGGACCGTGCGCCGCGGCGCGACGGCCCCCCAGGCCGCCGGCGTCATCCACACCGACTTCGAGAAGGGCTTCATCCGCGCGGAGATCGTCGGCTACGACGACTTCGTCGAGTGCGGCGGCGAGCAGCGCGCCAAGGAAGCGGGGAGATGGCGTCTCGAGGGCAAGGAGTATCAGATGCGCGAGGGCGACGTCGCGCATTTCCGGTTCAACGTCTGATCGCGCAGTCCGGATATCTCAGGCGGCTGTGGCGTGCGCCTGCCCGAGCGTGAGTCGGGGCTGCACCCGGCGCACCGGGTGCAGCGGTCCAACCGGTCGGCGTCAGACCTCGGGCTTGATCCCGACGGCCTGCAGGCCCTTCGGGCCCTGCTGCACGTCGTAGGTCACGGTCTGTCCCTCGGTGAGGCTCTTGAAGCCCTCACCGACGATCGCGGAGAAATGCGCGAACACGTCCTTCCCGCCGTCGGACGGCGTGATGAAGCCGAATCCCTTCGAATCGTCGAACCACTTCACGGTACCAGTTGCCATGCGAGTAAACCTCTTTGAATGCGGATCGGGCGTTGAGTGCAGATCACCTGAGGCAATTCGCGGGAAGCACTGGACGTGGACTTCTTCAAATGCCGGAAACAATGTGCAATCAACTTTGACGTCCGTCGGGAGGCGCTCGGAGAGCATCGCTTACCCGAGGACGCGGCGCGGATTATACCTGATGCGGGCAACGAGCGGAAAATCGTTCATCGAGCGCTGGCTTGTGGCTAACCCGGATGTCTCACCGATCCGCGTGATGCGCGATCGGTGAGACATCCGGGCTAGTGCTCCTCCGTGTGCTCTCGCCTGTGCTCCGGGGGAGTGGCCGGTCCATCGAGGCCGACTTTTCCAGCTGCCCCACTTGTTGCGCGGGCGCGGCGTCGCTACGATGGCGCCATCATGACATCACGCACCCAGATCACCCTAGACCCCGAGATGCAGCGCAGGGCGCGTGCACGCGCCTCGGATCTCGGGGTGTCGTTCGCCGAGTACATCCGGCGTCTCGTGGCCAGGGACCTCGGAGAGCCGGTGCCACGCGCGGACCCTAGCGTCGTCTTCGACCTCGGCTCCACGGACAGCGCCGACATCGCACGCGACAAGGACGATGCGCTCGGGCGCGCTTTCGCCGCGCAGCGGGGGATCTCGCGCCGCACGTGAGTCTGTTCGTCGACACGTCCATCTGGTACGCGGCAGCTGACTCCGGGGACCGGAGCAACGCCAGGGCCAAGGCGGTGCTCGGCCAGGGCGAGCCGCTGGTCACCTCCGACCACGTCCTGGTCGAGAGCTGGACTCTGCTCCACCACCGGCTCGGCCGCGGGGTCGCCGAGCGGTGGTGGGAGGGGCTGCGCTCAGGAGTCGCCCGCGTCGAGACGGTGACGCTCGCAGACCTCGAGGCCGCGTGGAGCATCGGACGCGAGTTCCCGGACCAGGACTTCTCCATCGTCGACCGCACCAGCTTCGCGTTGATGCAACGCATGGGGCTGTCGCGCGCCGCCTCGCTCGACGACGACTTCGCCGTTTACCGATTCGGCAGGGGCCGCACGCGCGCGTTCGAGGTTGTTCGCTGACGCGCCGGCCACGCTAGCAGATCACCGCTCCCGCGACCGGCAGCCACAGGTCCACGAGGCACCCGCCCTCGTCGGCCGACCCGATCTCCGCGCCGCCGCCGTGCTGCTCCATGATCCGGCGTACGAGCGGCAGGCCGAGGCCGAAGCCGAAGGACTTGGTGCTGAACATCGGCTCGAAGGCGCGCTTGCGATGCTCCTCGGAGATCCCGGGCCCGGTATCGCGCACCGTCACGTGTGCGCGCTCGCCGCGCTGCTCGATGCCGACGGTCAGCACTCGCGGTGCGCCGGGCTCGTCGCGCTCGGCCATCGCCTGGAGCGCGTTCTCCACGACGTTGCGCACGGCCTGCTGCAGGCGCACGGGATCGATGTCGACGGTGATTCCGGTGGCGAGGCGCATGCGCACCTCGACGCCTTCGGGGACCTTGGCCGTCGCCTCGGCGAGGGCGCGGGTCAGCCATCGGTCGAGGGTCACCGAGCGCAGCGCGAGCTCGCGTCCGCGGCCGTACTGGAGCAGCTCGTCGATGAGGCGCACGCACCGGTTGACGCTGCGGTCGATGCGCGCGAGATAGCGCTCGTGGGCCTGCGCCTCGCCGTCGAGCTGGCGCCTGAGCGTCTCCATGGTGGTGCGGATCGTGCCGAGGGGATTGCGCAGCTCGTGGCTCACCGTGGCGGTGAGCCGCCCGAGGGTCGCCAGACGCTCCTGGTCGAGCAGCTCGGCGTGGGAGGCCTCGAGCTCGGCGCTGCGCTTGGCCAACTCGACCTCGAGCGCGTCCCGGTGCGAGGCGATCCGATCCTCGACCCGCTTGAGCTCGGAGACGTCGGTGGAGATGCCGCCGACGGTGGTGATGGCGCCGGACCCGTCGTGCACGGGGAAGCGCACGGTGAGCAGGTGACGCCCCTCGCCCCGTGCACTGGTCGCCTCGCCTTCGGAGCGCACCGCCTCGCCGGTGAGTGCGATCGCGCGGCACTCGGCGCGCAGGGCCTCGCTCGCGGCGAGGGGGAGCAGGTTCGCCATGTCCTCCCCGACGCAGGCGTCGACGTCGACGCCGTGCCAGTTCGCGAACTCCCGGTTGGCCAGCACGATGCGCCCGTCGAGGGTGAGCACGGAGACGAGCGCCGGCAGGTGCTCGAGGAGCGCGCTCAGCCTGGCCTCGCTGCGGATCAGCGCCTGCTCGGCCTCCACGTGGGCGGTGATGTCGCTCCCCGAGCCGCGGTAGCCGACGAAGCGGCCATCCTCGTCGTGCACGGGCTCGCCGCTCACGGCAATCCACAGCGAGCCGCGCCGCTCGACGTGGCGCTCGTAGACGAAGCCGCGAAAAGGCTCGCGCCGCTCCAGGGTCTCGAGGTGCGTCTTCCAGGCCTCGCCCTTCGAGCTCTCGGCCAGCAGCGCGTCCCGGCGCTTGCCGAGGTGCCACTCGGCCGAGCGCCCGGTCACCGTCTCGATGGCCGGGGACATGTAGGTGAACCGGTGCTCGGCGTCGGTCTCCCAGAACCACTCCGCCGCCGCGGCCGCGAAGCCCTGGAGCCGCGCCTCGCTGCGGCGGAGCTCGTCCTGGGCGCCGACGAAGCGGGTGATGTCGCGGCTCGCGAGCAGGCAGTGGCCGTTGCCGAGCATGCGCTCGTTGACGTCGAACCAGCGCCCGTCGTCGCGCTGGTGCACGGTGCGCCAGGCGCCCTGGCGGTGGTGCGCCATCCGCTCGCGGGTCCAGGCCTCCGCGTTGCCCTCGGGCGCGACCACGCGGCGCTCGCGGGCGAGGCCGCGGGCGACTTCGATGAACGGCGTTCCCGGCGCGGTCCAGGGTGCGCGGCCGTTGAGGGTAAGCCAGCTCGCGTTGGCGAACAGGATCCGGTCCTCGTCGTCGAGGACGACGATCCCTTCCTCCATCGCCTCGATCGCCTCGCGCACGAGCTGCGCCTCGGCGCGCGCAGCGTCGCGCTCGCCCGCCAGATCGGCGAGGCGCGCATCGAGCTGCGCGGCCTCTGGGGGCAGCTCGTCGGAGGCCAGATGGGCTCCGGAACCCGGCTCACGGCTGTCGGGCATCCACTTCCCCGGTGTCACTCCACGGACGCCGACAGCCTGACCCGCGCTCCGGACCGGCCGCAACCGCCAGGAACAGGTCTTTTTGCGGCCGCGGTCACCGTTCGGGGCGAATCACGCCGCTGCGGTGCGCACGTGTGCTTGCTGGTACCCTCGCGGCGTGTGCAAGGCCAGAGCCCGCGCGTGAGCAGACGCCTCGTCGACGCCCTCGTCGTCGCCGTCATGATCGTCGCGCTCGTCGCCCTGGCGTGGATCGCCGCGGGGCTGGAGTTCGTCGAGCCTGCGGACATCGTGCCCTGAGCGCGTGGGGTCGGTTGAACCGGTCAGGACGCCCAGGTACCCTTCGCCGCCCACCCGTGGCTACGTAGCTCAGCTGGTCAGAGCGCGCGACTCATAATCGCGAGGTCGGTGGTTCAATCCCACCCGTAGCCACCACATATCCCAGCCCGCCACCCCATCCCACGGTTCCGAGGAGGCCCAGATGTCCGACTACTCGAAGATCCTCGACGAGCTCAAGACGCGCCGGGACGAGCTCGCGCTCCAGATCCACCTGGGGACGAAGGAGGCGCAGGACGAGTTCGCCAAGCTCGAGGCCGAGTGGGAGGCGTTCGCCGCGAAGGCGAAGCTCGAGGAGACCGCCGAGGGAATCGGGGACGCGCTCTCGGGCGTCGGCGAGGAGCTCAAGAAGGGCTTCGAGCGGCTGAAGAAGGCGCTCTGACGCCATCCGGCGCCCGGGCTGTCGCCGCGGCGCCGGGAAGCGCATCGGACAGGTCCTCGAGCGCCCCGAGCGCCGTGTGGGTGCCCAGCGCCCGATAGACCTCGAACTGGGCCTCGCCGTAGAACTGGTTGCCCGTGCTCTCGTGCGGGAACCTGGGTGAGCGTCGCCGGTAAGAGCGCAGGTACTCGGGCTCGTCTCCGGTATAGGCGAGGGAAACGGTCGACAGATAGTCCACGCGCTCGAACAGACCCTTGCGGATCAGGACCTGGGTCACACCGAGGCTGAACGACGCGGAGCGGATCCCGCCGCCGGAGAAGGCGAGCCCGACCAGCCCGTGCTCGACGTCCGGGGGCGGCGCATCGCCCGCATCGGCGCTCCGCCGGGGCTCGCGCGTGCTGGCGCGGCGTTGCCGGATCGCCTCGAGCTCGGCCGGATAGACCTCGTCGTGGAACTGCTGCTCGCCGATGGGTGGGCTCGTCATGCGCTCGCTGCCGGGGACAGGGCCAGGGGAATCAACGTGGCCTCGGTGGCGTCTCCTCGCCTTCCTCGCTCCGCGCCTCGATCTCCGCCTCCATCAGCTCGCCGATCTCCGGTCCTGCCAGCGTCTCGCCGGTCGGGACCGCGACGGCCTTCCCGGTGGCCTCGGGGGATCCGACCGGCGGGTAATCGCCGGTGTCGGTGATCCTGGCGGCGAACTGCTCGGGCATGCGCGGGAAGGGGAGCTCCTCGGCTTCTCGCCAGGCGGCCACCTCCTTCTCAGCCATCCGCGTCCGGTCCGGATCGAGTCCCCCGTCGCGACTCAGGTACACGGTGCTCGACGGGAAGGCGACGCCGGTGCCCGAGGCCTCGATGGCCTCGGCGAAGCGCAGGTACAGGTCCTCGCGGACCGCGTGGTACTCGTTCCACTCGTTGGTGAGCGCGTAGACGCGGACGTTGACGTCGAGAGATGAGGCGCCGAAGGCGCCGAAGCGCACCCGCAGCGTGTCGGTCTCGATCTTCGGATGCGCCAGGCAGATCTGGCGCAGCTTCGCGAGCACGTGGCGGAGCTGCTCGGGCGTGGTCTCGTAGCGCAGGCCGATCACCGTCTCGATCAGCATCTTGTCGCAGTGCGCGTAGTTGACGAGCTGCATGTCCGCGAAGGTCGCGTTGGGAATGGTGACCAGCGTTCGATCGAGCGCCCGCACCCGGGTCGAGCGCAGGCCGATCCGCTCGACCGTTCCGCTCAGCGCGCCGAAGGTGCAGAAGTCTCCGAGGCGGATGGGGCGGTCGGCGTAGAGGATGAGTCCTCCGATCATGTTCTCGAGCGTCGGACGCACGGCGAGCGCCACGGCGAGGCCGCCCACGCCGAGGCCTGCGAGCAGCGGCACCACGTCGGCGCCGGCGCGCTGCACGCCCTGCACCACGAGCGTCACGCCGGCGATGAAGCCGACCGCGCGGGTCCCGATGCGCACGAGGCTCGCGTCGAAGCCACCCTCGACGATGCGCCGCGAGGCGACGATGGTCTCGCCGACGGCGACGGCGAGCCGGTAGGCGGCGGAGGCGAAGAAGACGAAGAGAAGCACCGTGCCGACGGCGAGCGCCGCGCTCACGACGAAGCCGGTCGTGTTGAGCTCCTTGTCCACGAAGTGCACGGTGCGCACGACCACGAGCGCGTTGACGAGAGGAACGAGGATCAGCACCCAGCTGCTCTTCGCAGGACCAGCGTTACGGGTCACCAGGTCGCCGGTCCGATAGACGAGGAAGAAGACGAGCAGCGCGAAGCATGCGCTCAGCACCACACCGATCCACTGCCAGACGGTCTGGCCGGCGCGAATCGCGGTGAGCCAGGGCGGCAGGTTGGTCAGCAGGGTCCCGAGTCTCGAGGCGGCCGGGATCAGGGTGCCGGGCGTGGAGATGTAGTAGTCGTAGATGCCCTTGGAGAGCTCCGGCGAGTCGTAGTCCGTCAGCTGGTCGGGCCGGTCCACTCCTATCTCGTCCCGGTACGGAAGATCGTGAACCGCCTCGTAGAGGCCCTCGGCGTCGCCGACCGTGCGCGCGCTGAACCGGAACTCGCCCTTGAGCGGCCCCTCGGCGATCTCGGCGATCTCGATGCTGGTGTCCGGGTAGACCCACGTCACCGGCGCGCCGTCGTTCGCCTGCTTCTGCAGTGCGACCTGGCGAACGCTGGGTATGGACTCGATGCGCGGCAGCATGGTGCGGTCGATGATCTCCTTGAGCAGCAGCGCGGTCTCGATGCCGACGTTGTCGCGCAGCGCCTCCGGTGTCTCGCTCAGATCGACCAGCGCGATGGCGCGGCCGAGGAAGATCTCCGCCTCGCGCTCCATCACGCGCGCTTCCTCCCGTGTCATCGTCGGTGGGGATGCGCGGAACCCGGCCTCCGCCTCGCGCATCAGCGCGTGCGCGGCGTTCACGTTGAGGAGGAAGTGCTGCAGCATCGCGCGCGGGCTCGCCGCCCTGGGAGGCTTCAGCCGCTCGCGCACGCCTTCCTCCGCGGTGGTGGTGATCACCGCGTCGGCCTCGAGGAGGAACTCGAGCAGACCGATGGAGGCGCCCGGCTTGTACGGCAGGTGGCGCGCCTCGTGGTAGTAGCGCCGCAGCCGCCCCACCGAGCCGGCGGAGAACACGTACTCACCGGCCCGGTCGCCCTCCTCGATGCGGGCGATCCGGATCGTGGTGTCGGGGATCGTCCAGTGCGTGATGTCGCCCGCCGCGACCTCGTCCGCGCCGGGGATCGCCTCGTCCGGTGGCAGCGCGATGCGGTCCAGGATCTCCTTCAGGTAGGCGATTCGCCGGGTGCGCTCCTCGTACTCGTTGCCGTCGACGGTCTCGCTGTAGTCCAGCAACTCCTCCAGGCGCTGGCGGATGCGGTGGCTCTCGGCGTAGTCCTCGCGCTCGACCGCCTGCCACGCGGCGTTCACGTTCGCGATGAACTCGCGCAGGGTGGCGCGTGGGCTGGAGGTGTCCGGCGGGCGCAGCGGAAAGGCCTCGAAGTCGCTCTGGGCGACAACCGGGCCGAAGGGAGCAATGGCGAGAAGCGCCGCTGCCACGAGCGCCGCGTGTCGAAATGGCACGAGCCTTGCCCCTGCTGCGGCGACAGACGTCATCATCTTGACCATGGGCGGGGGGTGTTGATCTGGATCACCTGTTTCAGCGGAGCTCGTAGCCCCGTGCGTTCATCATCGCCGGCGACTGGACCACGCAGGTCCGCCCGTGCGCCCAGAGCGCCTTGCAGGCCTTGCCGGCGGCGTCGCGCTCGAAGCCGACCAGGAGCGCCTTGTAGGAGGTGCCGTGCTCGAGGGCGCGCTCGAGCAGGACCGCGATGCCGTTGCCCGCGACGGGCCGCACGGACCGGCCTGCCTCGCGAAGCGCCGCGCGGCCCTCGTTGCGCTCCCCGAACACGCCGAACAGCAGGCCCCAGCCCGGGAGACTCCCGGGCTTCAGCGGCCGGCTCCGGGTGAAACGGGCGCAGGCGTCGCCGGAGAGGCGAACCGGCGGCCTGGCCGCGACCTCCATCTGCCCGGTCCTCGGCTCCAGGCGGGGCCCGGACGCCGGCGGCGGTCGGCCGAAGCCCTCGTCGAGCAGCTTCGCCATGCGCCGATCCCGCGCGTGGCGCGAGCGCCCGCCGAGCACGACGCCGACGAGGCGGCGTCCGTTGCGGCGGCTGGTGGTGACGATGTTGAAGCCGGCCGCGCAGGTGAAGCCGGTCTTGATGCCGTCGGCGCCGGGGTAGCTCCCGAGCAGGCGGTTGTGCGCGCTCAGCGTGCGCCCGCCATGGGCGAAGCTGCGCCGGGCGAAGGCCTCGGCGCGGCCCGGGAAGTCCAGGAGCAGCCGGCGGCCGAGCAGGGCCATGTCGCGTGCCGTCGTCGCCTGGCGCTCGTCGGGCAGCCCGGTCGCGTTGCTGAACGTGGTGCGTGACATGCCGAGCGCTCGGGCGCGCTCGGTCATGCGCCGCGCGAAGCCGTGCTCGGTGCCGGCGAGGCGCTCGGCGATCACCACCGCAGCGTCGTTCGCCGACACCGCCGCGACGGCGTCGATCGTCTCGCGCGCCGCGATGGTCTTCCCGGCCACCAGGCCGAGGCGGGTCGCCGGCTGGGCCGCCGCCGCAGGCGAGATCGGCAGCGCCTCGTTCTCGCCGAGGGCGCCGCTCTCGATCGCCTCGAAGGCGAGGTAGAGCGTCATCATCTTGGTGAGCGAGGCAGGAAACCACGCACGGTCGGCGGCCTCGGCGTGGAGCACGATCCCGGAGCCGTGCTCGACGACCATGGCCGGCTCGACCGGCGCGGGACCGCCCTGCGCCGCAGCGCTCCCCGCCAGGCACGCGATCACCAGCCCGGCGCGCGTCGCTCTCGATCCCATGGCCGGCGATCCTACGTCATGCGCCGGGCCCCGCGTTGGGCCCCGCGTTGGGGCACGCGTCGGGGTCATGCGCCTCGGGCCGCGAGGACGCATAATCGCGGCGCCGCCCGCCCGGGCGCGCGAGCCGGAGCGCACCGCCAATGCCGAGCATCGAGAGGGCCGCCGTCATCGGCGCGGGAACCATGGGGTCGGGGATCGCCGCGCACCTCGCGAATGCCCGCGTGCCCGTGCTGCTGCTCGACGTGCCGGGCCCGCCTGGCGGCTCGCGCAACGCAACCGTCGAGCAGGCCCTCGAGCGCATCGGCAGCGCGAGCCCGCCGCCGCTGGTGCACCCCGACCGCGCCTCGCTCATCACGCCCGGCAACGTCGAGGACGATCTCGAGCGGGTCGCCGATGCGGACTGGATCGCCGAGGCGGTGGTCGAGCGTCTGGACGTCAAGCAGGCTCTATACCGCCGCATCGACGCGCTGCGCAAGCCAGGCTCGCTGGTCTCCTCGAACACCTCGACGATCCCGCTCCGCTCGCTCGGCGAGGGCATGCCGGAGGCGTTTCGCCGCGACTTCGCGATCACCCACTTCTTCAATCCGGTGCGCTTCATGCCCCTGCTCGAGCTGGTCGCGGGCGAGGACACGCGCGCCGAGGCGGTCGAGGCCCTCGCGGACTTCTGCGACCGGCGCCTCGGCAAGGGCGTGGTGCGCTGCGCGGACACGCCGGGGTTCCTGGCCAACCGCGTCGGCTGCTTCGCCCTCCAGGTCGCCCTGGTCGAGGCGCACTCGCTCGGCCTCAGCATCGAGGAGGCCGACGCGGTGATGGGGCGCCCGGTCGGGATCCCGAAGACCGGCGTCTTCGGCCTCTACGACCTCATCGGCCTCGATCTGATGGCCGACGTCGCCCGGAGCCTCGTCGCCGAGCTGCCCGCGGACGATCCCTTCGTCGAGGTCGCCGACGGCATCCCGATGCTCCACCGGCTGATCGAGTCGGGCCGCGCGGGCAACAAGAGCGGCGCCGGCTTCTACCGCACCGTCTCCGTCGACGGCGCGCGCGCGCGCGAGGCGGTCGATCTCGACAGCGGTGAGTACCGACCGGCGAGCCGCGACGTCCCGGACGCGGTGGCGGCGGCCGATCGCGGCGGCGTCGCGGCCCTGGTCGCGCACTCGAGCCCGGCGGGGCGCTTCGCCGCGCGGGTGCTCGCGCGCACTCTCGGCTACGCGGCGGGACTCGTCCCAGAGGTCGGCGAGGATCTCAGCGCCGTCGACGAGGCGATGCGCCTCGGCTACAACTGGAGCCGCGGTCCCTTCGAGCTCGTCGATGCGCTCGGTGTCGGCTGGGTGCGCGACGCGCTCGCCGAGCAGGGGCGCGCCGTGCCGCCGCTCCTCGAGGCAGCTGGCGAGGGCATCGTGTATCGCGTCGCCGGCGGGCAGCTCGAGCGCCTGGGCGTCGACGGTGCCTTCGCGCCGGTTCGCCGCCCGCAGGGCGTGCTGCGGCTCGGCGACGTCACGCGCGTGCGCAAGAGGACCGAGGGCAACGAGGCGCTGAGCCTGTGGGATCTCGGCGACGGCGTCGCGTGCGCGGCCTTCCACAGCAAGGCCAACGCGCTCTCTCCCCTCAGCATGGCTGGCCTGGCGTCGGCCCTTCGCCGCGCCGAGCGCGATTTCCGGGCGCTGGTCGTGCACGGTGAGGGCGCGCACTTCTCCGTCGGATTCGATCTCGGGTTCGTGCTCGGCTGCGTGCGCGACGGGGCCTACGAGCGCCTCGACCTCGGCCTGCTCGACTTCCAGGAGACGTGCAAGGCGCTGCGCTATGCGCGCGTCCCGGTGGTCGGCGCACCGACCGGCATGGCGCTCGGCGGCGGCTTCGAGGTGCTCCTGCACTGCGACGCGGTGCTCGCGCACGCGAACTCGGTGCTCGGGCTGGTCGAGCCGATGGTGGGTCTGGTTCCCTCCGGCGGTGGGTGCCAGGAGATGCTCGCGCGCTGGACCGCCGGCGTGGAGGACGACGAGGCGCGCCGCGAGGGCGCCCTCGAGGCGTTCCGCGCCATCCGCGGCGCGGTGACCGCCAGCTCGCCGGAGCTCGCCGCGCCCCGGCGCTTCCTGCTGCCGCGCGACGAGAGCACGCTCTCGCGCGAGCGGCTCCTCGGCGAGGCGAAGACCCTCGCCCTCGCCCTCGCCGACGGCTACGCGCCGCCCGAGCCTGCGCTGCTGAGCGCGGTGGGCACGCCCGGGCGCAGCGCCATGGAGCTCGAGCTCACGCGCCTCGCCGACGCGGGCGAGGCGCTCGCCCACGACCTCACCGTGGGCCGCAACCTCGCCCAGGTGCTCTCGGGGAACCGCGCCGCCGGCTCGACGCTCACCGAGGACGACGTGCACGCCCTCGAGCGCGAGGCCTTCCTCACGCTCGCGAGCACGCCGGAGACCGTCGCCCGCATCGAGCACACCCTGCGCACGGGGCGGCCGCTACGCAACTGAGCGCGGAGGG
>CAJIAT010000167.1_pt1 | contig 29567 bp, 24 predicted proteins | sample 9199161 | NCBI WGS metagenome assembly CAJIAT01 (sample SAMEA7708281, study PRJEB35096) | sediment metagenome | biome: marine neritic benthic zone biome [ENVO:01000025]; feature: sediment [ENVO:00002007]; material: shallow marine sediment [ENVO:03000034] sea grass bed [ENVO_01000059] ... | reverse complement strand
TCCGAAGAAGCCCTCGACTCGGGCTCCTGCTTCGTCCTACCTCGTCCACTGACCGCCATGGATGGCGGGAATGCAGTGGGAGTGCCGGGAGCACTCCCTGCCCTGGACTCGTGTGGATTCAAGGAACAAGCGAGGATTCGTGAAATTGGTGAGATATCCGGGCTAGGGCGTCGTTCACGGTCCACGCGTGCACGGCCTTCCCGCGAGCACGCGCACGAAGTCGCGGGTCGCGAGGCTCGCCTCGACCGCGAGGAAGTCCGCCTCGACGCATCGGTGTTCGGGATAAGGCCGGTCCGGTGCGGGCTGCGGGGACCGTCGGCCGCAGGGATGCGGCCGTCGAGCCTACATGGACGTATTCACGGCGTGTCCCCGCAGCCCGCACCGGGCCGGCCGACGCCCGGCTAGCCGCTTAGCCGATCACGAATGCGCCTCGACGCGCGTCAGAGCCCCGAGCGCCACGGCGCTCAGCAGCGCGGCGCACCGATCAGGGGATCTCGCTCAGGCGCGCCACGGCGTCGGCGCGCTCGCGCACCTCCGGGAGCAGGTCGACGCCGAGCCCGGGTCCCTCGGGGGCGAGAACCTCGCCGTCCCGGATCACGGGCAGGCCCGTAGAGATCTCCTCGTACCAGCCACCGAGATAGGCTCGCACCACCTCCTGTATCAACGCGTTGGGCAGGTGCATGCACAGGTGCACACCGGCGGCGAGCGTGACCGGTCCGACGCAGTCGTGTGGCGTCACCGGAAGCGAGTGGACCTCGGCGAGGGCGCCGATCTTGCGAGCCTCGCTCAGCCCACCGGCCCAGGTGACGTCGACCATGGCGATGTCCACGGCCTGTCGCGCAAACGCTTCGCGAAAGCCCCAGCGAGTGGCGAGCGTCTCGCTCGCGCACACGGGCAGGTTCGTCTGCTCACGGAACCGCGCAAGCGCGTCGAGATTGTCCATCGGCACGGCGTCCTCGACCCACACCGGCTCGTACTCCTCGAGCGCGCGCGCGATCCGCACCGCCGCGGGCAGCGACCACAGATTGTGCAGCTCGCAGGCGATCTCCATGCGATCGCCCACCGCCTCGCGCACCTTGCGGAAGGGCTCGAGGCCGACGCGCAGATCGGCGAGTGAGATCGCGCGTCCGCCGCTCGCCACGGCGAACTGATCGAAGGGCCAGATCTTCATCTGCCGGTAGCCCTCGGAGAGCAGACTCTCGGCGAGGGCGCCGGCGTCGTTGAGGAACGCGTGCAGATCCTCGTAGGGTCGCTCTGCGCTCGGTGGGCGCGCCGTCGCGTGATAGCCGCCGCGCTTGTGCCCGGAGTAGCGATAGCCGGCGCAGGTGTTGTAGACGCGGATCCGGTCACGCGACGCGCCGCCGAGGGCTCGCCAGACCGGCCACCCGCGCTCCTTCGCGCTCACGTCCCAGAGCGCGACATCCACCGCGCTTAGGGCGCGGATCTCCACCGACTTGCCGAGCGCCAGGCGCGGCATGCGATAGATGCGGTTCCAGTGCCCCTCGATGTCGCGCGGATCCGCCCCAAGGAGCACCGGGGCGAGCTCGCTGTGGACGTAGCTCTCCACCGCCTCGGGGGCGTCGTAGGTCTCACCGAGGCCGGTCAGTCCGGCGTCGGTGTGAACGACGACGAAGACGAGCCGCTCGAACTCGCCCAGCCTCAGCGTCTCGACGCCGGTGATCCTCATGGCAGTCCCCTCGTGTCCACTGCGCGCAGCTCGATCGCAAGGCCCGGCGCGGATGTTGCACCAGCTCTCGTCGCAAGGTCCGCGAGAGATGGTGCAACATCCAGGCTGGCGACCCGCCGCGTCAAGATATCATCGACGTGCGACGCACTCTGGCCGCCCGGCGGCGAGCCGGGCGGCCGGCCTCCGGGAGAACCGAACGGGGATCCGCCGGTCGTAGGGAAGAGCTCGGTGGTCCCGCTTCGTGAGCGGGAACGATCAGGGGAGGAAGCTCCGATGTCCGATAGCAAGCTGCAACCGGTGCGCCGCGAGCGCGTGGAGGTCACCAACGCCGACGGCGAGCAGCTCGCGGCGCTGCGCGAGGCCCCGGCGCTGCCCGGTGCGAACGCGCTGTTCGCACACTGCTTCACCTGCTCGAAGGACATCGCGGCGGCGACGCGGATCTCGCGCGCCCTCGCCGCGCGCGGCATCGCCGTGGTGCGCTTCGACTTCACCGGCCTCGGCAACAGCGAGGGGGACTTCGCCAACACCAACTTCTCGTCGAACGTCGACGATCTCGTCGCCGTCGCCGACCGCATGCGCGAGCTCGGCCATCCGCCGTCGCTGCTCGTCGGCCACAGCCTCGGCGGCGCGGCGGTCATCGCCGCCGCCGGGCGAATCCCCGAGGTCCGCGCCGTGGCGACCATCGGCGCCCCCGCCGACCCCGGTCACGTGGCCCACCTGTTCGACCACGCCCGCGAGGCCATCGAGGCCGAGGGCAGCGCCGAGGTCGACCTCGCCGGGCGTCGTTTCCGGATCCGCCGAGGCTTCCTCGACGACATCGCCGAGCAGCCCCAGGCCGAGCGCATTCGCAGCCTGCGCCGGGCGCTGCTGGTGATGCACGCGCCCCGCGACGAGATCGTCGGCATCGAGAACGCGGCCACCATCTTCACTCGCGCGCTCCATCCGAAGAGCTTCGTCTCCCTCGACGACGCCGACCACCTGCTGACCCGCCCGCGCGACTCGCAGTACGCGGCGGAGACCATCGCCGCCTGGGCGAGCCGCTACGTCCTCGACGAGACGGCGAGCACGTCCGGCGGCGCGAAGGCGGGCGAGGTGTTGGTGCGAGAGGTGGACCGGCGCTTCGCCCTCGACGTGCTCACGGCGAAGCATCGGCTGCGCGCCGACGAGCCGGAACGCTACGGCGGCGCCGACAGCGGGATGTCACCCTACGACCTCCTGCTCGCGGCCCTCGGCGCCTGCACCGCGATGACCGTGCGCATGTACGCGAGCCGCAGGGAGATCGATCTCGAGGGTGTAGAGGTGCGCCTCAGCCACGCGAAGGTCCACGCGGAGGACTGCGCTGAGTGCGAGACCGCCGAGGGCAAGGTCGACCGCATCGAGCGCGAGATCGCGTTCACCGGCGATCTCGACGCGGCGACCCGGGCGCGGCTCCTCGAGATCGCGGAACGCTGCCCCGTGCACCGCACGCTGCACTCGGAGGTCGCCGTGGTGACGCGCGATGCGAGCGATGGCTGACGCTGCGTCCGGCCCCGGGACCGAGGCGCTCGGCGCGAGCGTCGCCCGGGCCGTGATGGGCTGGCGCAGCGCGCGTCGGAGCTGGGCCTACAGCGACGAGGCCGAGCTCTGGTACTCCGGCGAGGACGTGCCGCTCATGCCCTGCCCCGCCTGGCGACCGGAGCACGACGACGCGCAGGCGATGCAGGTCCTCGAGCACATGGGCGCGCTCGGCTTCGAGTGGACCATCGGCAGCGGCCCGACGGGCGCCTGGGCGGAGTTCCGTCACCCGGATGGCCGCCGCGCCCGCGGCGAGGACCCGGCGCGGCGCCGGGCACTGCTGCGCGCCGCCCTCGACGCGGTGACCGCCGCCGCACCCTGAGGCTCGATCCTCCGCGTGCCGACCTCCACCGGCGCGCATTCCCTTCGGTATCCGCTCACCCTCCGACGTGGATCGTCACGACGCGACGCGCCACCACCATCGCAATCGAGACGAGCAGCAGATCTCGGTCATAATCGCCTATCGGTCCACGAGGCAGGGACAAACGCGATGGCGCGCCGGCACGTCCCCACATCTTGGCAGTGAACGACGTCGCGGTACGTACGACGCGCGGCCTGCGCGCACCCGTGGCGCTGCTGCGCCGGACCGCCCTGCCAGCCGCCCTTCTCCTGCTCGCCTGGGCGCTCTGGACGAGCGAGGACTTCAAGCAGATCGCGGCAGGGGTCGCGATATTCCTGTTCGGCGTGCTCGGCATGGAGGAAGGGTTCAAGACCTTCACCGGCGGCGCACTCGACCGGATCCTGCGCCGGACCACCAGCGGACCCTGGCGAAGCCTCGGCTTCGGCATCCTCAGCACCAGCGTCATGCAATCGAGCTCGCTGGTCTCGGTCATCGCCATCTCCTTCCTGAGCGCCGGGCTCATCACCTTGCAGGCGGGGATCGGGATCATCTTCGGCGCGAACCTCGGCACCACGACCGGCGCGTGGCTGATCGCCGGCTTCGGGCTGAAGGTGAAGATCTCCGCCTACGCGATGCCGATGCTGGTCCTCGGCGTGGTCCTGGTCCTGCAGCGTTCCCGAACGGCGCGCGGAATCGGCTATGTGCTCACCGGGCTCGGGTTCCTGTTCCTCGGCATCGACTTCATGAAGAGCGGCTTCGACGCGTTCCGCGAGGACATCGACCTCGCCCGCTTCGCGATCGGCGGCTACCCGGGGGTGCTCCTGTTCACCGGCCTCGGTATCGCAGCGACGGTCATCATGCAGTCGAGCCATGCGACGCTGGTGCTCACGATCACCGCGCTCGCATCGGGGCAGCTCGAGTACGAGAACGCGCTGGCCCTCGCGATCGGCGCGAACGTCGGCACGACCATCACGGCCCTGATCGGCTCGATGGGCGCGAACGCCGAGGGCAAGCGGCTCGCGATGGCGCACCTCGTGTTCAACGTCACGACCGGGCTCATCGCCATCGTGTTCATCCACCAGTTCATGGCGGCGGTGGAATGGGCGAGCGACGCGGTCGGGATCGCGCAGGACGACCACACGCTCAAGCTCGCGGTCTTCCACACCCTGTTCAACCTGGTCGGCGTGGCGCTGATGATGCCGCTGGTCGGAACATTGGTGCGCACGCTCGAGCGAACGGTGCGTGGACCGCGGATCCGGCGCGCCGAGCCTGTGCACCTGACCAGCGTCGCCGCCGTGCTTCCGGACGCGGCCCTGGAGGCGGCGCGGCTCGAGACGCTGCACCTCCTCTCCCAGGCGCTGGACCTCATCACCCGCGCCCTGGGCTTCCCACCCCCGCCCGGGCAGCCGCGCCAGCGCGCTTCCGACCGCATCCGACCCGAGGACGTGGACGTCGACGCCGAGTACGAGCGCAACGTCAAGCCGCTCTACGGCGCCATCGTCGAGTTCCTGAGCAAGGCACGGGTCGACGCGGACGCCGACTCCGTGGCGAGCTTCTTCGGCGTGCGTAGCGCGTGCCGGAGCGCCGTCGAGGCGGTCAAGGCCACCAAGCACCTGCACAAGAACCTCGCACCCGGGGTCACCTCGACCAACGAGAGCATCCGCGAGCGCTACGATGCGCTGCGGGCTCGCCTGAGCCAGGTCGTCGAGGAGATCCGCCTCGTCGTCGCCGAGGGCCGCGACCCTGTCACGATTCTGTCACTCGACGACGCGAAGCTGGTGCTGCTCGAGGGGGACGCGGAGCTCAACGTCGAGCTCGAGCACCTCATCCGCACAGGGTCCATCACGCCCGACGCGGCGACCTCGTTGATGAACGACAGCCGCTACGTCTACCAGGTCGGCATGCATCTCATCGAGGCCGTCCAGACCCTCGCGGCCCTTGCCGAGCGTGCCGACAGAGACGCCATCGAGGAGATGACACTCGATGAGGCGGAGCTGACGGCGGTCGGCACCGGCACGGCGGAGAACGAGCCATGAAGGCGCACGAGCTGCTGGAGCGACTCGCCGGGTTCCTCGACGCAGGCAAGCGCGAGCGTCGCGCCCGCGCGGACTCGATGAAGGACGTGCTGCGCAAGCTCAAGAAGAAGGAGCGCTCGATCGAGGAGAAGATCCGCCACGAGGGCGACGCCCGCGAGCGCGAGCGGCTCGAGCGCAAGCTGGGCGTCGTGCACGCCCAGCGCAAGAAAGGCGTCCGGGCGCTGCGCAAGCTGGGGCGCAGCTGACCTCCTTCCTCAGGACGGCGCGTCCGTCTCGAGCACCCCCCGCTCGAGCTGATCGCGCTCGATGGACTCGAACAGCGCCTTGAAGTTGCCCTCGCCGAAGCCCTCGTCGCGCTTGCGCTGGATGAACTCGAAGAAGACCGGACCGAGCAGCGTCTTGGAGAAGATCTGGAGCAGCAGGCGGTTGTCGCCGTCCTCGGTCGAGCCGTCGACGAGGATCCCGCGCTCGGCGAGCGCGTCGACGGGCTCACCGTGCCCCGGCAGACGCTCGTCGAGCATGCGGTAGTAGGTCTCCGGGGGTCTCGGCATGAACTCGAGCCCCGCGGCGCGCAGACGGTCGACGGTGTCGATGATGTCGTCGGTCGCCATCGCGATGTGCTGGATCCCCTCGCCGTTGAACTCGAGCAGGAACTCCTCGATCTGCCCGCCGCCGCGGCTCGACTCCTCGTTGAGCGGGATGCGGATGAGCCCGTCCGGGGCGGTCATCGCCTTGCTGGTGAGCCCCGTGTACTCGCCCTTGATGTCGAAGAAGCGCAGCTCGCGGAAGTTGAACACCGTCTCGTAGAAGCGCGCCCAGTGCGCCATGCGCCCCCGGTACACGTTGTGCGTGAGATGGTCGACGGTGTGCAGGCCAAAGCCCTCCGGGTTCCGGTCGACGCCCTCGAGCCACTCGAAGTCGATGTCGTAGATCGACGAGCCCTCCTCGAAGCGGTCGATGAGATAGATGGGCGCGCCGCCGATCCCGCGGATGGCAGGGAGCCTGAGCTCCATCGGCCCCGTCGGCATCTCGATGGGCTGGGCGCCCGCCCCGAGGGCGCGGGCGTAGGCCAGGTGCGAGTCGCGGACCCGGAAGGCCATGCCGCAGGCCGCGGCCCCGTGCTCGTCGGCGAAGTAGGCGGCGGGGCTTCGCGGCTCACGGTTGATGAGGAAGTTGATCGACCCCTGGCGATAGAGATCGACGTCCTTGGAGCGGTGCCGGGCCACGCGGGTGAAACCCATCGCGGCGAAGACCTGCTCGAGGACCGCGGAGTCGGGGGCCGCGAACTCGACGAACTCGAAGCCGCAGAGCCCGAGCGGGTTGTCGAACAGATCGGACTTCCCCGCCACCTCGTGCGCCATCTTGCCCATTGCCCGTCCCTCCGCGCCGTCCCCGGCTAGCTGAATTCGACGGGCGAGATGGTGCCAGAAGACGCGCGAACGGAGCTTGCGTTTTCACCCTCGAATGGGCAAGAATACGCGCGTCGCATGCGCTTATCCGCATTTTAATGCAAGAAAACGTCACTCTTGACACATTCGACACACGCCTCCTGGATCTGCTCCAGGCCGATGGCCGGCTGACCAACCAGGAGATCGCGGACCGCGTGCACCTGTCTCCGTCCCAGTGCTCGCGCCGGCGGGCCCGACTGGAGGCGAGCGGGCTGATCCGGGGCTACCGCGCCGAGGTCGACCGGCGCAAGCTCGGCTACGGCCTGACCGTGTTCATCAACGTGACCCTGGCCACGCACGACCGCGACAACGCCGACCGCTTCGCCACCCTCGTCGGCGGCCTGGACTCGGTGCTCGAGGCGCACGCGCTCACCGGCGAGATGGACTACCTGCTGAAGGTGGTGGTGCGCGATCTCGAGAGCCTCGCCTCGCTGGTCAACGACGTGCTGCTGCCCCACGAGGCGGTGCAGAACGTGCGCAGCACCATCTGCCTGTACACGATGAAGGAGTCGAGCGCCGTCCCGGTGCCGCGGTGAGGCGAGCGCGTCGCCCCGAGAGACGCCCGACGTGATCCGCGACCGCCTCGACGACGTGCTCCGCGGACTCCTGCTGCTCGCCTGCGTGGCGGGCATCATGATCGTGGTCATGCTGCTCGACTCCGTCGCGTTCTCGATCCTCGTCATCGGGGGCGCGGCGCTCGCGGCGTTCGCGGGCCATCGACTGTCCCGTGGCCGCGCGAGCCTCGACTGGCCGCGGACCACCGGGACGATCTCGACGACGAGGATCGCCGAGCGATCCGTCGCCGACTCCGGTCACATGCGTCGGACCTATTTCTATCCCGAGATCGAGTTCACCTACGCGCTCGACGGACGCGAGCGCTCGAGCGCCCGCGTGGCGCTGGACCCGAAGAGCGTCTGGAGCCCCGACCGCCGAACAGTCGAGGCATTGGTGGCCGACCTCGTGCCGGATGCGCGCGTAACGGTCTACGTCGACCCGAGGAGACCGGACCTCGCGGTGGTGTTCCCGGGCCTCTCGGCGCAGCGTCGCTCCCACTACGTCGCCGTGACGCTCGCAGGCCTCCTCATCGCGGCCGCGGGCGTGGGCGTCTGGCGACTCACCGTGGCCGCGCTGTGAGCTGCCCGCCGCCGGCCCGCGCGCGGCGGCGGCGTCGCCCATCACGATGCGTGCCTGGAGGAGCTCGGGCTTTGTGGCTGTCCCGGGCTTTCGCGTAGGGTCGTCGGGGAGCAGCCAGGCCGACCCGATGAACGCCTTCGATCCCCGCCGCGAGCTTCGCGGCATCGTCGCCAGCCTGCACACGCCCTTCGAGGCGGGCGGCGCGCTCGACGAGGCGAGCCTCGCGCGGCTGGTCGGGCACTGCGCCGACGCCGGTTGCTCGGGCGTCCTCGCCGGCGCCGTCGCGGGCGAGGTCGGGGCCCTCGCGCCCGGGGAGCGCCGGCGCCTCCTGGACGTCGTCGCCGAGGCGGCGGTCCCCGCGCGGCTCGCGATCGTCGCCGGGGTCAGCGCCCCCGATCTCTCGACGAGCGTCGCCCTCGCCGAGGACGCGAGGGCGCGCGGGGCGCACATGGTGCTCTGGCAGGCGCCCCTCGATGCGGATGCGGCGGCGCTGGAGCACGCCGTGCGCGCCCTCGGCACCGCCGGCCCGGGGGCGGTGATGCTCCAGGACCTCGACTGGCAGGGCTCCGGCATAGCCCCGGAGACCATCGCCCGCCTCGCCGAGCGGGTGCCCGCTCTCGCCGCGGTCAAGGTCGAGACGGCACCCGCCGGCCCCAAGTACAGCGCGGTCAGGGCGCTCACCGGCGACCGGCTGCACCTCTCGGGCGGCTGGGCGGCGATGCAGATGCTCGACGGCCTCGCCCGCGACCTAGACGCCTTCATCCCCTCCGGCGTGCTGCCCGCCTACGTCGAGATCTTCTCGCGATTCGAGAGGGGCGATCGCGACGGCGCCCGGGCGCTGTTCGAGCGGGCGCTGCCCATCCTCGCCTTCTCCAACCAGCACATCGACGTCAGCATTCCCTTCTGGAAACGGGTGCGCAGGGCCGAAGGGATCTTCACGACCGCCCGCTGCCGGGCCCCGATCGCCGAGCTCGACCCGATCCAGACGGCGGAGGCAGAGCGCCTCGCCGCCCTCGCCGTCGCCCTCGACGGGCTCGGCTGAGCCGTCCCGTCGCGCGCCCCGTGGATCGACGCCTGACCGGAATCGCCTGCGTCGCCGGCGCGGTGTCCTTCTTCGCCCTGCAGGACGCCATCATCAAGTGGATGAGCGGCGACTACCCGCTGCACGAGATCGTGCTCGTGCGCGCGTCGCTCGCGATCGTCGTGACCCTCTTCGTGATGCGCCTCGAGGGCGGCCTGCACCTGCTGTTCAGCGCTCGCCCGCTCATGCACCTCGCCCGTGGGCTGCTCCTGCTCGTCGCCAACTCCTCGTTCTTCCTCGCCCTTGCGGTGATGCCCCTCGCCGACGCGACGGCCATCTTCTTCATCGCGCCGCTGCTGATCACCGGTCTCTCGGCAGCGTTCCTCGGGGAGCGTGTCGGGCCACGGCGCTGGGCGGCGGTCGGTGTCGGCCTCGTCGGAGTGCTCGCGATCGTCCGGCCGGGCGGCGACGCGGTGCGCCTCGCCGCCCTGCTCCCGCTGGTCGCCGCGGCTGCGTATGCCGTCCTCCAGATCGTCACCCGGCGCCTCGGCGCGACGGACCGTGCGTCGACCATGGCCTTCTACGTTCAAGCGACCTTCATCCTGGCGAGCGCGGGCGTCTACCTCGTCGCGGGTGACGGCCGCTTCGCCGCGGGAGACGATGCAAGCCTCGACTTCCTGCTCCGCGCCTGGGTGATTCCCGAGCGGGACGATCTCCTGCTGATGCTCGGGATCGGCGTGGTCAACGGCTTCGCAGGCTACCTCATGGCGCAGGGCTACCGGATCGCCGCGCCCGCGCTGGTCGCTCCCTTCGAGTACACGGCGATGCCCGTGTCGGTCGGCCTCGGCATGGCGCTCTTCGGCGACTGGCCGGACCCCGTGACCTGGGTCGGCATCGTGCTCATCGTCGCCAGCGGACTCTACGTCCTGCACCGCGAGATCATCGTCGGTCGCGGGCGCGCAGCGGGCAACTGACGCCGACCGCGGCAGGAAATTGACGCCGCCCGCGTCGACGGGCACCTTGCGCCGGCGTCCATCGCCGCGACGCATCGACGCCCAGGAGCCCGCCCATGCCAGCAGACGCCTGCATCCTCTCGGAGACCGACGGACACGTCGCGCGCGTGACGCTGCACCAGCCCGCAAAGCGCAACGCGATGCGCTACACGATGTGGTGCGAGCTCGCCGACACGATGGAACGCCTCGCCGAGGACGACGAGGTGCGCGTGGTGGTGCTGGCCGGCGCCGGCGACCGGGCGTTCTCGGCCGGCGCCGACATCTCCGAGTTCGAGGAGTGGCGCACGACGCCGGAGAAGTCCGCCGTCTACGACGCTGCCGGCGCCCGGGCCTTCGTAACCCTCGGTGGGTTCCCCAAGCCGACCATCGCCAGCATCCGCGGCTCCTGTGTCGGCGGCGGCTTCGAGATCGCGCTGAGCTGCGACATCCGCGTGTGCGCGGCCGATGCGCGCTTCGCGGTCACGCCGGCGAAGCTCGGCCTCGGCTACGATCTCGACGACACGCGCCTGCTCGTCGAGCGCCTGGGCGCGCCGGCAGCGCGCGAGATACTCTTCACCGGCCGGATGTTCTCTCCGGAAGAGGCTCTTCGCCTCGGGATCGTGAACCGCATCGCGTCCGAGGGCGAGCTCGCCGGAGCCGTCGACGCCTACGCGAGCGAGATCGCCGCCAACGCCCCGATCACCGTACGCGCGTCGAAGGCGATCATCGCCGAGGCCGCCAAGGTGCCCTCCGAGCGCGACGAGGCGCTGTGCCGGCGCCTGGTCGAGGCCTGCTACGCGAGCGAGGACTACGTCGAAGGGCGCCGCGCCTTCGCCGAGAAGCGACGACCCGACTTCAAGGGCCGCTGAGCCGGACGCGCGCCGCTCGCGGAGCTCCCTTGCGCAGCGGCGCAGCGCACAGCGCTCCTGTGCCGTACGTCATACCAGGGCGACAGCCCGCCTCCCCATGCTCCGAGCCGCGTCTCTCGTCGGTCGGCGGCGCTCGCGCCGCAGCGCGTCGCGCCACCGCGAGACATGCGATCCGAATCGCCGCCGACGGCGGCGCACCGAGCTCAGGGAGGAAGTCATGCACTCGAAGCACATCGCGCTCATCGCGCTCGCAGCCCTCGCCGGTCCCGCGGCAGCCAGCATCCAGGCGCCCGAGGTCGGCACCGTCCTCGAGTACGCTTGCAACGGTCCGTACAACCAGTCGATCCGAAACACGATCACCTCGGTCAACGGCTCGGTCGTCCGGATCGACGGCACGGCCGACGACCGCAAGACCTGGTCGGAGAGACCACTGTGGGCGCTCCCGACGACCTACGCCACGACACGAAGCCGCGGCGACGACCGCGGCGTGCGCTCTGCGAAGATCAAGAAAGGGAGCCTCGAGGGCCTCGCGGCGATGAGGCCGGGCTCCTCGTTCAAGGCCCAGGTGCGCGTCGAGCACGACAGGGGCAGCCCGGTGTGGCTCTACGAGGTGAGCGTCGGCGACAGGCGCACGACCAACGATCCGGTCGTCGGGAACGTCGAGGTAATCGAGGTCACCGAGAGCCGCAGCACCGGCAACTACAGCTCGACGCTCGTCGTCCGGATGGTGCCCGCGCTCGGCCTCTCGCTCGGCTGGAGCTACAAGGACCGCAGGGGCGAGGAGCGCTGCTCGCTGAAGGCCAAGAGCTGAATAGCTGTTCCGATCAACGCTACACATCGCTGGAACAACGAGCGCCCTCCCCCAGCGAGGGGAGGACCGGGGAGGGGGTCGGCCGGGATTGTTCCCGACAATCCTCGCCATTCCCCCCATCCCTGGAGGTCAGACATGGCGAGTGCCAGTCGAAGCCTCCTCGGTGTAAGGTCTTTGCGAACAGCTAGCTATTTGGATTGACGGGGGCGGGCATCGGTGCTGTGCTGTTCCGTCGTCAGGATCAGGGGCAACGCAGCACCGATGCCCGAGAAGCGCAGCAACGAGTTCTTCGCCCCGCGCATGAGCCGGTTCCGCCGCTCGCCGAGCCAGCTCGCCGCCGTGCGGGTGAGGGAGCTCATCGCCGCCGGCCACGACATCGTCAAGCTCACCACCGGCGAGCCCGACTTCCCGACGCCGGAGCACGCGAAGGAAGCGGCCCTCCGGGTCATGCGTGAGGACGCGATCAAGTACACGCCGGTCAACGGAACCCCCGAGATGCGCGAGGCCGTGCGGGCGAAGTTCCTCCGCGACAACGGTCTCGACTACGATCCGGACCAGATCGCCGTCGGCGCCGGCACCAAGCAGGTGCTGTTCAACGCGCTGATGGCGACGCTCTCCGCGGGCGACGAGGCGATCGTCCCCGCGCCCTACTGGACCTCCTACCCGGACATGGTGAAGCTCGCGGGCGGCACCCCGATCGTCGTCCCCTGCCCTCGCGAGGCCGGCTTCAAGATGACGCCGGAGCAGCTCGAGGCGACGATCACGCCGCGCACCAAGTGGCTGGTGTTCAGCTCGCCGTGCAACCCGACGGGCGCCACGTACTCGGCCGATGAGCTCGCGGGACTCGCCGAGGTGCTGCTCCGTCACCCGCAGGTCCACGTTCTGAGCGACGACGTCTACGAGCACCTGATCTTCGACGGGCGCGCGTTCGCGACCATGGCCGCCGTCGAGCCCGCGCTCTACGAGCGCACCGTCACCTGCAACGGCGTCTCCAAGGCCTACTCGATGACCGGCTGGCGCGTCGGCTTCGCTGGCGGTCCACGCGAGATCATCGCGAACATGGCGAAGATGCAGTCCCAGAGCACCTCGGGGGTGAGCGCCGTCAGCCAGGCGGCGGCCGTCGCGGCCCTGACCGGCCCCCTCGACCTCGTCCGCGAGCGCACCGCAAACCTCGAGCGACGCCGCGACATGCTGTTCGAGGGCCTGTCGTCGATCGAAGGCCTCGCCTGCGACCGGCCCGAGGGAGCGATGTACGTCTACTGCTCCTGCGCGGGCACGATCGGCAGGCGCGCGCCCGACGGGCGCACCATCGAGAGCGATTCGGACTTCGCTGCGTACCTCCTCGACGCGGTGGGCGTCGCCGTGGTCGAGGGCGGCGCCTACGGCCTTTCGCCGTTCTTCCGGGCGAGCTTCGTCGCGAGCGAGGCCGATCTCGAGCGCGGCGCGGCGCGCATCGCCGAGGCGTGCGGGCGGCTGGCACGGACGGGACCGAGAGCGACCGCATGATCGACCAGCTCCGGGAGACGACGGGATGCTCGTCTATCACCCGCTCACCGCATCGGACGTCGACGCGACCTTCGAGGTGCGCACCTCGACCATCGAGAAGGCGATCACGATGGACGAGCTGGAGGCGCGGAGCGCCATCCGCCAGCCCGGATATCTCACCGATCCGCGTGATGATCGCACAGGACCTTGGATTCCCAGCGGATTCGGCGAGAGCCGGACGTACAGGTCGTACTTCCAAGCTCGCCGAATCCGCTGGGGATTCAAGGGACAAGCGAGCGCTCGTGCGATCGGTGAGATATCCGGGCTAGGGACCCACTTCATGCAGCGGCCCGCGCCGCCCGGTCCGCGCGCCAGCCCGTCACCTGTCCGATCAGCACCGGCGCCGCGACCACCAGCGCCCAGAGGTTCGCGGTCGCGTTCGTCGCGACCATCATCACCGCGGCGACGGCGAGCAGCAGGCGCATCGGCATGCTCATCGGCCGCAGCAGGTAGCCGGTGAGCGCGGCGCCGAGCATGACGATCCCGACGATACAGGTGGTGGTCACCAGCGCGAACTCGCCCCAGGAGAAGTAGTCCTCGAGGACCAGCAGCATCGCCGGGGAGTAGGCGAAGACCATGGGCACCATGACCTTGGCGTTGCCGAGCTTGAAGGCGGTGACGCCGGTCCTGAACGGGTTGGCGCCGGCGATCCCGCCGGCGGCATAGGCCGAGGTGCACACGGGCGGGGTGATGTCCGCGAGCACGCCGTAGTACAGCACGAATAGGTGCGCGGCGAGTGGCGGCACGCCGAGGTTGCCCAGCGCGGGCGTCGCGATCGCCGAGAGCATGATGTAGAGGGCCGTCGTCGGCAGCCCGGCTCCCATCAGCACGCAGGCCATGGCGATGTAGCAGAGCGAGATGAAGAGCGTCGCCGCATCGATGGTGAACAGCTCGAAGGGCAGGAAGGAGACGGCTGCGTGGAACATCTCCGCGGTGGCGAGGGCCCCCTGGGTGACCATGAAGCCGAGCCTGAAGGTCACGCCGGTGAGCGTGATGACGCCGACCACGATGCCGACGGCGGCGCCCGCGGCGCCGACCGCCAGCGCGTACTTCGAGCCCATGTAGAAAGCGTCGACGAGATCGGGGATCGTCAGACGGTGACGGGGGTTCAGGAACCCGATGACGATGCACGCGGTGATCCCGGAGAACGCCGCGTAGTAAGGGGTGTAGCCGCTGAAGAGCACCCAGATGAGGATCACCAGCGGGATCACCGTCGGCCATCCGTCGCGGAGCACTTGCGCGATCTTCGGCAGCTCGTGGGGCTCGAGGCCGCGCAGCCCGAGCCGCTTCGCCTCGAAGTGCACCATCGCGAAGACGGCGATGTAGTGCATCGTCGCCGGCACGGCCGCGGCGATGATGATGGTCGTGTACGGGATCTCCAGGAACTCGACCATCAGGAACGCCGCGGCGCCCATGATCGGCGGGGTGATCTGCCCGCCGGTGCTGCTCGCGGCCTCCACGGCGCCGGCGAAGTGGCGCTGGTAGCCGATGCGCTTCATCGCCGGGATGGTGAGCGAGCCGGTGGTCACGGTGTTGGCGATGGACGAGCCGGAGATCGTCCCGAACAGCGACGAGGAGAGCACGCTCACCTTCGCAGGCCCGCCGGAGAAGCGCCCTGCGATCACCTGCGCCACGTCGATGAAGAACTGCCCGAGCCCCATGCGCTGTGCGATCACGCCGAACAGCACGAAGTGGAACACGAAGGTGGAGATCACCTTGATCGGCGGGCCGTAGATCCCCTCGGTGGTCAGGTAGATGTGGTTGAGGAGCTGGGACCAGTTGACGTCCGGGATCACCAGCACCTGGAACGGGGCTCGGCTGCCGAAGAGCGCGTAGAGGACGAACAGCCCGACGATGCACGGCAGCACCGGCCCCATGGCGCGGCGCGCGGCCTCGAAGATGGTGATCACGAGCACCGTTCCGAAGAAGAGATCGAGGGCGTTCGGGTTCCCGATACGGAAGTTGAGCTCGTCGAAGCGCAGCTCGAAGCCGAGAAATGAGATGTCGACGCCGGTGAACGTCACCGGGATGTAGAGCGCCGAGACGAGCGCCGCGATCCCGAGGACCCAGTCGTAGAGCGGCACGTTTCCCGGGCACCACCAGCGGCTCACCGGCGGCGCCTCGTGCATGCGCCGGTCGCGGGCGAAGACGAAGAAGATCATGCACAGCACGACCCCCATGTGGATCCCCTTGTGCCACTGCTCGCGGGGGATCCCGAACCCGGCGGTGTAGTAGTGGTAGAGGCCGAGGCCGACGAGGACGACGTAGATGAGCCGGCGCACGTAGGGCGCGAGCGGCCGGAAGCTCATCTCCGGGTCATAGCGCGCCTCCAGCTCGTCGGCCCGGTCGAGGTCGAGCTTGGCGTCGGGCTGGGCGGGCTGCGCCATGGGGGAGGTCCTCAGCTATCGAGGTGGCGGAGCGCGCGGTCCTGGGCGCGGCTCGCGGCGAGCGCAGCCGCAACCGGCTGCCTGCGGCGTCGACGGCCTCCGGCGGTCGACCTGGACTGGCGGCGGGGGCGGTCCGGGGACGCGGACCACGCGCACGCGCGGGGTCGAAGGCGCGCTGCCCCGGTCAGCGCCTCGTCCCGGCCGGCCCGGGAGGCCGGCCGGGTACTGACCTCGGAACCGCGCGGCGCGCTACTTCAGCAGCCCCGCCTCCCGGTAGAAGCGCTCGGCGCCCGGGTGCAGCGGGATACCGCGCCCGCCGAGGGCGGTGTTGGCGGTCACGTCCTTGCCCTTGGCGTGGTGGCGGAGCAGCTTCTTCGTGGTGTCGTTCCACAGCGCCTTGGTGATCCCGTAGACGAGCTCCTCGGGCTGCTCGGAGGAGACCAGCCACTGGGCGCCGACCGCGAGGGTGCTCACGTCGTAGTCCTGGCCCTCGTAGGTCCCGGCGCCGATCGGCGAGGTGAAGTAGAAGGGCGCCTGCTCGATCACCTTCTTCTGCACGTCCTCGGGGATCGAGAGCAGACGCAGCCCCGCGGTCGCCGCGAGCTGGGCGATTCCCGACGACGGCGCACCGGTGACGGTGAGGAAGGCGTCGAGCTGGCCGTCCTGGATCCGCTCGGCGGACTGCGAGGTGTTCAGCTCCTCGGCCTTGAAGTTCTCGTTCTTCTCGAGGCCCACCGCGTTGAGGATCAGGAGCGCGCCGACCTGCGCGCCGGATGCCGGAAGACCCACCCCGATGCGCTTGCCCTCGAGCTCGGCGAGGCTCTGCACCTTCGAGTCCTCCGGGAGCACCACGTGGATGTGCTCGGGATACAGGCTCGCGAGGAAGCGCAGCTTGTCGAGCTTCGCCTTGCCGTCGAAGACGCCGGTGCCGGTGTAGCCCCAGTAGGCCACGTCGGACTGGGCGAGGCCGGACTCGGCGGTGCCGGACTGGATGGCGTTGACGTTGGCAACCGAGCCGTTCGCCGACTGGGCGATGGCGATGAGCCCCGGCACGCCGCAGGGCCCGCCCTTGTCGCACGGGCGCGAGCCCGGCGGGGAGCTGATCGCATTGGCGAGGATCCCGGCCATCGGGAAGTAGTTTCCGCCCGCGCTGCCGCTGACGATGCGGAAGAAGCTCTGCGCCTGCACCGCGGCGACGCCGGTGAGTGTCAGAGCGGTGACGAGCGCGATGCTGAGTCGCTTCATTGAGAGGTCTCCTCTTCCTTCGAGTGCCGTTCTCGGGGCGGCCGCTCCATTCTGCGGGCGCCCGGCCGCGCCCCGCAACGCGGCGTCGCCTCGATCTCCGGCTCAGCGGCTCCCGAGCACCACCTCGAAGGCGGCGAACAGCACCGTCTCGCCCTCGATCGTCGCCTCCTCGAGGGCCACCGTGAGCCCCGGCTCCGGGTACTCCTCGAGCAGCGGATCGCCCTTGAAGAACAGGCGGGTGACGAGCTGTGGGTGGTCCGGGTGGGTGACGACGTAGTGGATGTGGCGCGCGCGCCAGACGTAGCCCGGCAGCGCGGTCGCCACCCGCACGGTGCCGTCCGCGCCGCTCGTCAGGGTCGTGCGGTAGCGGTCGCCGTGCACGATGCCCGTGCCATCGGCCTGCCAGAGCTCGACCTGCGCACCTTCGACGGGCCGCCCGTCCGGCGCCATGAGACGGAGCTCGAGGTTCAGCCGCTCGCCCGGATCGCCCGTCCGCCACAGGGTCGTACGCTGGGGGGCGTCGGGCTGGTACCAGACGCCGATCCCGGTGGGGCGGGTCGGCTCGGCGAAGGGCCTCTGGGCGAGCGCCGGCGTGGCGACGAAGGCGCTCGCAAGCACGACGACGAGCGCGCGGGCGCGCGAGACCGGGCGAGCCCCCGGGGCGCCCCGGGCGCCGCTCACGGCTCGCCGAGCAGGAGCGCGAGGGCCACGCCGCGCTCGCGGATGCGCGCGCACTGCGCCTCGCCGAGCGCGGTGCCGCCGGCGCGCGTGTCCGGGTACATGAGGTTCCCGGGATCCTCCGAGTGCTCACCGCTGTCGGCGAGCAGGTGCACGAGCTCGTGCGCGAGGGCGACGCCCGCCGGCTCCACGGGCGCCGTCATCCACGCGGTGCCGTAGAGCTCGGGCTCGGGCCCGGCGTTGGCCAGGCCGATGGCGACGGCATCGAAGGCGGGGCGCTCGACCGAGTCCGCGAGAAAGAAGGCCACCGGACGATGGGGCGTGAGGGCGTCGACGAGGCGCCGTGCCCGCGCGCGATCGAAGTAGCGCAGCTCGCGCGGCAGCCGCACGCGGCTCTGCTGGCTCTCGGAGAGGTGGACACCGCACTGGGCGAGGATCGCCCCGGCCTCCTCGACCGCTGCGGCCACCCGCTCGTCGGGCCACCCGGAGTCCTCGGCGACGACGAGCTCGAGGCGGAGCTCGAGGGCCGCCGGTTGCTGCGCCCGCGCAGCGTCGCCGGGAAACGCGCGGGTTAGCTCGGCGATCACCTCCGGCGCCTGCGGCTCGGCCTCGCACGCGCCTCGGCGTGCCGCGGTCGGCTCGGGCACGAAGCCGTGCGCCGCGTAGGGCCCGTCCGGCGTCGGCTGCGCGCGCGCGAGCACCGCCGCGCGCAGCGCATCCGCGCCGAGACCCGGGTCGGCCGCCAGCAGACACGCGGCGAGCGCGGAGATCCGCGCGGCGGCGTAGCTCGAGCCGGAGACCAGCCGCGGCTGGCCACCGAACTCGACCGCGACGCGGCGCTCGGCGGGCACCGCGACGTCGACGGCGTGCACCCCGTAGCTCGAGCCGTAGGCGAGGCGTCCATCGTCCTCGGACGAGGTGACCGCGAGGACGTTGTCGAGGGCGAGCGCGGCGGGATAGACCGGGTAGCGATCGACGTCACGTCCGTCGTTCCCGGCCGAGACCACCATCAGCATCTGCGGGTGCGCACGCGCGGCGTCCTCGAAGGCCCGCCAGCGCTCCGCGTCGTTGCTGCCGAGGGCGAGGTTCAGGATGCGCACCCCCGCCGCGTCGGCGTGCGCGACGAGATCGGCCATGCGCGACATCTCCGGCCGCGGGTAGCGGTAGGGGACGAGGCTCGCGACCGGTGCCTCGGCGAGCAGGATGCTCGCCGTCCGCGTGCCGTGGCGGCGAGCGCGGAAGGGGTTGGGCGAGTCCGCGTCGAAGGGCCGGTCGTCGAGATCCCAGAAGTCGCGCCCGACCACGTTGCCGTCCGCGTCACGGGCGAGGCGCGAGGCGATCGCGGGGAGCCGGTAGTCGACGCCCGAGTCGACCATGCCAACCCGCACCCCGCCCGGATCGGCGCCCGGCGGCACCGGCGGATTCACCGGCTCGCGCGCGCGCACGGCGAGGGTGCGTGGGTCGATGTCCTCGAGATACTCGGCGTCGCCGGCCGCATCGTAGCGCAGCCGGCGCACGCTCCGAGGCTCGCAGCGCGCATCGGCCGCGACGAAGAGCGCGGGGCGGCGGGCGCCGTCGGGCCCGCGCTCGCGCAGCTCGAAGCTGAGCCCGGCGAGGCGGCTCGGGGTGCGTGCGACGCGGGTGATCTGGGTGAGCTCGACGGCGTCGCCGTCGGCGGACTCCAGAAGGATCGTCCAGCCGACCGTGCGCTCGTTGCGCAGCATCGGCCGGGCGTCGACGAGCGTCGCGCCGGTGGCCGCGGCGAGGGCTTCGCCATCGCCCGGGGGCTCGGCGCAGCCGCTCTCGAGGAGCGCGCGCGGCATCCCGGCGAGGGGATCGTCGCCCCCGGCCCCTTGACCGGCGAGCGGCAGCGCGACCGCGAGCGCCGCGAGCACGCGGCTGCGCGTGCTCATGGCTCCTCGGGCCCGTAGCGAAGCGCGCGCGTCATCGCCAGCAGGTTCGCATCCCGCCACCGCTCGAGCTCCTCCACCGACCATCTCCCCCAGCGTTCCTCCACCGCGTCGATGAAGGCTACCTCCCCGCCGGAAGCGCCGGGCCAGCCGAAGTGGTCGATCATGTGCCGAACGCCGCCGAGGCCTCCGCCGAGGTGGCGGTGCAGCACCGGCCCGGAGTAGGCCCAGCGCATCCCCGGGCCCCGCACCACGGCGGTGTCGATGTCGTCGTAGTCGCATACCCCCGCCTCGACGAGCTTCAGCGCCTCGTCGAAGATCGCGCGCTGCAGGCGATTGGCGACGTAGCCCGCGATCTCGCGCTTGAGCCGCAGCGGATGCTTGCCGAGCCAGCGGTAGAAGCGCACGGCCCAGTCGACCGCCTCCGGATCCGCGTCGTCCCCGGCGACCACCTCGACCAGGGGCACGAGGTAGACCGGCACGAACGGGTGCCCGACGACGACGCGCTCGGGATGGGTGCAGCGGCCGCCGATCCGCGACGGCAGGAAGGTCGAGGAGGACGAGGCAATCACCACCTCCGGGGCGCAGGCAGCGTCGATCTCGGCGACGAGATCGATCTTCAGCTCCTCGTCGTCCGGCGCGCTCTCCTGGACGAGCTCGGCGCCCTCGACGGCCCGTGCGAGCTCGCCCTCGAAGCGCAGCCGATCCCGGCTCGCCCCCTCGGCGAGCCCGAGCGCCTCGAGCGCCGGCCAGGCCCGCGCGACGCCGGCGCGCAGCGCCGCCTCCGCATCCGGGGCAGGATCGGTTGCCACGACCTCGAGGCCGCGGGCGAGGAACTGCGCCGCCCAGGCCGCACCTATGGTCCCCGCGCCCACGCAGGCGACGGTGCGAACGCTGTCGGGCTTCGGTCGTGGCACGGCAGGTCCTCTCGAGGTGCCGGGTCCCCGGCAAAGGTGTCGGTATCCGATCGGAGACGCGCTGTCAAAGCGCCCGGCGCGCGCTCACATGGGCTCGGCGTCGTAGAGCTTCAGCACCGCGATGCCATCGAGCTCACCGTAGCCCCGCGACACCAGGAGGCGGAACAGGGTGCGCGCCTGATCGCTCATCGGCGTCGGCGTGCCGGTACCGCGCGCGAGATCGTGGAGCATGTCGAGGTCCTTGAGGGCCTGGCGCGCGAATCCCGCCGGCGGCTCGTACTCGCGCCGGATCATCTTCGGGAAGATGTGGGTGAGCAGGCTCGATCCGGCGTAGCCGCCCGCGAGGCAGTCGGGGATCTTCTCCGGATCGGCGCCCGCGTTCTCCGCGAGCTTCAGACCCTCGGCGAGAACGCAGAAGTTCGTCAGCACGAGAACCTGGTTGACCATCTTGACCACCTGGCCGGTGCCCACGGGGCCGAGATGGGTCACCTCACCGAGCGCATCGAGCACCGGCGCAACCCCTGCGACGACCTCGTCCTCGCCGCCCGCCATGATCGCGAGCGTGCCCGCGCGCGAGGCGGGCGGGCCGCCCGAGACCGGCGCATCGACCCAGGCCATCGCGCAGGCGTCCGCGAGGCGCGCTGCCATCTCCCTGGTCTTCTCGACGACGGTCGTCGAGTGGTCGATCAGGACCTTCCCCACGCTCCCACCGGCGGCGATTCCGTCGGGGCCGAACACGGCCGCCTCGACCGCGTCGGTGCTCGTCACGCACATGCAGACCACGTCACTCGCCCGAGCGACCTCGGCGCCGCAGCTCGCCGGCACCACCCCGCCTCGTTCCGCCTCGGCCACCCTCGCCGGAACGACGTCGTGGCCGGTCACGTCGTGGCCGCACTCGATCAGCCGGGCCGCCATCTGCGACCCCATGAGCCCGAGCCCGATGAATCCGATGCGCATGGTTGGTTCGCTCCCTCGGCGCGTCGCGCCGGAACGCCTGCCGGCGCCGGTCTACTCGCGCCGCTCGCCGCGCAATAGTGCACCCGCTGCTCGAGCGCTGCGAGGCCCTCGGCGACGGTGAAGACGAAAAAGAGCGGCACCGGCGCGGCGCCCGGACCGCTCTGCGCGGCGTGCGCGTCGCGTTCCTCGCTCGATCGGGCACGATACGCCCCTGGCAACGCTGAAGCCCCGGAGCCGACCGGCAGCCTTCCTGCCGAGACGCTCACTGTGCTCGCGAACGAGTATCTCGATGCCTACGGCGAGCTCCGCGACCTCGACCCCGATCGCCTCCGGCACTGAGTGCACCCGCTGCTCGAGCGCCGCGAGGCCGTCGGCAAACAGGAATGATCCCGGCTCGACGGCCGGGCGCACGGCTCGCGAGGCGCCGGAACGTGTATCCTGTCGTGGTTCGCACGCGTGGGGGACTCCGATGTCGGCCGAAGCTCACGAGGCGCGCCGCAACCTCGACCTCGCCGGCGCCCTCGAGGACGTGCGTGCCCGCTACGCCCACGCCAATCCCGCGAGCGCCGAGGCCTTCGCCGAGGCCTGCGCGTCGATGCCGGGAGGCAACACGCGCTCGGTGCTCTTCTACGATCCCTTCCCGCTGACGCTGGTCGAGGGACGTGGCGCGCGGGTGCGCGACGTCGACGGGCACGAGTACGTCGACCTCATGGGCGACTACACCGCGGGGCTCTACGGGCACTCACACCCGGTGATCACCCGGGCCATCGAGGAGGCGCTCCACTCGGGCATCGTGCGCGGCGCGCCCGGCGCCGGCGAGGCGCGCCTGGCCGCGCTCATCTGCGCGCGCTTTGCCTCCTGTGAGCGGGTGCGCTTCTGCAACTCCGGGACCGAGGCCAACCTGATGGCGATCACCGCGGCGCGCGCCCACACGGGCCGCGAGGCGATCATGGTCTTCAACGGCGCCTACCACGGCGGCGTGCTGCTCTTCGCCGGCGGCGGCCATCCGATCAACGCGCCCTACCCCTTCGTCGTCGGGCGCTACAACGACGCGGACCACGCCGCCGATCTGATCGCGGAGCACGCGGACCGTCTCGCCGCAATCCTCGTCGAGCCCGTGATGGGCACCGGCGGCGCCCTCCCGGCCGAGCGCGAGTTCCTCGCCGCCCTCGCCGAGGGCGCCGTGCGCCACGGCATCGTGCTGATCCTCGACGAGGTGATGACCTCGCGCCTCTCCGCCGGCGGCGCGCAGGCGCTCTACGGCGTCACCCCGGACATGACGACCTTCGGCAAGTACGTCGGCGGCGGGATGAACTTCGGCGCCTTCGCCGGGCGCGCCGAGATCATCGACCGCTTCGATCCGCGCCGGCCCGATGCGCTTCCCCACGCGGGCACGTTCAACAACAACGTGCTGACCATGGCCGCAGGCGCCGCGGGCCTCGCGCAGGTGTACACGCCGGAGGTGGCCGAAGCGCACAATGGCCGCGGCGATCGACTGCGCGAGTCCCTCGCGGCGGCGGCGCGTTCCCGGGGCGCGCCGGTTCACCTGAGCGGCCTCGGCTCGATGATCGGCGTGCACTTCGCGCGCGAGCCGGTGACGCGCCCGGAGCAGGCCGCCGGGGAGCACCCGCAGGCGAAGGCGCTGTTCCACCTCGACATGATCGGGCGCGGCCAGGTCACCGGGAAGATCGGCATGCTCGCGACCTCGATTCCCCTCACCGAGGACGACTACGACGGCTTCGTCGCCGCCTTCGAGGCGTTCCTCGACGAGCACGGCGCCGTGCTGCCCGGCGCCTGATAGAGAACGGCTCGGGCGGCACACGGGTCGAAGAACCCGCTTCGCCACCGTCGCCCTCGACGCCCGTCCTCGACTCGGAATAGCATGCGCGCCTGCGGAGCCGGAGCTCTGCGCGTTCGGGGCCGATTCGGGAGGACACATGAATCTCGGAATGTTCTGCATGCCGCTGCACCGGCCGGAGAAGCCCTGGGCGAAGGCGCTGGCGGAGGATCGCGAGGCCATCCTGCTCGCCGAGTCGCTCGGCTTCTCGGAGGTCTGGATCGGCGAGCACTACTCCACGAGCGCCGAGCGGATCCCGTCGCCCTTCGTTTTCCTCGCAACGCTCATCGAGCAGACCTCGACGATCCGCTTCGGCACCGGCGTCATCAATCTCCCGCACCACCACCCGGCGATCGTTGCCGCCGAGGCGGCGATGTTCGACCAGCTCAGCGGTGGCCGACTGATGCTCGGTGTGGGGCCCGGCGGGCTGCCGAGCGACGCGGAGCTCTTCGGCGAGGTGGATATCGGCGAGCGGGTCCGCCGGGCGATGGAGGCTGTCGACATCATCGTGCGTCTGTGGACCGAGGACGCGCCGCTCACCGTCGAGAGCGACGTGTGGCCGATGTCGCTCCAGGAGAACGTGTGGCGCTCGCACGGCATCGGCACCATGACCAAGCCCGCTCAGTCGCCGCATCCGCCGATCGCGATGGCCATGGTCGGGCCCGGCGGTCCAACCGCGGTGACCATCGCCACTCGCGACTTCATCCCGATCTCGGCGAACTTCGCGCCGCTCGAGAACATCGAGGCGCAGTGGGCTACCTACGCCGAGACCCGCGAGCGCCTCGGCAAGCCGGCGAGTCGCAGCGTATGGCGCGTTTGCCGCAACATCCTCGTCACGGACTCGCAGAGCGAGGCCGACGAGCTGCTCGCGGATCCGGACGGTCCCTTCGCCTTCTACTTCCGCTATCTGCGAGGTCTGCGCGCCCTCGACACGGTGAAGGCCCTCGAGGGCGAGGGCGCGTCGCTGGCGGCACTCAACGCAGCGGTCGGCGTCGAGGACGCCTATCGGGACTGCGTGATCGCGGGCAGCAGGGAGACGGTGCTCGCGCGGCTGGCGGAGCTCGTCGACCGGCTCGGCCCGATCGGCACCCTGGTCATGGTCGGTCACGACTTCGACGCGCGCGGCACGTGGCAGTGCTCGATGCGCGCGCTCGCGACGGACGTCATGCCGGCGCTGCGCCAGCATGCGGGCGGCGCCGGCCGACGGGCCGCAAGCGCGGGCTGAGACGCCGGCCGGACCGCGCCGACCCGGGCGAGCGTCGAGCCCCTCCTGCACAAACTTCGACATCGACGAGCACGGCTGACCACTGCCTCTGGGACGACGTGCGCGTGGGTCTCGTGATGGTCGTCGACGGTTCGATCCAGAAAGGGTCTTCCCACCCGGGGCGCAATCCGGTGCGGAGTGCCCACATCGCGCGCCCCTGCGGCACCGGGCGCGTGCGATCGGTCACACCTGCGCGTTAGGATCGGCTCTGCCACCGCACGCTCAGCGTCTCGGGCGTTGCGGCGTGCCCGCCACGCACAGAGGTGGCCACGGGACGTGTCGCGAGACCCGAGCACCGATCCGCCCTCCCCACCCGGGGCGCCCGGCACCGAGGCGCTCCTCGAGGACGCGATCGACTCGCTGTCCGCCGGCTTCGCCCTCTGGGACGGTGACGACCGGCTCGTCACCTGCAACCGCCGCTACCGGGAGTTCAACCGCGACGGCGCCGACGTGCTCGTGCCGGGGGTGCTCTGGGAGGACTTCGCGCGCACCGCGATCGCGCGCGGCCAGTACGCCGCAGGGGTCGGGCGCGAGGCGCAGTGGCTCGAGGAGCTTCGTCAGGTGCGCGCCACCTTCTCGAGCTTCGAGTACCAGCGTGACGACGGGCGCTGGTACCACGTCCACACCGAGGAGACGCGGGCCGGCGGCATCGTCGTCGTCGTGACCGACATCAGCCGGCTCAAGGAGATGGAGGGAGCGCTGCGCGAGAGCGACGCGCGCTTTCGCTCCATCACCAGCGCGCACCCGGTCCCCGTGGCGATCGTCATGCTCGACAGCGGCGAGATGCGCTACGTGAGCGAGCCCTGGGGCGAGCTGTTCCGTCTGCCGGCAGCCGAGGTGGTCGGACGGCCGGCGGCGCAGTTCTACGCCCATGCCGAGGATCGCGAGCGCTTTGCCGCGGCGGTGCGCGAGGCCGGCGAGGCGAGCGCCTTCGAGGTCGAGATGCGCAGGGCGGACGGCTCGACCTTCTGGGCCTCGCTCACGGCGCGACGCCTCGTGTTCGAGAACCAGCCCGCGATCGTCACCGGCGTCATCGATCTCACCGAGCGCCGGCTCGCCGAGCAGGAGATCGAGCGCCAGCGCGAGGCGCTGCACCAGAGCGAGAAGCTCAACGCGCTCGGCGTGCTCCTCGCCGGCGTCGCCCACGAGCTCAACAATCCGCTGTCGGTGGTGCTCGGTCAGGCGCTGCTGCTCGCGGACACGACCATCGCCCCCGATGTGCGTCGCCGAGCCGAGCAGATCGCGAGCGCCGCGGATCGCTGCTCGCGGATCGTGAAGACCTTCCTCGCGATGGCGCGCCAGGGCGACCCGGCGCGCACGAGCGTCGCCGTCGACGAGGTGGTCGGCGCGGCGCTCGAGGTCACCGGCTACTCGATGCGCAGCGCCGGGATCGCCGTGCGCACCGATCTGCGCGCCGGTGCGGTGCCCGTGCTTGCGAACCGCGATCAGCTCGTGCAGGTGCTCATGAACCTGCTGGTCAACGCCGAGCAGGCGCTCTCGGATCATCCGGGCCCGCGCGAGATCGCCATTCGCACCGAGGCGCGGGACGACGAGGTGCGCGTCGCCATCGACGACACCGGCCCGGGGATCCCCGAGGCGCTGCACTCGAAGGTCTTCGATCCTTTCTTCACCACCAAGGAGACCGGCGTCGGCACGGGCATCGGCCTCAGCGTGAGCCTCGGCCTCGTGCAGGCCCATGGCGGCACGCTGACGCTCGAGAGCGAGGCGGGGAGCGGCGCGAGCTTCACGCTGTCGCTACCGAGGGCGCCGAGCGAGGAGGCGACGCAGCCGGGCACCGGCGAGGAGCCGGCCGGCGCGGGCGCCAGCGTGCTGGTCGTCGACGACGAGACCGCAGTCGCCGAGACGCTCGCGGAGATCCTCGCCCTCGACGGGCACCGCGTCGAGATCGCCGGGTCCGGGAGCGCGGCCCTCGACGCGCTGGGCGAGCGCGAGTTCGATCTCATCGTGAGCGACCTTCGCATGCCCGACGTCGACGGGCCGACGCTCTACGCGCTGGTGGCCGAGCGCCGGCCGGAGCTCCTCGAGCGCTTCGTATTCGTCACCGGCGATGCCCTCGGCGCATCGATCCGCAGCTTCCTCACCACGAGCGGCGTCACCCACATGGAGAAGCCGATCCTGCCCCAGGAGCTGCGTCGCCTCGCGCGGGTGCGTCTGGAGCAGCGCGGCGCCCGCTGACCAGGCCCAGTCAGTCGCGACCGGGAACCACGACCCGGGGGGTCTCTGCGTCCTCCTGCGCCTCTTCGTAGAGCGCGCTCTCCCGATAACGCCGGCGTGCCTCGCGCAGCAGCACGGCGAGCACGGAGGCCACGGGCAGGGCGAGGAGCACGCCGATGAAGCCGAAGAGCTGGGCGCCGGCGAGGACGGCGAAGATCACCGCGACCGGGTGCAATCCGACGCGGTCGCCCACGAGCAGCGGTGTCAGCGCCATGCCCTCGAGCATCTGCCCGGCGCCGAAGACCACCGCCACTCCCGCGAGCTGCAGCAGGCTCGGCGACTCCGTGAGCGCTGCCAGGGTGGCGGTGACCACCCCGACGAGCACGCCGAGGTAGGGCACGAAGCTCACCAGCCCCGAGAGGATGCCGATGGCGAGCGCCGCGCTGAGCCCGACGAGGGTGAGCCCGACGCTGTAGACGACGCTCAGCGCGAGCATCACCGTCAGCTGACCGCGCAGGAACGCGCCGAGCACCGAGTCGGACTCGCGCGAGAGCGTCACCACGGTGCGCTCGATCGGACGCGGGACGAGCTCGTGCACCGCGGCCACGAACAGATCCCAGTCGCGCAGCATGTAGAAGGTGACCACCGGGACGAGCACCGCGCTCGCGAGCCAGCTGGCCAGGGCGAGACCCGAGCGGCTCACGTAGCGCACCACGTCGACGGACACGCTGCCGACCCGCGACATGTTGTCCATGACCGCCGCCTTGATCCCGTCGGCATCGGGAACCTCGAGCTCGAGGGCGAGGGTCACGTTGAGCCAGGGGACCGCCTCCAGGGTCACCCAGTCGAGCAGCTTCGGCACCGCCTGGAGCAGCGCCCGTACCTGCGGGCCGAGCACCGGCAGCAGCAGCAGCGGGATGACGACCACGACGATCCCGAGCAGCACCACGACCACGCTCGCCGCGGCGGTGCGCGACAGGCCCCACGCCTGGAGCCGATCGACGAGCGGATCACCGAGGTAGGCGAGGATGAAGGCGAACAGAAACGGTGCGAGGATCGGCGCGAGCAGATAGAGCAGCCCCCCCGAGACTACCAGCGCGGCGAGCACGAACCAGCGCTGCGAGTCGCTGAGCGCCCCGGCGCGACCCTCGGGCTGCGCCGCATCCGCATCCGCACCTCCGCGCGCGCCCTGCATCGTGTCTCCTGGCCGACGATCGGGTGAACTGCCCGGAACTATAGACCGCCTCCGCGCCAGGCACCCGTGCCCATGCCCGGCGCCCATGGCACGATTGCAGGCGAGACCCCATGAAGCGACGGCATGGCACGACCGCCCGCTGGCACCCACGACATCGGAGAACGCGATGACCCTGCACGCCCTGACCCCCGGCAGCGCCGCCGACGCCGTCACCCAGGCGCGGATCGATCTCGCCGCCGCCCACCGGCTCGCGGTGCTCCACGACCTCGACGAAGGCATCGACAATCACTTCACGGTGACCGTGCCCGGCAGCCGTGACCGCTACCTGTTCCTCCCTTTCGGATTGCACTGGTCCGAGGCGCGGGCGAGCGATCTGATCGTCTTCGACGACTCCGGGCGCACGCTCGAGGGTGACGGCGACGTCGAGCTCTCGGCGTGGTGCATCCACGCGCCGATCCACCGGATCACCGGGGCACCGGTGGTCATGCACACGCACCAGACATGGGCCCTCGCGCTCAACATGCTCGAGGACAATCGCCTTCTCCCGGCGAGCCAGACCGCGGCCTACTATCACGGCCACGTCGCCTACGACGACGTGTACACCGGCACGGCCGATCTGCCGAGCGAGGGCGAGCGCCTCGCCGCCCTGCTCGGCGACGCGCACGTGCTGTTCATGAAGAGCCACGGGGTGCTGGTCGTCGGCGACACGGTGGCCCAGGCCTACCGGCGCCTGTACCGGCTCGAGCGGGTGTGCCGCGCACAGGTGCTCGCGATGAGCACTCGCCGGTCCCTCGCGACCCTCGACGAGGCGACCGTCGAGCAGGTGCAGACCCCGGCGTCCCACGACCGCCATGGCCCCGCGGAGCGCGAACGGCTCTTCTTCGAGGCGATGAAGCGAGTTCTCGATCGGGAGCTGCCGGGCTACGCCGGCTGACCGCTCTCGCGCGAGCGGCGCCCCGCGCACTTGCATCGGAGCTCCGCGCGGTTTACTGCAGGATCACGCGGACGGCGGTGCCATCGCACCGATGAACGCGTCCGCCTCGGCGATCGAGGCGTTCATCTCCCGGATCAGGATCTCGATGTCCGACTCGACGCCCGCAAGATCCGCGCGCAGCGAATCGATCGCCCGGGCGTTGAGGTTGTGCTTCAGGAACAGCACCTGGTCGCGGAACGCCGTGAGCACCGGATCGATCTTCGACTCCGCGCCGCGCATCGCGGCGATGAGGACCCGGTAGCGCTCTCGCGTGTCCCGGAGCTGGCGCCGACTGGCTTCGCGCAGGCTCGCCCGCGAGTACTCGGCGAGCTCCGACTCCCACTCGACGAACAGGTCGTCGGCGACGTCCTCGACCCGGGCGATGCGCTTGCGCACGGCCTCGGCGCGCGCCTCGCTCGACTCGTACGCGTCCTTGAGATCCCGATAGCGCGCCTCGAGCTCGCCTCCGGAGTAGCCCGTCACGGCGATGAACTGCTCCAGGGCGGACTCGAACTGCTCCTTCGCCTCCTCCTGGGCGTCGCGCGCGTCGGCAACGCGGTCGACGAGCACGTCGCGCTTCTCGACGCCGAAC
>CAJIAT010000361.1_pt1 | contig 29902 bp, 28 predicted proteins | sample 9199161 | NCBI WGS metagenome assembly CAJIAT01 (sample SAMEA7708281, study PRJEB35096) | sediment metagenome | biome: marine neritic benthic zone biome [ENVO:01000025]; feature: sediment [ENVO:00002007]; material: shallow marine sediment [ENVO:03000034] sea grass bed [ENVO_01000059] ... | reverse complement strand
TATCCGAGCACCGTCCCGGTGACTGCGTCGTTCGCGCGGTCCAATTCGACGACGATGTCCCGTGCGTAGGTATTCGGGACCCACAGGTCGAGTATTGGTACAGAACGGGGGCCGCTCGCAGATCCGCAGATCCTCGGAACCGTTCGAGAGCGGTCTCAGTGTTTTATCATAGTGCTAATTATATTCCGGGAATCTTAGCTTTTATGCTAAAGTGACTCGCACAAAGCCTGATCAGTCTGAAACTCAAGCTGATGGAACGATCGAGTGCCGAGACCGGTGGCAGCCTCCGAACGCTAGACCTCGGTGAAGCCGCCGCGTTTCTCAAGGTGAGCGAAGCCACTGCGCAAGAGCTGGCGGCGTGCGGGGAACTGCCAGGCGCCAAGATCGGGCGTGCCTGGGTGTTTCTGCTCGACGATCTCGCCGACTGGCTGCGAGCACAGACAAAGGCCCAGCGCGAGGAACGCAGAGCACAACGCGTCACTGTATCGGAGCCACCACCCCGCGCAGAACCCCGCCTGAATCGCAAGACCCGGCGCGGTAAACCGCCACAGCTACCAGAGCTGCCCAGCTAGATCAGAGCCCCTCAAATTCGCGTAACGTCTCAGCATCTCCAGATTCTTGTGCCCCGTTATCCGGGCGATCTGTATGTCGGAGAGCGTTGTCCGCTCGTAGAACCGGGACGTCGCCTCGTGCCGCAAATCGTGGAAGTTGAGATCGGAGCAGCCGGCATGGTCAAACACCCGCTTCCAGCGCCGCGAGAGCTTACTCGTCACGACAGCGAGTGCGCGCGGCTCGACGGCACCATCCCAGAATGGAAACACTTGGTCGCGCGCCTCTCTCTCTGAAACGGGTCGACGATTGCGCTTCAATGCCGCAACCGCTATCGATGAGAGGGGGACTTGGCGTCGATCCCCGTTCTTTGTCTTGTCAAGAAATATCGTTCGCTTGCGCAGGTCGATCTGGTTGTTGCCGAGTGAGTAGATCTCGCGCATGCGCATCGCGGTCTCGAGCGCGAGGTCGAACATGAGCAGCATGGCTTGACGGTGCTTCAGCTGCAGCGGACGCTGCTTGCCTTGGGGCGTAAATTCGGTCGTGAGCACCAACCGAATCGCCTCCTCCTCCCCCGACTCCAGGCGTCGGTTGCGCTCCTGATCCTCACGAACAGTAACAACTTTGCTGTCGTCGTCGCTGTATCGCGCATAGCCCCTTGGTAGCATGCGAAGCGGATTGTTGCCCAGGTAGGAGCGCCTGACGCCCCAATCGAAGCAGCGGGCAGCGGCTCCCACGTGATGACGGATCGTGCCGGGCGCGAGGTTGCGCACGCGTTTCATGTCCGTCACCCACTGCTCCGCCCAGTCGTAGTTAACGGCGCTTAGTCGAAGCCCACCGATCCGCGGCTGGCTGATCTTCAGCAGCTTCTTATCGTCTTCCTTAACTGAGACCCGCGTCAGGTACTCATCCATGAGTTCACCAACTGCGCGCAATCTCGCACCTGGCTTCGTGAACTCTTCCGGAACGATCCCCTGATCCAACAACGCTTCGAGGTGGGCGCAGTACGCGTCGCCCTCTTCTTTCGAGCCAAAACTGAGGTAGACGGGTTTGGGCAGTAGTCCCCGCCGTTTGACCACAAACTCAAAACTTGAGCCACGCTTTCTGACAGTGGCCACACGCATTCCTGGGTAACTGGCGTAGATGGCATGTTAGCCTTTACCCGGGTGGTTTTGCCACCCGGGACAGGCCGATCGAGGCGTTTCCTGGCCGTTTGTGGCTTGATTCTCTGCAGCTCTCTGATGAGGATTAAGGTGCGATGTGCACCGTAATCCTATGTTTTAAAGAAAGTTAGAATGGAGGCTGAGGTCGGAATCGAACCGGCGTACACGGCTTTGCAGGCCGCTGCATAACCACTCTGCCACTCAGCCGCGAGACCCGGTCGAGTCGGCGCCGGACCGAACGCCCGGCGCCGTTCGAGGAAGGGGTTGGAGCGGGAAACGAGACTCGAACTCGCGACCCCAACCTTGGCAAGGTTGTGCTCTACCAACTGAGCTATTCCCGCCGCAAGACCCCCAAGTGTAACGCTCGGGCGGATCGTGTCAAGCATCCGACCCGGCACCGAGGGCCGGCCAGGCCGCGCGCAGGTAGACCACCATCGACCAGAGGGTGAGGGCCGCGGCGATGTAGAGCAGGACGATGCCGACGAGCTTCACGTCGACGGGACCGATGGGGTCGCGGTACAGGAGCGCGACGATCGCCGACATCTGCGCCGTGGTCTTCACCTTGCCGACGGTCGCGACCGCGACGGTGGCGCGCTGGCCGAGCTCGGCCATGAACTCGCGCAGCGCCGAGACGGCAATCTCCCGGCCGATGATCACCGCCGCCGGGATGGCGAGGAGCGCGCGGGGGTCGAACTGCACGATCAGCACCAGCACGGTCGAGACCATCAGCTTGTCCGCGACCGGATCGAGGAAGGCGCCGAAAGCGGAGGTCTGCCCGAGCCGGCGGGCGAGATAGCCGTCGAGGAGATCGGTCAGCGCGGCGACCAGGAAGATCGCCGCCGTGGCCTCGTTCGCCCACCGCACCGGGAGGTAGAAGACCGCGACGAAGACCGGGATGAGCGCGATGCGCAGCATCGTCAGCGCGTTGGGCAGGTTCACCGCGCCTCCCGGAAGGCGTCGTAGATCGCCTGGGCGAGGGTCTGGCTGATGCCGTTGACCCGCGCGAGATCCTCGACCCCGGCGCGGGCGACGGCGCGGAGCCCGCCGAACTCGCGCAGGAGCTGCTGGCGGCGCTTGGCGCCGATCCCCGGGATCTCCTCGAGCGTCGAGGCGCGCCGGGCCTTCGCGCGGCGGCCGCGATGGCCCGTGATCGCGAAGCGGTGCGCCTCGTCTCGCACCTGCTGGACGAGGTGCAGCGCCGGCGAGCTGCTCTCCAGGCGAAGCGGCGCGTCGCGGGCCGGCACGAGCAGGTCCTCGAGCCCGGGCTTGCGGGTGATCCCCTTGGCGACGCCGACGACCAGGAGCTCGTCGAGGCCGAGCCCGGCGAGTGCCTCGCGCGCCTCGGCGACCTGACCCTTGCCTCCATCGATGAGCACGACGTCGGGCAGCCTCCCCTCCTCGTTGCGCAGGCGCGTGTAGCGCCGCTCGATCGCCTGGCGCATGGCCGCGTAGTCGTCCCCCGCGGCGACGCCCTTGACGTTGAACCGACGATAGTCCGATTTCACCGGCCCGTTCGTGTCGAAGACCACGCAGGACGCGACGGTCTCCTCGCCGCGCGTATGGCTCACGTCGAAGCACTCGATGCGCGCCGGGGCCTCGGGCAGGTCCAGGGCCGCGCGCAGGGACTCGAAGCGGTCCCGAAGGCTCGCCCGGGTCGCGAGCCGCTGCTCGAGCGCGAGCTCGGCGTTGCGCACGGCCATGCGCAGCCAGCGCGCCCGGTCGCCGCGCACCCGGTGGCGGATGCGCACCCGTCGCCCGGCCTGGTCCTCGATCGCCGCCGCGATCAGCTCGAGATCCTCGAGCGGCTCGCTGATCAGCACCTCCGGTGGGACCGACCCGGCCCGGGCGCGCGACAGATAGTACTGCGGCAGGAAGGCATCGAGCACCTCCGCGTCGCTCGCCTGCGCCGCGTGCGCCGGGCTGAGGGTACGGCTCCCGAGGCTGCGTCCCTCGCGGATGATCAGCAGCTCCACCACCGCGACGGCGTCGCGGCTGCGCGCGGCGACGATGTCCACGTCCCCGTGCGAGCCGCTGATGTACTGGCGCTCCTGGACCCGGCGCAGGCTCGCGATCTGGTCCCGATAGCGGGCCGCCAGCTCGTACTCGAGCGACTCCGAAGCGCGCTCCATGCGCGCGACCATCTCCTCGATCACCTGCTCGCTACGCCCCTCGAGGAACATCATCGCGTGGCGTACGTCCTCGCGATACGTCTCGCGGTCGACGAGCCCGACGCACGGTGCGGTGCAGCGGTGGATCTGGTGCTGCAGGCAGGGCCGCGAGCGGTTGGCGAAGAAGCTGTCCTCGCACTGACGCACCTGGAACAGCTTCTGCAGCAGCCCGAGGGTCTCGCGCACGGCGCCGGCGCTCGCGTAGGGACCGAAGAAGCGCCCGGGACGGTTGCGCGCGCCGCGGTGGAACGCGAGTCGCGGGAAATCGTCCTCGGTGGTCGCGTAGATGTAGGGAAAGCTCTTGTCGTCGCGCAGGACGATGTTGTAGCGGGGCCGGTGCTCCTTGATGAGGTTGTTCTCCAGGAGCAGCGCCTCGGTCTCGGTGTGGGTGGCGGTGACCTCCACCGAGGCCATGTGGCTCATCAGCGCCCGGGTCTTCGGCTCGAGCTGCTCGGCGGTGCGGAAGTAGCTCGCCACTCGCTTGCGGAGGTTTCGCGCCTTGCCCACGTAGAGGACGCGCCCGTCGCCGTCGAGCATCCGGTAGACACCCGGATCGCCGGTCAGGGTGCGCAGGAAGCGCTCGGAGTCGAACTCTTGGGCGGACTCGGCCACGGGCCACTGGAGGCAAGCGAATTGCCGCCGAAGGGTACGGGAAACCGCCAGCCGCTCAAAGCGCCGGAGAGGACTCATCTCGCGGATCGGTGAGATATCCGGGCTAGATGGCCGGAGGGCGCGCCGCCGACAGCTTACGAGCTCGTTGGGGGTTCGCCTCTTGGACATTTTTCCTTCGATATTTCATATAGATATTTGGACTATATAAGATATAACTTTAGATAAGAGCAAGCTGACGGAGCCGGAATTCCGGCCGGGAGGCTCCGGCCGATCCCTGGAGCGGACCGAGGCGTTCGAGAACGGCCTGTTCAGCTCTGCGAGATGACCGAGCGGTCGGCTACGCAGCGACCACGCCGGACCGAGGGTGTCAGCAGGTCACATGCTGCCATTCGACGGCCGTTTCTGCTCCATCATTTCCGGCTGCGCGGTGCTCGCGTGAATGGTCAGACAGCACTGCGGTGTGGTCTCCGTTTTCGACCAACGTCGTGAGGTCTTCATCCCCGAAACGCGCAGCGAGTTCCTCGAGAGCACGTCGGAGGGCTTCTCATCGTGTCCACCGTTCGGCAGGTGGAACGCTGCCGTACCCGAACTTACCCGATGTCCTCGTCGAACCCCTGCATGCCGGTGCACGAAACCGGGAATCAGCGCATGATCTGGCCATGCGAAGTCGGGCACAGCTCGTCCTGATCGCGCTGGCACTGGCGCTCTCGCTGGCGGCACTGCTTGCCACGCACCGGCCCCTTACGCTGTTGCCGTCGAAGGCGCGACTCACCGTGGAGCAGACGCTCTTCGGGCGTTCGCTGGCGCCCGCGGCGCTGGGAGACGGCCGACCTGCCGAGGAGCTGCTCCTGTGCTATCCGATGGGTCTGGCACTGACTCGAGAGGGCGAGCTGTTGATCTCGGATCGCGGTCGGGATCGGCGCGGGCGGATGGTCTGGCGCATCGACGCGCAGGGCGTCGCGCACATCGTGGCGGGCTCCGGGCGTATCGGTGACGGCGATGAGGCTTTCGCGCTGGACCTGACGCTCAGGAGACCCGAGGCGATCGCGGTCCGGGAAGACGGGGCGCTCTTTCTCTCCGATGGCTACCAGAACAGCGTGTACCGAATCGATCCGGACGGCCGCGTCGAGCGCATCGCGGGCACGGGCGAGCGCGGGTTCTCCGGGGATGGCGGCCCAGCTTCGGAGGCCATGCTGGCGCGGCCCGCGGATCTGCGTCTCGATCGCCGGGGCAACCTCTTCATCGCCGACGTCCGCAATCACCGCATTCGCAAAGTGGACACCTCGGGCATCATCACCACCGTCGCGGGGACGGGCGCGCCGGGTTTCAGCCCAGACGGGACGCTCGCCGTCGAAGCACGCCTCGACACGCCCTGGGGGCTGGGACTGGACCGGGAAGATCGCCTCTTGATCGGAGACGGCCGCAATCACCGAGTACGGCGCATCGAAGCCGACGGGCGCCTGGTCACGTTGGCAGGCAACGGGCGGCAGGGCTACGCAGGAGACGGCGGGCCGGCGATCGAGGCTCGTCTCAACTTCCCCGAGGCGCTCTTCGTGCACGCCAGTGGCCGCCTCTTCATCGGGGACGAGTGGAACAACGCAGTGCGCATGGTCGACACGAACGGGCTCATCTCGACGGTGATGGGAACTGGTTTCCCTGGACGGGCCAAGCTGGGAGGCGTGGCGCGTCTCTCTCCCTTGGACGACCCCGAGAACGTGCTTCACACGCCCGCGGGTCTCGTCATCTCAGATGGCAACAACGGCCGCGTCATCCGCGTTTCACCCGAAGGCATCGTCGAGCTGGTCGCCGGACGTGGCACGCCGGAAGCCTGCTCGCTTCGCTAGCCCGGATATTGCACCAGGCCGGCACCGAGCCCGCTGCAACTCGTTGAGCAGGCGTGAGAAAAGTGGTGCGTTCGGCGCGCCCATGAAAGCGCATTTCGCGCTGGGCTCGCTGCCTATCGCGGCCCTGGCTGGTCCATGCACGCCTGGGCTCGCTGTTCGCGCGAGCGATAGCGACGGCTGCGACGGCTACACTCGCACTCCACAGCGGCGCCCAGACGCACCTGTCCTGCGCCAGGAGCCACGGTGTGCAATATGCAGGCTAGTGGTTTCGGTCAAGACGATGAGCTGAATCGCCGTTCCACCGCTGGTCGAAGGCGACGGCGTGTCGCATCGTTCCGCTATTCAGTCGTGCGACGGACGTCGTATCGTCGGCCTCCGGAATACCGGCGGGGCGACGGCGATGTCGATGTCGAACGGGTGGAGCCCTTCTGGCTCGTGCCCATGTCGGTTTCCTTTACATGTCCACTCGCGACGGCCAACCACGTCTCGGCGAATCAACGCGTTGGACTCACTGGTACGGATAGTGCATCGGTTTTCGAAGCGCTTCTCGATCTCGACGGCCGGTCGGCGCCGATCGACCCGGCGGTTCGTCAGGGGAGGCCTGTGATCAAGCGGACCAGCGTCGATCCACATCCAGTCGCGCGCGGCAAGTCGAACACCATGGCTGAGCACCTGCCGCGTGGCGCCGGGCGGTCTCTCCGGTCACTCCTTCAGGCTCACCGCCCGCTCGGACCCCCTGCGGCTGCATCGGCAAGCTGGTGAGCGCGCGTTCTCGACGATGAGCGCCGACCGTCCCGGACGCGGCAGCTCCGGCACGAACCTCGTTCTGCTCGTATCCGTATACGCTCTCGAGGCCGCGATCCTGCTGGCGCTGCTCGCCCTCTACAAGAAGGGAGCTCGCCCGATCTCCTCGTTCCTCACCACCCCAGCAGGTACGTACTTCGGACTGGCGCTGGCTATCTTGGTCGTTTCCACCGTCCTCATCGTTCAACAGTATCGCAAGCGCGGGAGTCAGGCTTCGGGACCGTTTGGTCTGACGATCGCGATGAATGTCATCACGGTGGTCATCATCGTGATTCTCGCCGAGATCACCGTCCGTGCGTTCGTCACGATGGCCCCCAAGGGGCCCACCTTCGCGAACGCTCCGCTGCTACCTCGCAGCTGGGAGTCCGAATCCGCGCACTATCGCAGGATGCTCAGCACCGGCGTGACGAGGGGAATCCCCATTTACGAAGCCGATGAGTTGCTCGGGTGGACGATCGCTTCGAACCGCAGCACTCAGGACGGGCTCTACCACACCAGCGCCGAAGGGATTCGCAGTCCACGCCCGGACATGAGCTTCGCCGAGCAACACCCCGGGCACCGCGTGGCGCTCGTGGGCGACTCCTACACGTTCGGCCTCGACGTCAGCTACGAGGAATCCTGGGGACACCACCTGGAGCGCGAGCTGGGGGCCGGCTTTCAAGTCTTGAACTTCGGAGTCCCGGGCTACGGGCTCGATCAAGCCTACCTTAGGTATGAACGCGACACGCGCGAATGGAATCCGAAGATCGTCGTTTTCGGGATCTACCCCCACGACCTCGTACGTACCATGTCGGTATACAGCTTCATCACCTTTCCGGACTGGGAGTCCCCATACGCCAAGCCACGCTTCACGGTAGACGCTGAGCGGCTCGCCCTGCTGAACGTGCCGCTTCTGCGACCGAGTGAGATCTTTGCCAAGCCCTCGATTGCAGACCTGCCTTTTCTCGAGTACGAAAGGAACTACAACGAGTTCGAATGGGAACAGCGTCTCTATCACCGCTCGTATCTGGCGCGCCTTGCGGTATCGAAGTTCCCACGCTGGGAGCCGCTCGGACCGAACGTGGATGGCGATGCGATGAAGACGGTCAACGGCAGGATCATCCAGGCGTTCCTGCAACTCGCAAAGCAACGGAGCTCGACGCCGGTCGTCGTCTACCTCCCGTCGCCGGCAGACCTGACGGTCTCGGCCGGGGACCCAACACGCAGGCGTCTCGTCGACGAGATCCTCGACATGGAAGGGATTCGATACGAGGACTTGACGTCGTGTCTGCTGAAACTAGCCCCGTCTGAGCGGTTCGTCGCGATCGAGGGGCGCCGAGGCCACTACACCCCCCAGGCGAACGAGGCCATCGCGAAGTGTCTTCACCGCACGCTCGAATCGCGCCTCGGACGAGAAGAGCAGGAAGCCACGAGCCCTGGGCGAAGCGGGTAGTCGAGAGGAGAAGGTGCGTCCAATGGGACGGAAGAGACGAGCGACCGGTGCTCCACTGATGCCGGAAATCGGTGTCCTGGCCCTGGTGCCGGACGCCTGGAGCACCTACTGGCAACCTCGTCACTATGTCTTGTGCGCGCTGGCACGGTTCTTCGAAGTCGTCTGGATGAACCCTCCACACGCGCGCCAAGAGATCGGACCCAGACTGAGGCGCCCGGAGACGAGCCCGAGTGTGAGACAAACCCCTTCGGGCTTCACGGTATACACCCCAGAACCATGGCTTCCGTTGTTTCGCCGTCCGAGATGGCTGAACGACCTCACCTTCCGCGATCGACTGCGCAGAGCAAGAGCGATCGTGAAGGAGAAGAACTGCGAGAAGGTCATTCTCTAGCTGTGGCGCCCCAAGTATCACAGGGCCCTGCACCTCGCGGACCACGACGCAAGCTTCTACCACATCGATGACGAGTACTCCTTCTCGAGTGTCGAAGTCCCCATCGGAGAGAAAGAACACCAGCTCCTGAAAGACGTTGACCACGTGTTCATCCACTCCCCCGCGCTTCTCGAGAAGAAGGGCAGAATCAACCCGAGCACTTCCTTCGTGCCAAACGGTGTCAACTACAGCCTTCACTCCGAGCGCTGCCCGGAGCCATCAGACCTGACCCGAATTCCTCGTCCGAGGATCGGCTACACGGGTTGGCTCAAGAGCCAGCTGAACTGGCCCGCCCTGATCGAGTTGGCGAAGAGACACCGTAGCTGGTCGTTCGTCTTCGTGGGAGGACTCCGCTCGGGTCACGACGTCGAACACCACCTTCGCGAGTTGTCGGATCTCCCCAACGCCCATTTCCTCGGCTCGAAGAAGACCGATGAGATCGCGGCCTACCCACAGCATTTCGACGCCTGCATCATGCCCTACAGGGAGGATGGCTACACGAAGTTCATCTATCCGTTGAAGCTGCACGAGTATCTCGCGAGCGGGAAACCGACCGTCGGAACGAGGATCCCTTCACTGGTGGAGTTCAGTGACGTCGTTCACCTGTGCCACGGCGTCGAAGAGTGGTCCGCCAAGTTGACTGAAGCCTTGAGCCCGGCATCGAATACGCCAGAGCAGTGCCAGCTTCGGCAGGATGTCGCCCGAAGTCACGATTGGCACGACATCACAGAGCAAATCGCGAGAACAATGGCGTCGAAGCTGGGTACCGAATATGCACAGCGTCTCGACGAGTTGACCGACGAAGCCGCGCGCCAGGCTGGCACGAGCTCCGGGCAAAGATCGAAGATCTGCTCGGCCGGGACGAGGTCTCTTGCGGAAACGCATGACACGGCGAAGACCGATTGAGGCCCGCCGCAGAGGACGAACTATGGGTCCGGGCCGCAGAGGTCGCGAATCGGGCTTCCTTGGTACGCTCCATCGTGACCGAGCAGTGCCGCAATGGTTGGAGCGAAGTCTGCGGCGCTGACTGGCGCGTTGCGGCGACCGGGGCGAATGCCTGGTCCGAGCGCAAGAAACATACCCGGGGTGTTGGCGTGGTCTCCTGAACGGGTGCTCTGCGAGCGTCGCCGGAGCGTCCCGAATTTCGGTGAATGGACGCAATCGATCGGAGCCGACCGATTCCATTCGAGCAGGAGGTCCGGCATCTCGGAGACCAGAGGTCCGTCGTAAAGGCGTGCCGTCGTGAAAACCGTGCTGATTACCGGCTCACCGGATTCGACGTTCACGATTTCTTTCAGGTCCTCCTCCAGGCGCCGACAGAGCGCCTCGGATTCCCGACCTGGCTCGACAACTCCGTGTCGCTCGCGGCCCTTGAGGTTGAGGCGGACGCCGCCGGTCGCGTGGTTGGGGATCACCTCGAAGAAGCGTCGGCGCTTCAGCTCCTCCATTCTCGCGTGCTTGTAGACCTTTCTCATGGCCGAGGTCTTGGAGAACCCACGGCGGACGAATTTCGGTACGACAGCTCTGTACGCGGAAGCGTACAGACTCGTGATGTCGAGACCGCTTTGCTCTCGGGAGGTGGCGGCCGCGTCTCTTCGGTAAGCCTCGTCGAGAGCCTTCAAGATGTCGTCGAGGAAGAAAGAGCCCGTTCGCTGCGGTCCAATGCCGTGGCTCGAGTAGACGATTACGTTGACATCCGGCCCAACGGACTCGAGCAAGCTTCCGAGCGCTGCATCGAGCGCGACGTAGACGTCCAGCACGGGGTCGCCGACCGACTCGGCAACGCTCGGGTCGTGGCGTTCGTGCTCGGGATCGTGAACGTGCCAACACATGTGCCCGATGTCATGAGCGTCGTGAAAGACAGTGAGAAAATAGTCCCATTGCTCCCGGCGAAGGAGATCCTGGGAGAAAGACAGCTTCCATCCGACTCTTTCGAGCAGGCGGTCTCGTAGCTGGGTGACGTCACCGGCGGTGTCGACCGGGCAGTCATTGGTGGGACATCGATTCGGACCTTCGAACGGATTCGTGCCGTAGTCCCTCTCGAGCTCCTCGGCGAGCTCCGGCGGATGAGTGGCAAGGCCCGGGTAGCGAGTGAATACGTGGGCAAGCCAGTTCGTGACCTGCACGCCGTTCAGCCGCTCTTCCAGGAGCTCGTAAGGAGCATCCACGACGGCGACTCGCTTGCCAGCCTCACTCATGTCGACCCAGATCGGGTCAATCGGCCTTTCGCTCAGGTCGATCACACGAAGCTTGTAGCTATCGACGTCGAATCGATACGGAGCCTGGAAGAACCCGTGATGGTCTGGCATGAATCCGGTGGTGAAGGATGGCCAGGCGCTTCCGGCCTCGACCCCGGTCGGATTGTCGACCAGACCCCAACGGGACTGCTCGAACAGCGCTCGGAAGTTGGGCATATGCCCGTCCAGAGCCCATGTTCTGGTGAGGCTGTAGTCCATTGAGTCGAAAGCGATGATGACTACGTTGGGCATTTGGCGCATCCGGAAGGTCGTAGGCATGCAACGGACAGGAAGCCGCCGCCGGCGGATAGCCGGGCTGAAGCGCCGGATCCACACTCGATTCGAGGTTCTCGAAGCATCGTATGCGGCCTCGCAGGGGACGGCAACTGGCTGAGCGCGTGGTGACGCCGAGCACTCTGGAGAGGTCATCCCATGCACTCGGGGCACCACTGCGCGAACTGGCCGAGGATGTTACGTTGCCCGGGTCAGCGCCATCGAGTGTGGCCGCCTTCGTCTCGAATCTGTGACACCGATCTCAGGAACAGCGCGTCGTCGCTGGTCGACGGAGCGCGTGGCCCGACTCCTGTGGCCTTCTCCCAGTCGGCATCGAGCAGCTCGATCGGCTGCGCGTGCGCTCGGGGCAGACGTACAACGATCTCGGGAATGCTCTAGCGACGCTCGACGCTCGACCGGCCTGCGCGATGGTGTGGTCGCCGTCCGCGAGCCGGATGGCGCCGATCGGTCTCGGTGCCACCGGCCCGAAGTCAGCTCAGAGCGCCGCGCCCCCATCCTCCTGCACCGGTGCGATGAGGCCGTGGCGCAGTGACAGGTGGGTCAGCTCGACGTCGGAGGTGGCGCCGAGCTTGCGCAGCACCCGGGTGCGGTAGGTGCTGACCGTCTTGGGGCTGACGCAGAGCTTCTCGGAGATGGTTGCGCGGTCGTGGCCCTGGGCGACCATCACCATCACCGAGAGCTCGCGCGCGGTCAGGGTGGAGATCGGCGCCTTGTCCGCCTCGTAGCGCCCGAGCACCATGCCGCGGGCGACCTCGTCACCGAGGTAGCGCTCGCCCCGGCCGGCCTTGCGCAGGGCGAGGACCAGCTCGTCCTGGCTGCAGTCCCGGGTGATGTAGCCGCGCACGCCCATCTCGAGCAGGTGGGTCGGATAGGGGCCGTCGCGGTAGACCCCGAGCGCGACCACGCTAGGCGCCGGGCGCAGCCGGCCGAGCCTGCGCGCCATCTCCAGCCCGCTCATGTCCGCGACGCCGACGTCGAGGAGCACGATCTGCGGGGTGAGCGTGCGCGCCAGGCGGATCGCCTCCTCGCCCCGGGCCGCTTCGCCGATGACCTCCAGATCGCTCACCTGGGCCAGCAGCTGGCGGAAGCCGCTGCGTACGATGGCGTACTGCTCGATGATCAGGACCGTTTTCATTGTTGTCTCCTCCATCCTGGCGGTGTGCCGTCCTTGGAACGGCCGGGGCGCCTGTTCGCTCCCGACCAGCGGATCCCGTCCGGCATCCGTACCGTGCGCCCTCACCCGAGGAGCGCGATCCGCGGCGCCGAGTCTATGGGCTGGGATGATGGGAATTGAAGGTCTGGAACCCGCCCGACAGCAGGATATAAGCGAGATGTAAGCGATCTGTAAGGCGTGACAGCCGACGGGCGCTGCTGCCGTGTCTTCCTGTTATTCCGGGGGGTTGCTCGTGGAACGTGGTCTCCTGCGGGCGTTCGTGGTCGGTCAAGCGGCTACCCGGGCGTCGGCCGGCCGGTACGGGCTGCGGGGACACGCCGTGAATACGTCCATGTAGGCTCGACGGCCGCATCCCTGCGGCCGACGGTCACCGCAGCCCGCACCGCACCGGCCTTATACGAACAACGATGCGCCACGGCGCGCGCCCTGCGATCCGGGGCGGCGGCCTGAGCCCCGCCACTGGGCGTCAGAGAGCACGGCTGCAACGCCGCGCGCTGCGCAGCGCGGCTACTCGTCGAGGATGAAGGTGTAGCGCCCGTTGGGAGTCTGGCGGAACTTGCCGGTGGTGAGCTGGCCGTCGTCGATGATCTTGTCGAGCATGCGGATGGTCTTCACCGGCTCCGTCGCGCCGAGGATGGCGATGCCCGCGTAGCCGTAGGTGTCCGGGCCTTCCCAGTTCCAGTTGCCGCCGAGATCGGTCGCCGCGAGCCAGGTGGCCTCGTCGATGGACAGGTCGTCGGCCGCCTCCGCCGGCAGGACCACGTGGCTGTCGTTCGGGTAGCGACCCTCCATGACGGCCCAGCGGCGGAACTCCCTGCCCCAGTGGCCGAGCAGCACCGCCGTCTCGGTCAGCCGCGCCCGCGTGACGTAGTCGACGTAGGCGGGGACCGCGACGGCCGCGAGGATTGCGACGATGGCAACCACGATCATCAGCTCGATGAGGGTGAACCCCGACGCTGCCCTGCGAACCCGCTCTCGCCCTGCGCGCATGAGCTCTTTCTCCGTCTCCACCGGCGCCATGATCTGGTGCGGTGCAGCACGATTTCCGGCCCCCTGGCCGCCTCGACACGTTCTCGACGTTTCGGAGGTCAGGCTTCAGTGAGCGCCCTCACACTGCGGGTGCGGGACCCACCGGGCAGGCCGTTCCTGTGACCCGCGCCACAGAAGCGGCATCGCGACGACCGGAGGCGGCGCGCGCAGGCTCGCGCGCCCCAGGCGGTCGAAGCGCCCGGGCGACCTCCCGACGCGCGGGGCCCGCGCGGTCCGCCCGCGACCGCGCGTGCTACTGTATGCGCCGCGGTCGGAACCGCCCGGTCGAGGCCACGCTCGGGGGCACCGCGACGCCCCCGCGACGGTCCGCAACAAACAACCAACAACACGGTTCCGGCCGCTCTCGCATCGGACCAACGGGAGGGCTCGACATGCACGATCCTCGGCACACGGTGACCCGCCGCAGCATCCTCGGCACCGGCCTCGCGCTCGGCGCGGCGGCCGCGACCTCGAGCCTCGTGACGGTGACCGCGCGCGCCGCCGGCACGGCCAAGGTCAACATGCAGCTCGGCTGGCTGGCCAGCAATGGCATCCTCGGCGAGGTCGTGGCGATGAAGCAGGGCTACTACGCCGAGGAGGGCGTGGAGCTCGAGGTGACGCCTGGCGGCCCCGGCGTCGACGGCGTCGCGTCGGTCGCGGCCGGTCGCGCCGGCGTCGGCCAGCTCTCGTCGAGCCCGTCGCTGATGCTCGCGCGCTCGGCCGGGATCCCGGTCAAGGCCTTTGCCGCGGGCTACCAGAAGCACCCGTTCACCTACTTCTCGCTGAAGTCGCAACCGATCCGCACGCCGCGGGACATGGTGGGCAAGACGATCGCGACGCAGCCGACGGCGGTGATCCTGCTCCGCGCGCTGCTCGCCAAGAACGGCATCGACGAGGACCAGGTCGAGGTGGTGAAGATGGGCAGCGACATGAACCAGCTGCTCACCGGACAGTCGGCGGCGGTCACGGGGTGGCTGACCAACACCAATGCGCTCTCGATCCTCGGCGAGGACCGCGTCGACATGATGCTCTGGGACACCGGGATCCAGCTCTACGCGAACGTCTACTACACGACCGACGAGATGCTCGCCGAGCACCGCGACGTGCTGCGCAGCTATCTGCGCGGCTCGGCGCGCGGCTGGGCCTTCGCGCGCGAGAACCCGCAGGCCGCGGTCGACATGCTCGTCGGGGCGTATCCGAACCTCGACCGCAAGAGCGAGATGCAGGCGGTCGGGCCGGTGCTCGGTTTCAGCTTCGACAGCGTCACCGCCGAGTGGGGCTGGGGGGCGATGAATCGCGAGAACTGGCAGGCGCAGATCGACATCTACGCCAAGCTCGATCAGTTCAAGGGCGAGACGCCGGCTGTGGACGACGTGATGACGCTCGGAGTCCTCGAGGCAACTGCCGACGTGCGCGCCAAGGTCGGCTGATGCGTCCGGCCGCGGCGCCGGCGAGCGCCGGGCAGGCGCCCGGCGCCGACGCCAGCGCGGTCTCCGTGCAGGGTGTCAGCGTGCGCTTCGAGACCGACACCGGCACGGTGACGGCCCTCGACGGTGTATCCTGCGAGATCCCCGCCCGGGGGCTCGTGACCATGCTCGGCCCGTCCGGCTGCGGGAAGTCGACGCTGCTGCGCGCGATCGCCGATCTCGTGCCGGTCTCAGGCGGTGAGATCTCGGTGCTCGGCAAGACGCCGGCCGAGGCACGCGCGGATCGGGACTTCGCCTTCGTGTTCCAGGACGCGACCCTGCTCGCCTGGCGCTCGGCGATCGACAACGTCCGCCTGCCGCTCGAGGTCGGCGGCGCCACCGCGTCCAGCGCCGGCGCGCGGCCCGAGGAGCTGCTCGAGATGGTCGGCCTCGCGGGGCGCGAGGACGCCCTGCCCCACGAGCTCTCGGGGGGCATGCGCCAGCGCGTGGCCATCGCCCGGGCGCTCATCTGCCAGCCGCGGGTGCTGCTGATGGACGAGCCCTTCGGCGCGCTCGACGAGATCACCCGCGACAAGCTCAACGAGGAGCTGCTCCGGATCTGGCGCGAGACCGGCACCACCATCGTCTTCGTGACCCACAGCATCCCCGAGGCGGCCTTCCTCGGCCAGCAGGTGCTCGTCCTCGCCTCGCACCCGGGACGTACCCGCGAGCTGGTCGAGGTGGATCTGCCCTTCCCGCGCGATCTCGGGATCCGCGACACGGTGCAGTTCATCGAGATCACCGCGCACCTGCGCAGGCTCCTGGAGAGCTGCTGATGGTCGTCCGGGTATCGAGGGCGAGCGTCCCGGACCGGGCCGCGCCCGCGCGCCGCGGGCGCTGGCGCGATCGCTGGCCGCCGCTCCTCGCCGTGGTCGGGCTGCTGGTCGCCTGGCAGGCGATCATCAGCATCTTCGGGGTGCCCACCTACATCGCTCCGAGCCCGGGCGAGGTGGTGACCACGCTCGTCACCAAGGCGCCGAACCTCGCGCGCAACTTCGCGCCGACCGCGCTCGAGAGCCTCGCCGGCTTCGCCCTCGGCAATCTCGTGGCGATCGCTGCCGCGATCGTGTTCGTCCACAACCGGACCAGCGAGCGAGCCTTCTATCCGATCGCGGTGTTCGTGAACACCATCCCGATCATCGCCGTGGCGCCGATCCTCGTGCTGATCTTCGGCAACGGCTTCACGCCGAAGATCATCATCGCCGCGCTCATCTGCTTCTTCCCCACGCTCGTGAACATGGTGCGCGGGCTGAAGGCCGTGAGCCCGGCGACCATCGATCTGATGCGGGTGCTCTCGGCGAGCAAGGCGGAGATCTTCTGGAAGGTGCGGCTCCAGTCCTCGCTGCCCTTCCTGTTCGCCGCTCTCAAGATCGCGTCGACGACGTGCGTGATCGGCGCCATCGTCGGCGAGTGGATCGGCTCGAACTTCGGGCTCGGCTCGCTCATCATCGAGGCGACCTACAACTTCCGCTCGTCGCTGCTCTACGCCACGGTCCTCATCGCCGCGCTGTGGGCAGTGACGCTGTTCAGCATCGTCTCGCTCGCCGAGCGCCGATTCGTGACCTGGAAGACCGGCGCGGTCCACTGACCCGGTGCGAGCGGGCCCGGCCCCCTTGGGCTCGCGGCGCTGACGAGAGTGCATTCGCAGGAGGCAGTCATGCAGTCCATCACAGAGCAAGCCCGCGACGTCCCGGTCGTCGCCCGCTCCGACGTCGTGGTCGTCGGCGGGGGCCCGGCCGGAGTCTCGGCCGCGGTCGCCGCCGCGCGCGGGGGCGCGAGCGTGACCCTGCTCGAGCGCTATCCCTATCTCGGCGGGCTCGCGTCCGGCGGCATGGTCCTGGTGCTGGACGACATGCACAACGACCACGAGATCTCCGTGCGCGGGCTCGGAATGGAGATCATCGATCGCATGGCGCGCTGGAAGCTCGCCGTGTTCCCGCCGGAGCCCGATCGGCGCGACGAGGTCCGCGCAACCGAGGCCATGTGGCGCAAGTGGTCGCGCTGGGGGGTCTTCGACTTCCACACCCACACCAAGCCGCACCCCGTCATCTTCGCCGCCGCCTTCGACCCCGACGGCTTCAAGCGCGCCGCCGACGACATGGTGAGCGAGGCCGGCGTCGATCTCCGGCTCCACAGCTGGTTCTCGAGCGCCCTGGTCGAGGACGGGCGAGCCCGGGGCGTGGTCGTCGAGACCAAGGAGGGCCGCCAGGCCATCCTCGGCGACGTGCTCGTCGACGCGACGGGGGATCTGGACGTCGCCGCCTCGGCGGGCGCGGCTCACGCGATGGGCTCGTACATCGTGACCACCGTCTTCCGTCTCGGCGGGGTCGACACCGACGAGGCGGAGCGCTTCCAGTACGAGGAGCCCGACGCGTTCGCCGCCGTCGACCGCGAGGCCAAGCGAATCATCGGCGGCTCCTGGCAGTACTGGTGGCTGAAGACGCCGCTGCCCGGAGTCGTCTGGTGCAACTGCCCGCACATGACCGGCTTCGACGGCATGAAGGTCGCCGATCTGACGCGGGCCGAGTTCGAGGGACGGCGCAGGATCCACGCCCTCGTCGACTACGTGCGCGGGCACCTGCCGGGCTTCGCGCAGGCCCACGTCGTGGACATCGCGCCCCAGACCGGCGTGCGCCAGACCCGTCTGCTCGAAGGGGAGTACGTCGTGACCAAGGAGGACGTGATGCGCCGCGTGCACTTCCCCGACAGCGTGTGCCGCGGGCGCGACTACTACACGCCCTACCGGGCCATGCTGCCGAAGGGCGTCGGACAGCTCCTCGTCGCCGGCAGGCACTACTCGGCGACATCCCAGGCGCAGAAGCTCAGCCGCGAGATCCCGCCGTGCATGGCGATGGGCGAGGCGGCCGGCATCGCGGCCACGGTCGCCCTGGAGGCGGGCGTCGACGTGCGCGAGGTCGACGTCGCGAAGGTACAGGCGACGGTGCGCTCGCGCGGCGGCGATCCGGGAGACGTGCCGGCGGCGAACGCGTCCGTGGTGGAGGCGGCCGAGTGACGGGCACGACCACCCTGCCGCTGGAGGGCGTGCGGGTCATCGACTTCAGCCAGGTGATGCTCGGGCCGTGCGCGACGCAGATGCTCGGCGACTTCGGCGCGGACGTCATCAAGATCGAGCGCCCGGGCTCGGGCGATCTCTCGCGCTGGGCGGTCGAGACCGACCCCGAGCGAGGGGACAACGCGGTCTTCTGCAGCCTGAACCGCAACAAGCGCTCCCTGGCGCTCGATCTTCGCGGCGAGGCCGGCCAGGCGATCGTGCACGACCTCGCGCGCGTCTCCGACGTCGTGGTCAACAACTTCCGGCCAGGGGTGATGGAGCGGCTGAACCTCGGCTACGAGACCCTCTCGGCGATCAACCCGCGCATCGTCTTCGCCTCGGGCACCGGCTTCGGATCCTCCGGGCCCTACGTGCACAAGGGTGGTCAGGACGTGCTCGCCCAGGCGATGACCGGCGTGATGGCCCGCAAGTCCGATCCCGCCAACCCGCTCGCGATCTACGCCACCGCGCTCTGCGACTACTCTGCCGGCATGCATCTGGTGCAGGGCGTCCTCGCGGCCCTGCTCGCACGCGAGCGTACGGGGCGCGGCCAGGTCGTGGAGGTCTCGCTCTACGACTCGATGATCGCGATGCAGATGCAGGAGGCGGCAATGCGCCTGGTGGAGGATCGCGAGCTGAACTGGGCGGCGATGCCGCTATCGGGAGTCTTCTCCACCACCGACGGCGCGGTCGTGCTGGTCGGCGCGTTCAAGGCCAATCCGCTTCAGGACATCTGCAGCGCGCTGGAGGTCGAGGATCTCTCACCGCGCTATCCGACGCTCGAGGTGCAGCGCGAGCATCGCGAGACGCTCCAGCGGGTCTTTCGCGAGCGCTTCGCGAGCAACACCACCGGTCACTGGATCGAGCGCCTCGAGGCCGAGGACCTGCTCTGCGCGCCGGTCAAGACGCTGGACGCCGCGCTCGAGGATCCGCAGACGCTGCACAACGAGATGATCGCGGAGTTCGATCACCGCTCCGGGCAACGCATGCGCGTGGTGGGCTCGCCGGTGCACCTGTCGGATGCGCCCCTCGAGATCCGCGAGCCGCCGCCGAAGCTCGGCGAGCACGGCGAGGAGGTGCTCGGAGAGATCGGCTACAGCGCCGAGCGCATCGCCGAGCTCAGAGCCTCCGGGGTGGTGGCGTGACCGTTCACTTCGAGGTCGTGGATCACGTCGCGCGGGTGACCATCGACCGGCCGCAGGTGCTCAACGCGATCGACGCGCAGGCGGACCAGGAGCTGCGCAGGGTCTGGGCGGCCATCGAGGCGGATCGAGAGGTGCGCTGCGTGGTGCTGACCGGCGCCGGCGAGCGCGCGTTCTGCGCCGGTGCGGACGTCTCCGACGCGGAGGACAGCGGGAAGGTCGGGCTCGAGTACTGGGCCGATCCGCGCCCCGGCGGCTTCGGCGGGATCGCCTTTCATCCGACGCTCAACGTGCCGGTCATCGCTCGCGTCAACGGCTATGCGCTCGGCGGCGGCTTCGAGATGGTGCTCGGATGCGACATCGCCGTCGCCGCCGACTCCGCGCGCTTCGGGCTCACCGAGCCGCGGGTCGGCTTCGTGCCGATGGACGGCGGAGCGGCGCTGCTCGCGCGCAAGATCCCGATGAAGCGCGCGATGGGGATCCTGCTCACGGGACGACGCCTCGACGCCGCCGAGGCGCTCGAGGCGGGGCTCGTCAACGAGGTGGTGCCCCTGGATGCGCTCGACGAGACGGTGGATGGCTGGGTCGGCGACGTCCTCGCCTGCTCACCGCCAGCGCTGCGGGCGATCAAGGAGACGGTGCGCGAGACGGCGCACCTGCGCCCCCACGAGGCGGTGGGACAGCGCCTGCCCGCGGTGGTCGAGTGGCTGCGCGCCGAGGACACGCGCGAGGGCGTGCGCGCGTTCCGCGAGAAGCGCTCGCCGAGGTGGTCGGGGCGCTAGCCCGGGTCCGGGCTCGCCACGACCGTCGCGCGATGGCATTCGTGATTGTCGAGCCCTGCATCGACGTCAAGGACGGCGAGTGCACGGTGGTGTGCCCCGTCGAGTGCATCTACGAGGGCGGGCGCATGTACTACATCCAGCCCGACGAGTGCATCAACTGCGCGCTGTGCGTCTCGGTGTGTCCCGTGGAGGCGATCTACGACGAGGACGAGGTGCCCGAGAGCGCGATCGACTTCGTGGCGATCAACCGGGAGTTCTTCGGACCCGACGTCACCGGATGGGGCACACCCGGCGGCAACGCTCCGCAGTTCGCCACGGCCCTGGACCACCCCACGGTGGCAGCGCTCGACCCGCGCGAGTCGGACTGAGCCGTGTCCGCGCCAGCCCCTCCCGAGACCCGAGTCGTCGCCGGCCGCGTCCTGTGCGATCTCGAAAGCGGCGCGACGCGCCGGGACGCGGCCATCGTGGCCGAGAACGGTCGCATCGTGCGCATCGAGGCCGCGCCCCAGGATCCGGCGAGCCGCGCCCTGATCGCCCTGCCCGCGGTCGTCAACGCGCACGATCACGGCTACGGCACGCCGCCCATGGCCTTCGGCGCCGTCGACGACGCCCTCGAGCCCTGGATCTGCGGCCTCGGCGGGCGCCCTCCCACCGATCCGTACCTCGAGGCCGCGGTCGCCTTCGCGAGGATGGCCCTCGGGGGGATCTCGGCGACCGTGCACTGCCACAACTCGTTCAAGGCGGCGGATCTGCTCGAGGAGTCCGCGGCGGTGTCACGGGCAGCCGAGGACGTCGGCCTCCGCGTCGCCTTCTCGTGCCCCATCCTCGACCGCAATCCCTGGGTCTACGGCGGTATCGAGGCCGTGCGCTCCATGTTCGCACCGGGTGACTGGGCGGCGGTCGAGCAGTGGGTGCCCCGCTACGAGCCAGCCGATCAGCAGATCGCGCGGGTCGAGGAGGTCGCGCGGCGTCACGAGCGTGACGGCTTCGCGGTCCAGTACGGGCCGGTCGGACCTCAGTGGTGCGAGGACTCGACGCTGGAGGCTATCGCCGAGGCCTCGGCGGCGACCGGCCGCCGCGTGCACATGCACCTGCTCGAGACCAGGCGCCAGCGCGAGTGGACCGACGCACACTATCCTCGCGGGATCGTCGCGCAGCTCGACAGCGTCGGTCTGCTCTCACCGCGGCTCACCGTCGCCCACGGCGTCTGGCTGAGCCCGCGCGAGTGTGCCCTGCTCGCCGAGCGGGGAGTGACCGTCGCGGTGAACACGTCGTCGAACCTGCGGCTACGATCGGGTCTTGCGCCGGTCGCGACGTTCGTCGAGCGCGGCCTCGGGTTCGCGCTCGGACTCGACGGCATGGCCCTCGACGACGATCAGGACGCGCTGCGCGATCTGCGTCTCGCCGCGTTGCTTCACGCGGGCACCGATCTGGAGCCGCGGGTGCCCGGGACGACGTTCCTGGAGGCCGCGACCCGGCGCGGCGCCTACGCGCACTCGGGCGAGCGGGGCGAAGGGGCGCTCGTGCCCGGCGCGCGGGCGGACGTGCTGTGCCTGGACTACGGGCGGATGAGCCGCGACGTGCTCGCCGAGAGCGCGGACGAGATCGCCGTGCTGATGGGTCGGATGAGCGCGCGGTACCTCGCGAGCCTGCACGTCGGCGGACGCGCCGTGGTGCGCGACGGCGAGCTGGTCACGGTCGACCTGCCCGCACTCGAGGCGGAGCTGACCGGCCTGGCCCGCCGCGGCGCCGGATCGATCGCCGAGGCTCGCGCCGCGCGCCGGATCCACCGCGAGACCGTGCGCCGCTTCTACCAGGCCGGGCGCCATCGATGACCGCCCGCGCGTCGTCCGTCGCGACGGCCGCACCTCACACTCGCTATCCCGCGCAGGCCCCCTCTTCCACGAGCGCGGCCACGCGCTCGCCGATCATTCGGTAGGCGCCGTCGAGGTCGGCACTCGGCGCCGGGATCTCGTCCCAACGCTCGATCGCCGCTCCGTCCAGCGCGACGTCCGACACGTCGCAGCCCATCGAGACCACCCGCCACGCGCCGGCGAGATCTCGAGCCTCCACGCGTCGGGGCCGGTGTGCGGAGACGTCGATCCCTTCGCCGGCGAGCAGCGCGACGACCCGCGGCGCCGGTGTTCGGATAGGGCCGGTCCGGTGCGGGCTGCGGTGACCGTCGGCCGCAGGGATGCGGCCGTCGAGCCTACATGGACGTATTCACGGCGTGTCCCCGCAGCCCGTACCGGGCCGGCCGACGCCCGGGGAGCCGCTTAACCGATCACGAATGCGACCCGCGGCGCCGGAGCCGCGTCCGGCTCCGTGCCGGCCGAGTCGGCGTGGATCGCGAGGCCGCGTCGGGCTGCCTCGCGCGCGAAGAGCGCGGCGGCGATCACGCTCTTCGCCGCGTTGTGGGGGCACAGGAACAGCACGGTACGTGGCATGGTGGACCTCCGGGGTCCGCTGCTCACACGGGCGCGAGGCCCGCGAGGGCGAGGGCGAGCCCGAGCGCCCCGCAGGCCCCGATCACGGCGACGACCCCTACCCCGAAGCGGGCCATGGCCACGAAGGCGGCGACGCCGATGAGCGCCGACGGCCACTCGAAGGCCCCCTCCGCGCCCTCGGGCCAGAGCACGTGCCAGGCGAAGAACAGCGCGAGGTTGAGGATCACCCCCACCACCGCGGCGGTGATCGCGGTCAGCGGTCCGGACAGCCGGATGTCGTGGCGGGTCGCCTCCACCATCGGGGCACCGACGAGGATGAACAGGAACGAGGGGAGGAAGGTGAAGAAGGTCGCCACCGCGGCGCCGGCCACGCCGCCGAGAGCGAGGGCCTCGGGACCGAGGACCGCCTGGTTCCAGCCGCCCACGTAGCCGACGAAGGCGACCACCATGATGAGCGGCCCGGGCGTGGTCTCTCCGAGCGCGAGTCCGTCGATCATCTGACCGGCGCCGAGCCAGCCGAAGGTCTCGACCCCACCCTGGTAGACGTAGGGCAGGACCGCATAGGCGCCCCCGAAGGTGAGCAGTGCCGCCTTGGTGAAGAACACCGCCATCTCGGCGAGGGTGGAGCCCACGCCCGCCGCGGCCGCCAGCGCGGCGTACGCCACGGCACCGAGTCCCAGACCGACCGCGATCGTGAGCGCGGCGCGGCGGCCCTGGCGGCGGCTGTGCGTCGGCAGCGGCGCGTCGTCGTCGATGAGGGCCGGCTGCGAGCGCCCCGCCGCCTGCTGATGTCCCCCAGCGCGGAAGCGATCGGGGGCGAGCCGCGCACCGACGAGACCGACCAGGCCAGCGCCGATCACGATGGCCGGAAACGGCACGCCCAGGGCGAAGATCGCGAGGAAGGCACAGCCCGCAATGGTCCACAGCGCGGCGTTTCGCAACGCCCGCGAGCCGATGCGCCACGCTGCGAGCAGCACGATGGCAGTGACCGCGGGCTTGATCCCGTGGAGCACGCCGGCCACCGCTGGCACGTCGCCGTACGCCATGTAGACGTAGGACAGCACGATGAGGAGGCCGAGCGAGGGCAGCACGAACAGGGCGCCGGCGAGGATCCCGCCGACGGCGCCGTGCATGAGCCAGCCAAGGTAGGTGGCGAGCTGCTGCGCCTCGGGCCCCGGCAGCACCATGGTGTAGTTGAGCGCGTGGAGGAATCGACGCTCGCCGATCCAGCGGCGCCGCTCGACGAGCTCCTGGTGCATCATGGCGATCTGCCCGGCGGGACCGCCGAAGCTCACGAAGCCGAGCTTGAGCCAGTAGCCGAGCGCCTCGCGCAGACTCACCGAGGCTGGCGCAGCGCGGGCCCGTTCTGCGGTGGACTCGTCCCTCGCGGCGCCGGTGCTCATACGGGACTCGCCTTCCGCGTCGCGAACGCGGCGAGGAGATCGTCGAGCAGGGCCGATGCCGCCTCCAGGAACGCGTCGTCGTCGGCGCAGCGCTCGCGCGCGGCGCCGAGCAGCGCGACCACGCCCGGCGCCTCGGCGACCGGCGCGCCCCCGACGTCCAGGTAGCGCACCAGCGCCCCGAGACGCGCCAGCGCGTCGTCCTCGAGCCCGAAAGCGGCGGCGAGGACCTCGAAGGTCACCCGCTCGCCGACGTGGCTGAACTCGGCGCCGTCGAAGTCGAAGCCGACCGCATCCGCGGGGCAGTCGGCCGGCGAGGCGAGCCAGAGGAAACGGGCCTTCGGGTCGATCCGCTCGCGGATCAGCCAGGCCGAGGCCACCCGATCGACCCACAGTCCACGCCGCGTCGCCCAGGTGCGTCCCTGGAAGTCCGCGCGCGCGCGTCGTGCGACGGCACCCGCGCGCGCGGCCGGCTCGTCGGGCGAGAAACGGGCGTCGAGCGACGCCGACACCTCCTCGATTGCCGCGAGCGCCGCCTCGCGGGTGCCGTCCGGGAAGTAGTCCGTGCCCACGATGTCCTCGAGCGCCCGGCGCAGCGCGGCCTCCTCGCGCCGCGCCTCGCCCTCACCGAGCCCGGCGAGGCGGGCCAGGAGCGCCGTCGCCGCCTCGTGCCAGCCCGCGTAGGCCTCCCGGCGATCGAACAGCGCGCGGAACCTGCCCTCCTCCGCGGCGTCCCCGGCGCGGCAGGTGAGGACGTGGGCGCTGCCGCCGGCGTCGTGGACCGCTCGGGCGTGCTCGCGCAGCGCCTCACCGAGCTCCCCCCGCCCGGGCAGCAGGTAGACCCCGTCGCGCAGGATCGCCGCACCGAGTCCGCGCAGCCCGCGCCAGAGGCGCATCCGCGGCGTGCGCTGACCGCTCGGAAGGTGGGACACGAACAGTGACCAAGGCTCCATGTAGCGTAGTAGACATCAATGTGGAAAACTCTACAACCGCCATCTTGCCACAGCTCTCGAAAGGGCGGGGGCGCCAGCCCGGACCAGCACGATGGTCGTCGCGGCGCGAGAAGATCCCGGAGCGCGATCGCCGGCTGCGAACGCCGTTGCCGCGTGGAAGCGCTGGTTCCCGCGTCGGGTTCCGGCCGGCCCCGATGGATTCGGCCCTGCTCTCGCACCGCCCGCCCGCGGCCCGCGAGACGCGCGCCTCGTCGACGGGCGCGCCCTGCTCCACGCGACCGGGCGGCGAGCTACTGAGGGTCCAGTGCCGACGATGCCATCGCCAGGGGGACCGCGTTCGGCTGCGCAGCAAGCCGAGGGACCGACTCGTTGCTGGTGCGCGGCGAGATGGATGCGGCGACTTCCGCCCGGCAATGCAGGCCACTCGCGGACAACGAGCCACAGGGGGTTCGTTTCGGCGCTCAGGCCAACGGCGGTTTCTCCGAGTCCTGCTGGCGGACGCGCTGATGCGTCGCCCGCTGTGAGGAATCCGGAGAGCGCCGAGATCGGGCTTGCGCGTCCCGCGCGGCACCGCGCCGGGAAGGCTCGCACAGTCGTGGCAATTACCACCGCGTCGGCGACAACCTACAACCTATGTTATTAAGGGTCAGCTCACCACACGGGCAGACAACCTCGTCTATCACGATGCTGCAGCTCGCTTCTCGTCCGCCCTCACGGTGGCGCCGGTCCATCGTGCCGGGGCTCCTGGTCTCGGTCATGCACGCCGGTGCTGGCGCCTTCGAGCTCGGCCCCGTGCGCTGGTCGACGCCGCTAAACGCGCCCCTTCGCGCGGAGATCGACGTTCTCGACCTGACGCCCGCGGAGCGTGGCTCGATCAGCGCGTCGTTTCCCACTCGCGAGGAGCTGCCCGAAGGGGTCTCGACGCGCGTTCTGAGCGAGCTGGGATTGCACTTCGAGGTCCGCTCGGCGCCTGCCGGCGGCGACCGGATCGTGGTGACCACGTCCAGGCCGATCCGGACCCCCGTGCTCACCTTCCCCATCGCAGTGGCGACGCCCCGCCAGCGAACGGTTCGGGAGTTCTCGGTCCTCCTCGACCCCCCTGGTCACGTGCCTGCATCCGGGCAGACGACACCGCTCGTGGCTGCAGCACGAACCTATGGACCGGTGCGCGCGGGTGAGTCGCTGTGGCAGATCGCCATCGATGTACGGCCGGAGTATGCGACTCGGCCAGAGCGAACGATGCTGGCCTTGCTGGCCGCGAATCCGGATGCGTTCCCAACGTCGAACGTGAATGATCTGTCGGCAGGGGTGATGCTGCGCATACCGACGACCCAGGAGATCGCGCGATTCGAGCACGCCGAGGCCGCTGGCGAGATCGCGAGGCAGAACGCTGCCTGGGAAGCCGGTCGCGCGGCGCGAGGCGGTGCGCCGGCCGCGACGGGGTCGGCAGGCGCGGGGGATTCCGCCGACTCGACCGACGGCTTGAAGCTGGTTGGCGGGGGATCCTCCGACTCGTCGGCGGCCTCCGCGGAGGACGCAGCCGTGCTTCGCGAGGAGCTCGATCTCGTCCGGCGCGAGGCGCAGGCTGCACTCCGGGAGAGGGACGAGCTCGCGGCCACGTTGGCCTACCAGGAGATGCGAGTTCAGCGCATCCAGAATCTGCTCGAGCGTCAGGACCACGCCGTGGAATCCCTGCGGGACAGGTTGTCGACAGGCACTGCGCAGGGCGTCCCCGATGCTGTGGACGAGTCACCGAGGACGACCGCGTCGCAGGCCGGTCCTGCCCCCCGACCGCGGCCGGCGCCGCAGCAGCCCGAGCCCAGGCCCGTCGTGGTCCCCGACCCACCCGAGCCGCCCTCGCCGCTGAGCAGAATTCTCCGGATCGACCGTCTCGCCCTGTTCCGCAGCGAGGTCTCGACGGGCCACGGCCCGGACGACCTCGTCAAGTTCCCATGGCCGCCGCTGAATCCGACCAGCAAGGATAAGATCCCGAGAGAGTTCCTGGTCTCCGAGGGCGAGCAGGTGACCCTGAGGACCGTGGCCGGTCGATTGGAGGCCGCGCTCGCTTCGGTCGGGCACTCGGATCACTCGTATCACGATACCGTGCCGAACGGGTTCGCCCTGGTCTCCCAGCTCGAGCAGATAGACGACCGGGGACGCTACAAGGAAGGTCTCGAGAGATTCGAGGTGAGCTTCAAGCCTCTCACGCTGGCGCAGTTCTCGTTCCAGGCGTACGTCGCCCGCCTGTTTCGAACCGAGATCAGTCGCTATCGGGTCATTGCCTTCGTCGTGACCGATCAGAACTTCGGATTTCGCCAGGCGCGCGCGACTCAGGGACAGGCTGGCGCGTGGAAGCACGGGGGTACCGTGCAGGTTGCCGGCGAGGTTGCAGGCACGATGTTCACCGCGAATCATCTCTGTCATGCATTGGTCTACGAGTTCGAGAAACGTGCCCCCGGCCAACAAAAGGCATCGCTCGACACGAGCCCGCTGGCGGCGCAGCTGCACCTGGACAACCTGGGAATCATGGTGGCGCTCACATCGAGGTGATGGACATGGCGATGCCCATGCGACAGGCGAAGCGTCGGCTGGCCAAGATCTGGTTCATCGGATTCGCGATGCTGTTCTCGCTGTTTCTCGCGCTCAGCATCTTCAGCAATCGAAGCCCGGACGAGGTCCAGGGTCTATGGTCCTGGTTCTCCCCGATCGTGATGCCGAACCTCCTGCTCATCGTCGGCGTGCTCGTCGCGGATGCGCAGAGACCGGATTCGGCGGCGCGGGAGACGGCGGACGAGTCCCTGCTGAAGCTGGCGAGTCGCATGTCGATCGGCTATCTCACGGTGGTCACGCTGACGGTCCTGGGGGGGCCGTTCTACTCGCAGGGGATGTCCGGTCTGATGGCCATCTCCAAGAGCTGGCTCGGCCTGCTCGAAGGTCTCAATGCGGCCCTGCTCGGAGCGTTCTTCGTCAAGACGGGCGACAGTCAGATCCCCGAGGCCGCGCCGAACGCGGCCGCTTCGCCCAGCCCTCAGCCGGCCGAGTAGGTGTGGGCCGGGTCGACGCCGCCGGGCCGGGCCACACCGGCGCTCAGCCCTCGATGGCTTTGAACTCGTCCGGCGAGCGCTTGCCGCCGCCTCCACGACGTTGAGCAGCTCGCGGACGTTCTCCTGGGCCAGGAGGCGCGCACGAGCAGCTCGAGGGCCGGCGGTGCGATGCGCAGGCGCCGGCCCGCGCGGGCGCCGAGCGCCTCGAGCTTGCGGTCCACCAGGCCGGGATGTCCTCGCGCCGCCCGCCACCGCCGCGAGCTCGGCCCATGCAAGCCGTGCGCGACTCGGCGTCTCCGACCCCGCCCGGCATGGCCCGCACTGTGATCACGGACACGTGGCAGGCTCCCCCTGCCCTTCCGGCCCGAGCGCCGGCACGAGTATCGTCTAGGGTCTGGTCGCGAGACCTTGGCAACGAGAGGCGCACCATGCACGGCGCAACGTTGTTCCGACGGCGGGTTCGCGGCGCGGCGCTCGCGGCAGCGCTCGCGCTCGGCGCCGCGCCCGCCGTCGCCCAGGTCTACAAGACCGTCGACGAGAACGGCGACGTCGTGTTCTCCGATCGGCCGAGCACCGGCGCCGAGGAGGTCGAGACCAGGGCACCGGCCCCGGGCGCCGGCGCGTCCGCCGATTCGCGTGAGGAGATCGTGCGTCTGCAGCGCGCCGCTGACGCCCTCGAGCGCGACCGCAAGGCGCGCGCGGCCGAGCGCAAGGAGGAGGCGGAGGCCGCGGCGCGCAGGGCGGCTGCGTCGAAGCCTCCGCCGGAGCCGAAGCTGCGCAGGTACGGCCGCTTCCTCGTCCCCGAGGGCGTCGAGCCCCCGCCCGAGGCGGTGCCGCTGCCCTCGGGCGCTGATCTCGGCGGCGGCGACGCTGCACTCGGCGGCTGAGCCGCACCGCGCGCGTTCCCACGCCGTGCCAGCCCGCCCCGCTCGCGGGCGCGGCCGGGCTCCCGGGCCCACCCGTTCCCTGCGCTATCATCGCCCGTCGCAACAGGGTTGGCGCGCATGAGCACTTACGCGGTCCGGGAGTTCAAGATCGGCGTCGTATTCGAGCACGGCTTTCGGATCGTCGGCCGGAACTTCGTCTCGTTCCTGTTCCTCGCGCTGGTGTTCTACGGGGTCAGCTTCGCCGCGGGCGCGATGCTCGGACTGGCGCTCCCGGGACCAGCGGTCGAGGGGGAGGCGAGCCTCGCGGGCCTCGTGATCTTCGCGCTGTTCTTCCTGATGTTCCTGCTCCTCACGGCGACGCTCACCTACGGCACGTACCGGGAGATGCGAGGCGACCCGGCGGGACCGGTCGCCTGCATCACCAAGGGTCTGCCGCTGGTGCTTCCGGTGCTCGCCGTGGCGCTGGTCTCCTTCGTGCTGATCTTACTCGGCATGCTCGCGCTCATCGTCCCGGGCTTCGTCGTGATGACCATGCTCTGGCTCGCGATCCCGATCGCGGTCATCGAGCGCCCGGGGATCGTCGAGAGCCTCGCTCGCAGCCGCGCGCTGACCAAGGGCTACCGGCTCCACGTCTTCGGCATCGTGTTGCTGATCGGGGCCGCGAACGTCGGCATCGACGCAGCGCTGCGCTCGATGCTCGGGCCCGAGTCGGGCGCCTACACGGGTCTGTCGGCCTGCGTCGATACGGTGTTCCTGGTGCTGCAGTCGGTGATGCCGGCGGTCGGCTACTTCCACCTGCGCAGCGTCAAGGAAGGAATCGGCGTCGACGAGATCGCCGACGTCTTCGACTGACGGGCTAGGACTCCTTCGCGTGCTTGTCCTCCCGGCGCTTGCCGAGGAGCATGCGCTGCTCGAGGTGCTCGCGGAGCGCGGCGTAGAACGCGTCGAGGAACTGCCGCGAGCTCCCGACCTCGCCGCGCCAGTCGATCTTCC
>CAJIAT010000019.1_pt1 | contig 30914 bp, 22 predicted proteins | sample 9199161 | NCBI WGS metagenome assembly CAJIAT01 (sample SAMEA7708281, study PRJEB35096) | sediment metagenome | biome: marine neritic benthic zone biome [ENVO:01000025]; feature: sediment [ENVO:00002007]; material: shallow marine sediment [ENVO:03000034] sea grass bed [ENVO_01000059] ... | reverse complement strand
GCAAGCGGCTGCCGAAACGCCACGATCGGCTGCCTCGACTGCAAGCAGCCGGTCGTCGAAGCGGTTCTTGCCGAGCAGGAGCCGATCCGCGAGCGCGCCAACGAGTACCTGGCGAATCCCGACGTGGTGCGCTCCATCGTGACCGAGGGCTGCGACCGCGCCCGTGACGTCGCACGCGAGACACTCGAGGACGTGCGTCAGGCGATCGGGCTGGAGTACCGCTGATGGCGTGCCGGTGTCGAACGCCGCCGACTGAGTGCCGATGACGGAGTGCCGATGAGCGCCGAGGGGACGACTGTGGAGCAGCCGAGACAGGTGGAAATGCCGTTCGCCGTGGTCGAGGGCGTGCCGGTCACTGAGCCGCCCAAGGACCTCTATATCCCTCCGCACGCCCTGGAGGTCTTCCTCGAGGCCTTCGAAGGTCCGCTCGACCTGCTCCTGTACCTCATCAAGCGCCACAATCTGGACGTACTCAACATCCCGATCGCGGAGATCACCCGCCAGTACGTGGAGTACGTCGAGCTCATGAAGGAGCTGCGACTCGAGCTCGCGTCGGAGTATCTCGTGATGGCTGCGATGCTGGCCGAGATCAAGTCTCGGATGCTCCTGCCGCGGCCCGAAGGGGCCGGGGAGGACGAGGAGGATCCGCGAGCGGAGCTCGTGCGCCGGCTGCAGGAGTACGAGCGCTACAAGGCGGTGGCGGAGGAGATCGATGCCCTGCCGCGCGTCGGGCGCGATCTGCACCTGACCCGCGCCACGGTGGTCGAGCTGCCGGTGGTGAAGATGCAGCCGAAGGTCTCTCTCGGTGACATCCTGGTTGCGCTCGCGGACGTGCTCGAGCGGGCGCGCATGTACTCGCACCACCACGTGAATCTCGAGCCGCTGTCGGTGCGCGAGCGCATGACCCGGGTCCTCGACAGCGTGGCGAGCGGGGCCTTCGTCGAGTTCACCGCCCTGTTCACCGTCGAGGAGGGCCGGCGCGGCGTGGTGGTCACCCTCCTCGCGGTGCTCGAGCTGATGCGTGAGGCGCTCATCGATCTGGTCCAGGCCAAGCCCTTCGGCCCGATCCACGTGCGGGCGGTGGCGGTCGCGTCGTGAGCGCACCGGAGCTCAAGCACGTGGTCGAGGCCGCGCTTTTCGCCGCGGGCCGGCCGCTCACGCTCGACGACATGATCGGTCTGTTCGCCACCGGCGATCTCAGGCCCGATCGCGCGGCGCTGCGCGAGGTGCTCGGGGAGCTCGCCGAGGACTGGGCCGAGCGGGGCGTCGAGCTCGTCGAGGTCGCGAGCGGCCACCGCTTCCAGGTGCGCAAGGAGCTCGGAGCCTGGATGGCGCCGCTGTGGGCCGAGCGACCCCCGCGCTACTCCCGGGCCCTGCTCGAGACCCTGGCCCTGGTGGCCTACCGCCAGCCGATCACACGCGCGGAGATCGAAGAGGTGCGCGGGGTGAGCGTGAGCAGCTCCATCGTCAAGACCCTCATCGAGCGCGACTGGATCCGGGTGCTCGGGCACCGCGAGGTCCCGGGGCGGCCGGCGCTGTACGGCACGACGCGCGAGTTCCTCGACGCGTTGGGCCTGAAGAAGCTCGACGACCTCCCGCCGCTCGGCGAGCTGACCGATCTCGACCAGATGCACGACGACCTGTTCTCGGGTCTCGCCGGCGCCGAGGAAGGCGCCGACGAAGGCGCCGGGGAGCGCGCGCAGGAGAGCGCGGAGGCCGGGGAGAGCGGCGCGCAGGACTCGCCCGGGCCGCCGGATGCCGCAGCCCCGGTGGACGGGGGGCACGGCGGCGCTCCCGGCGCCGACCGGGAGGAGTCCCGCCGAGGCGAGGAGCCGGCGAGGGACGAGGCGGCGCAGCCGGTCGCCGCGGTCGCCACGGCTGGCGATCCGGCGGCTCCCGAGACGGCAAGCGAAGACCCGATCGCGGGCGCTGGCGCCCGCGCCGGGGCGCCGGCTCGAGGAGACGGCTCGGGCGGGCAGGGCGGTCCCCCGTGACCGTGCGCGGTCGCCGCGGGGCCAGCGCCCGGGGGCGCGGCCCGCGACGTCCGCGGCCCAGCGACCGCCTCGCGCCGGAGCGCGATGCCAGCCTGGGCTCTCGCGGCGAGGTCTCCGGCGAGAAGCTGCAGAAGGTCCTCGCCCGCGCCGGCCTCGGCTCGCGCCGCGAGGTCGAGGCCTGGATTGCCGACAGGCGGGTCAGCGTCAACGGCTCGCTCGTGGGGCTCGGCACGCGGGTTGTCCCGCGGGACGTGATCCGGGTGGACGGGCGCGTGGTCGGCACCCGGGCGCCCGCGGCGCCGCGCGTGCTGCGCTACCACAAGCCGGTCGGCGAGGTCTGCACTCGCCGTGACGAGGCCGGGCGCCCCACGGTTTTCGACCGACTGCCGCGGCGCCCCGGCGGGCGCTGGGTTCTCGTCGGTCGTCTCGACCTCAACACCTCCGGTCTGCTGCTGCTCACCGACAGCGGCGAGCTCGCCCACCGCCTGATGCACCCCTCGAGCGGGGTCGAGCGCGAGTACGCCGTGCGCCTGCGCGGGGAGCCCTCGCGCGAGACGCTCGCCGCGCTCCGGCGCGGGGTCGAGCTCGAGGACGGCCCGGCCCGCTTCGACTCGGTGCGTCCGGCCGGCGGCAGCGGGGTCAACCACTGGTATCACGTGGTGCTTCGCGAGGGCCGCAACCGGGAGGTGCGCCGGCTCTGGGAGTCTCAGGGGATGATGGTGAGCCGGCTGATCCGGGTGCGTTACGGTCCGGTGCGCCTGCCGAGGGCGCTGCGACCCGGCCGCTACGAGGTGCTCGAGGGCGCCGAGCTCGACGCCCTGCTCGCGAGCGTCGGCATGGGTACGCCTGGTGCCGGTGCCCGTGCCGCTGCGCGTCGCCCGCGCGCGCGGCGCGGCTAGCCCGGATATTGCACCAATTCGCGAAGGGATCACGCAGGGCCTTGGATTCACAGGGCTTCTTTGGAGCGCCGGGAATACTGCCCGTATTTCCAAGCTCCGAAGAAGCCCTCGACTCGGGCTCGTGCTTCGTCCTACCTCGTCCACTGACCGCCATGGATGGCGGGAATGCAGTGGGAGTGCCGGGAGCACTCCCTGCCCTGGACTCGTGTGGATTCAAGGAACAAGTGAGGATGCGTGAACTTGGTGCAATATCCGGGCTAGAAGCGAGCCGGCCCGCTCAGCCGGCGCCCCGTGCCCGCCGCGCCTCGGCGTGGCGCGCCAGCGCTGCGTTCAGGCGACGCTCGATTCCACGCTTGTGGTGCAGGTAGTGCGCCGTCTGCAGCCGACCGCTCGCCCCGTCCTCCATCGGCAGCCGCGACAGGTCGATGTCGGTGATGTAGACGGGGTAGCTCCGGTTGGCCCCGGTGCGGTGCGCGACGATGTGCTCGGTGACCCGGTCGAACACGGACGCGCCGTGCTCCTGGGTCGAGAACTCCTCACCGTTGCAGTACAGGGTGAAGATCGTCTCCCCGTTGATGGTGTCGCCGATGACCTGCACGTCGAAGTAGCTGCCGGGAGAGCCGGGTCGCGCGTACTCGAGCTCCTCGAAGGTGTAGCCCTCGCCGTCGCGCCCGACCCGATAGAAGCGTAGCCGCGGGCCCCGACCCCTCGACGCCTGCAGCTCGTGCAGGGCCTGGGTGAGGCTGGCGGACGAGGCGCCCGGCTCGACGGTCGGCAGCGTGCCGCTCACGCTCTGCCTGATCCCGACCGCGTCGAAGAACTGCCCGAACTGGTGCATCAGCGCTTCCTGGCTGTGGAAGGGCACCCGGTCGACGAACAGCGAGCCGTGCTCGTCCGTCGCGAGCACCTGGGCCTGGCGCCCGGAGACGCGGAAGTAGAACTGCACCTCGTTCGCCACGTTCGCGTCGTAGACCCGGGCGACGAGCGGGTCGTCGAGCGCAGAGCGGTCGAAGCAGACCTGTGTGAACTCCGCGTTCGGTCGCCCGAGGTGGCGCAGCAGCTCGCTGAAGCTGCCGCTGAACTCGTGCGAGGGCACCACGCCCGTCGCGAGGACGACGTGGTACTCGCGTCCGGCCCGCAGGACGTAGCGCCGGCGCTCGGCGCCGGAATCGACGAACCAGCGCGCGACGTCCTCGAACAGCTCCCCGAGACGACGGGTCACGGTCTGTCCCTGACGCGGCTCGCAGCAGCTCGGCAGCACCGGCTCCGCCGGCGTGCGCGCGCACCAGCGCAGATGCTCGCACAGACAGGACATCAGTCCGGCGACGCCGTCGTACCTGAAGGTCAGGACCTCGCCCCAGGAGGAGACGATGAGCAGATCGATGGTCTGGACGAGGTTCTCCTGCCAGCCGCTGAAGCTCAACGCGTCGCCCCGGCTCGTGGTGATGCTGTGGCCCTTGCGCGTGTGGGACGAGAGCGGGTCGACGCCGAGGTTCACGAACAGCGCCGACGCGGCCAGCCCCGGGATGTGCGAGAAGTCCTCCAGGGTCCCGGCCTCGGTCAGGCTGTGCGGGAAGTGGCGGTGCAGGTGCTCGTTGACCGCGGCGGTGTCCCGCCCGTCGAGGCGCTCGTCGCGGGCGACCACGGCGACGCCGGTGCTCGAGACGAGCAGGCCGTTGAAGTAGGCCCAGGCGATCAGCTCGAGGGCGCTCCAGCCCCGCTTGACGGCATCGGTGACGTTCGCTTCGCGCGAGGACTGGTTGCCGCGGAACAGGAGCCAGTAGGGCTGGCCATCCGGCGGGCGCACGCGCTGGAGTGTGATCTGCGGCTCGGACAGGTCGTCGGAGATCGCGTGGTTCACGAGCTCGACCTTGCCGGCCTTGTGCTCGAAAGCGGTGAAGAGCTTGCGCCCGAGGATCGTCATGTCGCGCTCGCTGATCAGCGCATCCCCGGCGTGCTCGCGCCCGAAGCGCGAGAGCGATTTGTAGCTCCGCGTGAGTGCGGCGACGAGCGCCTGTCGCTCCTTGAGGGTTCGGTCGATCTTCCAGTGCCGGCGCTGGTCGAGCACGCGCAGCAGCGCCTCGTCCCACCCCCACCTGCGCGCGAGTCCTTCGACGACGTGGCGTCGCCAGTCGGGGCGGCTCGTCGCCGATGCGCTGAGCGGCTGGTTGACCTTGAAGTAGAGGCTGCGGCGGGCGAGCGCCAGCCGGTCCTCGTCGCCGAGAGCGGCGAGGTGGTCCTCGACCTTGCCCAGCAGCAGCACGTAGGGATCGAGCGCGTCCGCCGAGAGCTCGCCCTGGTAGACGGCGCGCTTGAACCGCATGCTCAGCAGGTCGACATCCGGGTGGTCGGACGCGTAGGCCTCGAGCAGCAGGATCTTCAGCAAGGACTTGTGCGGCGCCGAGACCGCCTTGGAGAGCTGCCAGAGCGTTGCGCCGAAGAACTCCGCGGCGCTCACGTTTGCGACGGGTCCGAAATCCAGGTACTCGTCGGGCTTGACGAAGCGGTGGCGCGAGAGCGTGTGCACGAAGCCGTCGTAGTCGTCCTCGAACTCCGGCGGGACGAGCCACCACAGCGGCGCCTTGCCCGCGACGTGCAGCGCCGTGCGATAGAACTCGTCCAGGAGCAGGTGGTGCTGGGTGCTGCCGCTCGACTCGCTGGAGAGCGCCTCCGCGCCCTGCGTGCGGAACTGCTCGGACTGCATGAGGAAGAAGTGCACCTCCATGCCCAGGTCCTTCGCCCAGGCCGAGATGCCTTCGCACTTCGCCTGCAGCATCGCCAGCCGATCCGCCTCGAGGCCTTCCCGGTGGCAGAGCCACACGTCGAAGTCGCTGCGGACAGACTGGGCGATGGTACCGGTGCTGCCCATCAGATAGAGCGCCTCGATGTCGAGGGTGCGCAGGGCTCGCCGGCCGTTGGAGAAGCTGCGGGCGATCTTCGTCGCAGCGCGCAGGGCACGCTCGCCCGGCGTGTACTCGCACACTCCGAGCGGGCACCGCTTGTCCACGTAGCCCGGCATCATCGGGTGGTTCGCGTGGAACATCAGCGGGAGCACGTCGATGAACGCGCGCTGGTGCGGGCTCATCGCCTCGGCGATCCGTGCGAGGCGCTCGCGGTTGAGATTGGAGAAGCTGCGGTGAACCTCGAGAACGGCGGAGCGGTCGGCTTTGAAGGGCAGCACCGTGTCGCTGCCGTAGGGCTGCTCGTCGCCGGGCGCGTTCGTCAAAGCAGGTCCTCCAGGCGACGCGGGACGCCGCGAGCGTTCATCGGGGAGTCACCCTGGAGTGGCTATCGGCCGGAGCCGGCGATTCCTGAGCTGCGAGGGAGGCGCGGACGACGCGCAACAGGCTGCCGAGCGGGACCGTCAGCCGTCTCGGGCGTCCTGGAGCTCGGCGATGGACTTCACGAGCGGCTTGCCGATGGATCGCAGCAGCGCGGGGGGTAGCCTCGAGGAGGCGGAGACTGCGGCGCTCGTGCTCGGGTACACGCCGTGCACGACCCGGTACAGGGAGCGACCTTCGCGCGTGCGCACGATCTGCAGCTCCACGTCGGGATTCCCGGCGACCAGGCGCTCGACGCTCTCGCGCCGGTCCGAGGCGAAGAGCTGGAGCGTGAAGTGGTCGCGGCCAGCCCGGGCGAGCCAGTCGCCGGATCGGGTCGAGGGCGGCGCAGCGGCGCGCTCTCGCAGCTCGGCGAAGGTCTTGACCAGCGGTACCGGCTGGTTGCGTCGCACGGCCTCGGGGAGCCGTGCGTGGGCGGCCCGCGCGTCGGTCACCGTGGCATAGCTGCCCAGAAGCACCCTGTATCGAGGCGTGGTCTCGTCCGATGCGATGACGCGGAAGGGGATCGAGGGGTGCGTGGTCATCAGGCGCTCGATGCGGTCCAGGCGGTCGAGCGCGAAGAGCTGGACCGTGAAGGCGCCGGGCGGTTGTCCCGCGGCCCAGACGTTGCCGCCGCCACGGGGCGCCGGCGCGAGCGCCGACACGCTCGTCGATGGCGCCGGTGCCGCCGACGCCGCCACCGACGGCGCGATCCGCTCGCTCGGGGCTCTCGCCCGTGACGGCGCCGGAGCGGGCGTCGCCGGGGCGCTCGCAGGCGCGTCCAACGGGGTGCTCGCCGCGGGCGGCGACGCGGCGGGTGCGGGCGGCTCGGAGGCCGTCGCGGCGCCTGTCGGCGGCGGCGCCGGGGCGGCTCGCGCCGCGGGTGTAGCGCCCGCGCCGAGCCGCTCGCGGATCGCGGCGAGCCGCTCGCTCGTCGCCGCCGCGGCGCCGCTCTCGTCGAACTCCGCGAGCGCCTTCTGGGTCTTGATCTCGTCGCGCACGGCGGTCGTCATGCGCCGGTACCACGAGGCGGTGCGTGCGCCCTCGCGCTCGCCCCGGGGCAGCGCGGCCCAGCGGGTCTCGAATGCGTCGACCGCGGACTCGCTCCAGTCGCGCACCGCGAGGAAGCTCTCGACCAGCGTGCGCGCCTGGGAGACCGCGCGCTGCGGGAGCTGCGGGCCGTCGGCGGCGGTGGTCGCCTGCGGCTCTGGCGCCGGCTCGGGCCAGATCAGCAGGCCGACGGCCACCAGCGCGGCCATCACCGCCATGCCGATCAACGCATGCAGCGGTGAGAAGCGCTCGTGCTGGGACGCGGTCCGCGGAGCGACCAGGGGCGGGGGCGTCGCCGAGGCCGGCGGCGGGTCGCGCACCGGCGTGCGCTCGATACGCAGGTCTCCGTCGACGATCGCGTCGATGAGCGAGCGCCGCTTCCGGCGGTACTCGCCCTCGTCGAGCTCTCCGGCGTGAAACTCTCGCGCGAGATGGCGCAGCTGCGAGCGCGGCAGCATCGGTGCGCGACGTTCGGGCTCGCTCATCGGCTCAGCCCAGCTCGCGCACGAGCCGGAAGCCCGTGACCTCGTCGGCGCCACCGCTGTGGCTGCGACTGATTGACGGCTCGCACTTCGCGAGCGGGTCCTCGAAGGCCCCGCCGCGCGCGACGACGGCCGCGCCGGCGCGGACCCACTCCTGCGCGTTGCCGACGTAGTTCGTGAGTCCCCAGCCGTTCGGCCTCCCGGAGCGCGCGTCGACGAGGGAGTGGCCGGCGATGATGTCGGCACCGGAAGTGACGCGGCAGTTGAACTTCTTCTCCGGTTGCGCCCCGCCGGCGAGCGCAGCGTACTCCCACTCCGCGACCGTCGGCAGCCGGTAGACGATGGTGCTCTCGGTCGAGCTGCTCGCGCGCGCGGAGAGCCAGGCCGCGTAGCGCTCGGCGTCGGCGAGGGTGATCCCGGTGATCGGCAGCCGGCGCTCCTTCGCCGAGCGGGGCTCGCAGCTCCCGGTCTCGCTGCAGAACAGGTTGTAGTCGGCGACGGTCACCTCGTACTTGCCGATGGCGAACTCCGTGTCGACCGCACCGCCCGCCGGCACCACCACCATCTCGGGGCCCTTGCGCTTTCCGATGAGGTCGTAGCAGGTCCCACCGCGCCTGGTGCCGAAGCCCGCCAGGTGGGTCGTGCACTCGCCCTTCTGCGGTCTGCGCACGACCAGCCGCTTGAACTCCGGGTTGTCGCTCCACTGCTGCCCGATGGCCGCGTACTCGGCGTCGAAGCGCCGCTGGTCGCGCGGGGTGCGCGAGGCCTTGACCTGCGCGGCATAGGCCGCGTAGGCCCCCCGCGCGCGGCGCTCGGCCGTTGCGAGGCGCGCCTCGATCGCGGCGAGATCAGGGTGCCGCGGGTCGCTGTCGCGCGCATCCTCGAGCGCGCGCCGTGCAGCGGTGAGCTGGCCGGCATCGATCGCCTCGACGGCGGCCTGGAGCTGGCGCGGCGGCGGGCGCAGGCTCGAGAGCGCGCCGAGCGCCTCGTGATCGCCGAACGTCTTCCTTGCTGCGATCAGCATCCCGTAGGCGTCGCCTCGGCTTCGCCCCGCGCGTGTCTCGATCGCCGCGGCGCTACGTCGCGCGAGCGCCGCCGTGACCTGCGCGTGGCGCTCGGCGTCGAGGCGCCGCAGCGCGTCGAGCGGCGCCGCGAGGCCGGCGATGCGGCTCGGCTCGTCGACGGCGGCGGTGGCGAGCCGGTCGGCGAGGATCCGGGCGGCCTGGTCCCGCAGCGCCTCGCCGCGGTCGGGAAACAGGCTCTCGTACTCGACGAGCCGATCGCGCAGGGCGTCGAGCGCCAGCGAGCGCGCCTGGGCGAGGTTCTCCACCTGCCGTGCCCGGACGCCTGCGAACTCGTCCTCGAGCGCGGCGTAGCGCTCCGGGTCTTCCTGGCGCAGCGCCGTCAGCTCGAGGCGAATCGCGCCGACATCGAGGGGCCCGGCGGCGTCGAAGGCGGTGCGCAGGGTGAGCTCGCGCGCGCGGCGTGCAGCCTCGGCCTCGTACTCGGCTGCGAGCTCGAGCAGCTCTGGGAGCTCGGGCGCGATACTCAGGCCGGCCCGAGCGAGAGCCAGCGCATCGAGGATCTCGTCGCCCCGCGCCCGCGCCCGCGCGAGGCGCGCGTAGGCGGCGCCGAGCAGGGCCGGGGCCTCCACGGTGAGAAAGGTGTCGTCGGCGTCGAGGCGCTCGCCCGCGAGCCTCGCGAGCACCGCTCTCGCCTCGGCCACCTGATCGTTCTCGGCCTTCGCCCGGAACTCGGCCTTGGCGCTGCGGATCCCGGCACGGCGCTGCTCCTCGGCGCGCTGGCGGCGCACGGCGCTGCGTGCGTCGGCGATGCGCTGGCGCTCAGCCTCGAAGCCGCCGTAGTCCGGATAGAAGACCGCCCCCTTCTCGACCAGCGCTGCCGCCTCGGCGAAGCGCCCCGAGGCGCGCGCGCTCGCCGCCCGATCGAGGTAGATGGCCGCGGTGCGCTGGCGGATCGGCTCGAGGCGCGAGTCCGACGCATCGAGCAGGGCGACGAGCTCCTTGTAGGGTGCCCGCAGCCGCAGCTCCCACTCGGCGGACAGCTCCGGCTCGGCGAGCAGCGTCTCCACGGCACGGCGCCGCGACTCGATGGCGGCGAGCCGCTCGGCGTCCTCCTCGAGCGAGAAGCCGGCGTCGCGCTCGGCAGCGGAGAGCATCGCCCGCTGTCCCGTGAGATAGCCGATCTCGAGCAGCCTCGCGAAGTCGCGGACGAGCCGCTCGCCACCGGCGAAGTCGCCGGCGCCGATCCTCTCACCCAGCTCGCGGGAGAAGGCGGCCTCGAGGTTCTCGCGGATCTCGCCGAGGAGCGCGTTGCCCGGGCTCAGGTCCGCCAGCACGAGCAGGTCCGCGCGCACGCGCTGGAAGTCCGCGAGCGTGGTCAAGCTGGCGAGCTCGCCCTCGAGCCGGTCCTGCACCAGGGTGACGCGACGCGAGTTGGCGAGCCGCGTGAGCTCGGTCTCCACCTCGAAACGCAGCTCGTCCAGGGCCGGATCGTGCGGCACGTAGGCCTCGCTCGCCTCGAGCAGGTCCCGGGCGTGCCCGAGCTCGCCGCTCTCGAGGGCTGCGTCGGCGAGCTCGGCGAAGCGGTATCGCAGCCGCTCGTCGGTCAGCAGCCGATGCTGCGGATCGAGGTCCCGAATCCTTCCGAGGACGTCTCCGATGTCCTCCTCCCTGGCACGCGCCACCAGAAGGCCTGCGTCGAACAGCTCGTTGTACTGGTCGCTCAGCGCGCTGAGCTGGGACTGGCGCTCTTCCTCGAGCTCGTTGCTGACGTTCTGCACCCGCGCCGAGTCGCGGTAGAGCATCTCCAGCGCGCCGACGATCTTGCGCGCAGCATCATAGTCGAAGCGACCCTCGTCTGGCGCGAAGACCTCGTGGACGCGCCGCTGGTAGAGCTCGAGGATCGCGTCGCGGGAGACGGGCGCCTGGCGGATGTCCTTCTGCGACTCCGGGTCGAAGGCGGCGAGGACCTGCAACGCCTCTGTGATGCTCTTCTCGTCGCCGCGTGCGATGTGCTCGACGACGGAGTCCTGCACGAGCGGGTTGGTGAACAGCAGCTCGCGCTGCTCCGGGTCGTCCCACTCCTGGATGCGTGCGATGCAGGCGCGGATGTTGACGATGCCGCCCTGGGCGCAGACCGCCGCGATCTCGTCTCGCTGACGCTCGTTCACGTAGCCGGAGATCGGGCCGACGGAGAGCGCCGCGATCGCGACGGCCGCCGCGATGCCGATGCCGGCATAGATCAGACCGCGTCCCTGCCGCGGCTGGATGTCCTCGAGGAACTCCTCGACGCTCGGCGTCCGGTCATCGCGATGGAAGGCGAGGGCCCGTGCGAGGCCGCGATTCTGACGCTTGGTGAGCTTGTCGATCGGCGCCGGCGTGAGGCCGAGCTCGAGCGCCTTCGGCGCGCTCTTCTTGCCATACGGGTGGCGCCCGCTGAGGAGCTGATAGGCCATGATGGCCAGGGCGTAGATGTCGTCGCGAGGATCCGGGTCCTTGCCGTCGAACATCTCCAGCGTCGCGTAGGTCGGCGTCAGCGCACCGAGCTGTCCCGGGTCGAAGAGGGTGGTCTCGCCCTCCGCGTCGGACTTCGTCTTCGAGGCGCGCGCGATGCCGAAGTCGAGCAGCTTGACCGCGTCGTCGTGGGTGACGAAGCAGTTGCCTGGCTTGAGATCGGAGTGCACCAGCCCGTGAGTGTGCGCGTAGCCGAGCCCGGCGCCGAGCTGCTCGATGAGGGGCATGGCCTCCTCCGGCGGCAGCCCTTCGGCCGGGAGCTTGCGCACGAAGGAGTCGAGCGGCTGACCCTCGAGCACCTCCATCGTCATGAAGACCGTCTGGGTCGCATCGTCCCGGTCGAAGTCGTAGACGGTGGCGATGTTCGGGTGGGCGAGCCGCTGCTGCTTCGAGGTCTCGCGCTGCAGGGCGATGAACGCCTCGGGGTGCTCCTTGAAATCGCCCTGCAGCAGCTTGATGGCGACGAAGGGGTTGCGGTCACGGGCCTCGACCTTGAGCAGGTCCCGTCCCTTCCACACGGCGCCCATGCCGCCCTCGCCGAGCTTGGAGATCAGCTCGAAGCGATTGCGCAGACGGTCGTTCTCGCGGAACTCGCGCGAGACGCCTGCGCTGCTCTGCGCGTCGATGTTCGTCGCCCAGTCAGCCCCGGTGCTCGGCGCCGACCGCGAATCGGGGTCTCGTGAGTCCTCATCGAGGATGTCGAACTCGTCGTCGTCCAGCGGCACCCCGAGGCTCTGCGCTCCGATCGCCTCGCCGGAGCGCCCGATCGTCGACTCGGCACCGATGACACCGTCGTCGAAGGTCTCGACACCCTCCGGGCCGGTGCCCGGCTCCACGGCGCCGAGGTCGGTGATCTCGTTCGGGCCCGCGTTCGGGTTGACACGCGTGTCTTCCTCCGGGGAAAGGCCGCGGGCGCCGGACCTGGTCTCGCGGCCCTCGACCGACCGGGGCAGCTCGGTCGTCTCGCGGGTCGCGGGCGGGTCGAGCTGCGTCTGCGCGCCCGGTGGACCGTGCATCGTGTCGTCGCCATCGGGCGCGGCGACGCTCGGCGTGTCCGGTCCCGGCAGGAGCGTGCGGTCCGCCTCGCCGGCCCCGAGCAGCGTCACGTCGGGGTCGTCGGTCGCGAGCATCGTGATGTCCGCGTCGGCGCCGGCGGCCGCCTGTCCGAGCGCGATGTCCGTGGGCAGCTCGCGCGCCGCGGCACGCGGTATCTGCCCATCGAGCGCCGAGTAGACGCTCTCGGCGAGCCCGGCCCTTCGCGCCGCGTGCAACATCCGCCGGCAGTCCGGGGCGAGCGCCGGCGATCGGCGCAGGAGCTCATCGAGCCGGGCGCTGGCGGCTTCGAAGGACCCGCTGCCCTTGATGAGCGCGATCAGGAGCGCTTTGAGCTCGGCCATGGGTCTCGGCGCTCGCGGGTCACCGGGCGTCGGCGATCGGCGCGTGGACCACGGGCGCGGACCGGTGAGCCGGGCGCGATGCGATGGTCACGAGGAGCTCGGCCGGCCCGCTCCGGGGATGGTGTCCTCCCCGTCTCCGGCGGTGGTCCCGGCGCCGACGACCTCCACCGTCACCACCGTGACGTTGTCGCGCGAGCCCCGGGAAAGCGCCAGCTCGACCAGCGTGTCCGCGAACGGCGGGCCCTCGCCGTAGGCGATCACGCCGGCGATCTCCTCCGGGTCGACCTCCTTGTCGAGACCGTCGCTGCACAGGACGAAGACGTCGCCTGGCTCGAGGCGGACGATCTCGACATCCAACGCCAGGCGATCGGTGGCGCCGATGGCCCGCGTGACCAGGTTGCCGTGCGGGTGGCTCGCCGCCTGCTGGCGCGTGAGCACGCCCTTCTCCACGAGCTCCTCCACCAGCGCGTGGTCCTGGGAGACCTGCTCGATGCGGCCGGCGCGGCACCGGTAGATCCGGCTGTCGCCGACCCACAGGCACACCGCGTGGGCCTCACGCGCCGCGAGGGCCGCGACCGTGCTGCCGACGGTGGCCGTCTCGCGATTCACGGCCATCTCGCGCAGCTCCTGGTTGACCGCGACCAGCGTGCGCTCGACGTCCTCGACGAAGCCGCCGAGGCGCTCGCGCTCGTCGAGTGCGCCGAGCGCCTCGACGATCCGCGCGCTCGCCACGTCACCGGCGGTGTGTCCGCCCATGCCGTCCGCCACTGCCCACAGCCCGATGTCGGGGCGGTCCAGGCAGGCATCCTCGTTGATCTGACGCACCACACCGATGTCGGTGCGGCTCGAGGAGCGCCAGCCGAGGACCGGTGCCACGCTCACGCGGATACCCGAGGCCGCGCCACGCGGGCCTGCGCACCAGGGGCGGCGGGGGGTCTGGGTACGGTCATCGCGGCTGGTCGGCGCACCGGCAATGCGCGTCGAGCGTAACTGGCTACCACGCGATTAGTGTAGCCTGATTCCCGTTGCCTGGTGCGATGGCCGTCACAGCACGAGGTATCCGAAGGAGAGGACATGTCGGTCAATGACCCCCCGGCGGTGTCCCGCACCGCGCCGGTGCTGCTGTGGGCCGCGATGCTGCTCGGCGCGGCGCTGCTCGGGGCCGCCGTGACCGCAGCGCTCCTGCGCCAGACGCCGCCCGCGGGCCCGGATACCCCGGTCGAGGCCGGGCGCTTCCCGGGAGCTGACGAGCCACTGGGCGTCGCATGGCTGCGCAGTGCCCTCGCAGGTGTCGGCGCTCCCGAGCGCGCGCAGCTTCTCGGCGACCCGGCGCGCTTCCGCGCCTTCGTCGAGCAGGAGATCGCCCGCCGTCGCCTGCTCGTCGCGGCGCGCACGGACGGCCTGGCAGACGACCCGCGGGTGGCATGGCTCGCCGGGCGCGCCGGGGAGCAGGTGGTGGTGAACGCCTTCGTCAATGCCCGGATCGCCGCCGCGGTCGGGCCTGGTTTCCCCGACGACGAGCGCGTGCGCGAGTTCTACGAAGCCAACCGCGAGCGCTACGCCCTGCCCGAGCGCGTGGCCGTGTCGCAGATCTACCTGGCGGGGCCACAGGGCTCGGCCTCGCGCCAGCGCGCCGTCAGGGAGGCGCAGGCCATCCTCGCCGGGATCCGCGACGGCTCCGTCAGCTTCGAGCTCGCGGCCGCCGAGCACTCCGGCCACGCGGCGAGCGCGACGAATGGCGGCTTCATGGGGCTCGTGAAGGTCGTTGACCTGCGGCCCGAGCTGCGCGAGGCGGTGCTCGCGCTCGCGCCGGGAGAGGTGAGCGAGCCGCTGGTGGGCGTCGAGGGTGTGCACCTGGTGCGTCGCGGGCCCACGTTGCCGGCACAGGTCCCCGCTCTGGATGCGGTGCGCGAGCGCGTCGTTGCCGACCTGAAGCGCGTCGCTTCCACCGAGCTCCGCCGCAAGCTCGCCACGAGCGCCCTCGAAGCCTCCACCGAGAGGCCCGAGACCCAGGAGATCGAACGCTGGCGGGCGGCGCTGCTGGCCTCCGAGCCGTCCGGGAGTGGCGCCGAGCCTGCCTCGCAATCCTCACAAGTCAGCTCTCAAACTCCGATTAAGTAATTGAAGTAGGGTCGGCCGCCACCTATCTTGGAGGAAGGTGCGTCCGGGTCTCCCGAACGCGTTTCGTTACTTCGGGCGGGGCCGGGAGGGTCGCGACAGGACGTCGCCCAGGACTGTGGACATACGTTGATCCGGGGGCAGTTCCAGGCGCCGAGCGCGGAGCTGGTCGCACGGGCGGCCGTGCTCGCCTGCGCGCTCGCGTGCATTCCCGCCGCCCGCGGCCAGGCAGTGCCGCCGGCGGCGACGCCCGGTGGGGCGCTACCCCGGGTGGACGCGCCGGTTCCGGCCATCGATGTCCCGAGCGAGCTCCCGGAGGTCTTCCCGATCCCGCCGGCCATCGAGCGCCCGCTCGAGGTCGACGAGGGGGCGAGGCTGTTCGTCGAGCGGTTCCGGATCGCCGGCGCCGCCGACCGACCCGACGAGGGCCTCATCCTCGCCGAGCTCGAAGCGCTCGTCGAGCAGATGCGCGCCGAGGCGCAGCAGCTCGACCTCGTCGGCGAGGACGGCTTCACCGACGACGAGCGCGACGAGATCGCGAGCTTCATGCGGGAGGTCGTCGCCCGACCCGACCTGGACATGGCCTTCGAGGAGTACGAGGCGCTCGTCGATCGGCTGCGGGCGAAGAAGGCCGAGCGCGAGGCGGGCATGACCGTCGGCGAGATGCAGCAGATCGCCGCCACCGTCACGCAGTACTACCGCAGCGCCGGCTACGTCCTCGCCCAGGCCTATATACCCGCCCAGGAGGTCGCCGACGGCGAGGTCGTGATCGAGGTGCTCGAGGGCACGCTCGGCAACGTGATCGTGGAGGGCAACGAGAGCTACTCCGACGAGCTCCTCGCCAGACCCTTCGAGGACCTCATCGACGCACCTGTCACCGCGTCGGGGATCGAGACCGCGATCCTGACCGTGAGCGATTACCCGGGCCTCAGCGCCTTCGGCGTGTTCCAGCCCGGCACCGAGGTCGGCGGCACCGATCTGGTCCTACGCGTGCAAGACGAGAAGCCCTTCTACGCCACGCTGCGCTGGGACAATCACGGCACGCGCTTCACCGGCGAGCAGCGGGCCTTCGGCGAGTTCGCGTGGAACAACCCGACGCGCGCCGGCGACCAGCTCACGCTGACCTTCCTCTACCAGTTCGATCCTCAGAACTCGTGGTTCGGCTCGGTGGGCTACGAGCGCCCGCTGGTCCCGGGGCTGTCCGCCGGGCTCTCGGCGCAGAAGAACCCCTTCGACGTCGGCGCCGAGCTCGCCGAGCTCGGCTTCACCGGCGAGTCGGAAGTGTTCCGCGCCTACCTTCGCAAGCAGCTGGTCCGCTCGCGGCAGCGCAACCTCAGCGGCTACCTCGGCTTCAAGCGCAGCGACTCGATCAGCGAGCGCGAGAGCCTGCGAATTGCCGAGGACCGGCTCGCGATGATCGAGACCGAGCTCACCTACGACGGCATCGACACCGAGTCGCGCGCGATCAACCTGCTGTCCTTCGGGGCCACCTTCGGTCTCGGTGACGTCTTCGGCGCCCGCGGCAAGGAGTCGGCGCAGAACGCCGCCGTGCCCCCGTCGCGCCAGGGGGCCAACGGGGAGTACGCGAGCAACGACTTCGGCAAAATCTACGGATCGTTCTCGCGGCTCCAGCGCATGACCGAGAGTCAGTCTCTCCTGGTCCGCATCGAGGGCCAGTACTCGAACACGCTCCTCACCTCGCTCGAGCAGTTCGACATCGGCGGGCCCTCCACGGTGCGCGCCTACCCGGTCTCGGAGTTCCTGGTCGACTCGGCCGTCTACACCTCGCTCGAGTACACCTGGAACGCGCCCTTCTTCTCCGACGCGCGGTTCAACGACGACTACACCTGGGGCGAGGTGCTGCGTCTGTCGTTCTTCGCGGACTACGCTCATGGCCGGGTCAACAAGCCGACGGCGAGCGACATCAACGTGCTGAACGTCGGCGGTGCCGGCGGCGCGCTCGCCTTCAGCCTCCCCGGCAGGTTCGACTGGCGCATCCAGTACGCGCACACGATCGGCAACAAGCGCTCCTCCGACGGCGACTCCGCGCGCTGGTGGGTCGACGTCAACGTGTACTTCTGACGGTGTTCTCGGCAACGCCAGAGCCCCCGGCCACCGCGGCTTCTTCCAACTTCGCGACACGGTGCGTCGGCTCCCGGGATCCAAGGTCCTGCGCGAACGTGCCGCGGATCGTCGGGCTACCGGGCTAAAGACCCGGGCGAAGGTGTCGATCACCCCTGACGAGCGGGTGTCGTCGGGCCGGCGATCCGGCGTGGGTGCCGATCGAGGCGACGGCCTGCCAGGCCGCGTCGCGATCTGTGAGGCAGTTCACATTCGCGTCGCGAGCGGCCGGATACCAATGGGTGGGGGCCTCGACCATGCAGGTCACGACCCCGGGGAACGGGTCGCGAGCACTCCAGCGACGATGAATTCACCCTGTGCGGTGGCAATGGGCCCGGGCGATGGGCCTTGCGGCGGTCACACGCCCCGGTACGAAGCGAGAGCGGAGGTGCAGTGAACAAGACGGCCCTTTTTTACGAGGAGGCGGTTGCGGTGACCCCGCAGCGCCACGGTGGCTGGAGCGTCGACATGGGGGCGGGCTACGCGTTCTCGCGCAGCGTCAACTCGGTCCCGGTCGCGACGGCGGAGTTCCAACGCGCAAGCCGCGAGCTCCCGATCGTGTTCGCCGGCGAAGGCGGCGACGTCTTTCCACAGGCGATCCTCGGTCTCAAGGATCGCGAGAACCTCTTCATCGACGACACGGGAGACTGGCAGGGGCGCTACATCCCGGCCTTCGTGCGCCGCTACCCGTTCATCTTCGCGGTGGACGAGGAGAACCAGGCCTACACGCTGTGCATCGACGAGCGGTTCTCCGGATGCAATCAGGAGGGCCGCGGCCAGGCGTTGTTCGAGGGTGCCGAGAAGCCGAGCACCTACCTGGACAAGATGCTCTCGTTCCTGAAGGCCTACCAGGTCGAGCACGAGCGAACGCGGAGGTTCTGCCAGCGTCTCGTCGCCCTCGACCTCCTCGAGCCTTCGCGTGCCAGCGTCTCGCTCCAGTCCGGCGAGAAGCTCGCGCTGACCGGGTTGAAGGTGGTGAGCAGGGAACGACTCAAGGGCCTCGGCGACGCCGAGCTGCTCGAACTCGCGCGTGCAGGGCACCTCGAGCACGTCTACGCGCATCTCGCCTCGATGGAGTCGTTCAGCACGATGATCGACAAGCTGGCCAGCCGCTGACGCGCCGTCGGTCGGCCCTGCGATCGGGGCCGGCGCAGGCGCGCCGAAGGGCGTGCGATGACCCGCAGCGATGCTTCCCGAGAGACGCTCGAGGGGGCTCGATATCTTTTTGAAGTATTCTGTTCTATACTCCTTCGGGCTCGGGCTTCGTCAGGATAATCAAGGAGATAGCAAGCCGAGGTCGCTTGTCAGGGGGTCGGATCGTTGGGGCCATTTCGGTGGGTTGGAAACCGTCCAGCGGTCCTGGGCCGACCCGACGATGAGACTCTTGAGCGGCACTGCCATGGCGAGAAGGACCGCCACCCTATCCATCGCTTTCGCGGACATCAGCGGTAGCACCCGGCTCTACGAGACGCTGGGCGACGCCGTTGCAAGGGAGCTGATTTCCGAGTGCCTCGGCGTCATGACCGAGCACGCCGAGAAGCACGGCGGCACGGTCATCAAGACCATCGGTGACGAGATCATGTGCACCTTCCCGGGTGCCGATCAGGCGGTCGAGGCAGCCATGGGAATGCAGGAAGGGGTCACGGAGGATCTCCCCGAGCGCAATGCGAACACCCCAGCGTCACTGACCATTCGCGTCGGGCTGCATCACGGCTCGGCGATCCTCGAGGGCGGCGACGTGTTCGGCGATGCGGTCAACGTCGCGGCGCGCATGGCCGCCCTCGCCAAGGGCGGCCAGATCATCACCACCCAGGAGACCGCCGAGTCGCTGGCGCCGGCGCTGCGCTCGAGCACCCGTCATCTGGATCGGATCTCGGTCAAGGGCAAGGCCGAGGACATCGACATCTTCGAGGTGATCTGGCAGTCCGAGGACGTCACCAGGATGGCGACAGGCCTGCTCAAGGCCGACGTCAAGACCGCGCGGCTCTCGCTCAGCTACAAGGGTCTGTCGGTCGATCTCGACTCGGACATGACCGTGATGATTCTCGGCCGCGGCAAGAAGGCGGACATGGTCGTGAACGACACCATGGCATCACGCGAGCACGCGCGCATCGAGTGCCGGCGCGGCAAGTTCATCCTCACGGACATGAGCACCAACGGGACCTACGTCCTGACCTCGGAGGGGCCGTCGTATCTGCGCCGCGAGGACATCGTGCTGGTCGGGGAGGGGAAGATCGCGCTCGGGCGCGAGCTCAGCGAGGCGACCGAGATCGTCAGCTTCACGGCGATCGCCTAGCCCGGATATCTCACCGATCCGCGGGATGATCGCGCAGGACCTTGGATTTCCAGTGGATTCGGCGAGTGCAGGACGTACAGGGCGTACTTCCAAGCTCGACGAATCCGCTGGAGATTCAAGGGACAAGCGAGCGCTCGTGCGATCGGTGAGATATCCGGGCTAGCTGCGGGCGGCCGCCGATCCACCTGCATTTCCAGGACGTACGATGCCTCACCCGGGCGACGGGCGGGCGCGCTACCAGTCCGGTGAGCGCAGCGTGTCGCCGGCCTCTGCCGGCGGTGGGATGTCGACCGCCTCGCGCTTGAGCAGCTCGCCCCAGTCCGTGCGCTCGGCCATCTGGCGCTTGATGTCCTCGGGCACGAAGTCGTTGCCCGCACGGATCTCCCAGCCGCCACCGAGGGAGCGGTACATCGCCACCAGGTTGTTGACGATGTTGCCGCGCGTCGACGTCGCCAGATCCTGCTGCTGCACCAGCGACCCCTGCGTCTGGAGCACGCGGGTGTAGTCGGTCGCGCCGTCGCGGTACTGGATGAGCGCGAGTTCCACCGAGCGATTCGCGGCCACCACGCTCTGGTCGAGGAACGTGGACGCCTCCTGGGCCTTCAGGAAGCCGACCATCGCGTCCTCGACCTCGCGCGCAGCGGACAGCACCGTGTTCTGGTAGGTCTTGATGAGCTGCTCGTAGCGCGCGTCCTGCACGCGCACGTTGTTCTTGATCCGGCCCCAGTTGAAGATGTTCCAGGTCACCGACGGTCCGGCCTGGGCGACGACCGAGTCGGAGCTGAACAACGTGGCGCCGTCCCGCGCCGAGAAGCCGATGGTGCCCACGAGCGAGAAGCGCGGGTAGAGGTCCGACTGCGCGACGCCGATGAGCGCGCTCTGGGCCGCGGCCTGGAGCTCCGCGCGTCGCACGTCCGGGCGGCGGCGCAAGAGCTCGGCGGGGATGCCGACCGCAACCTCCTTCGGGGCCGTGGGAATGGCCGAGGTGCCTGCGAGCATGTTGGTCATGTCCGTCGGCGGCAGACCGAGCAGTATGGCGAGCGCGTTCTGGGCCTGCTTGAGCCCCGCCTCGAGATCGGGAATCGTCGCCTGGGTGTTGGCGAGCAGGGTCTTCGCCTGCTGCACGTCGAGCTCGGTGGTGGCGCCGTTGCGGAAACGCACGTCGGCGATCCGCAAGGAGCGCTCCTGGATCTCCACGTTGTTGCGGGCGATCGCGAGCCGCTCCTCGAAGGTGCGGATCACCACGTAGGCCGAGGCGACCTCGGCGGTGAGGCTGACCAGGACGTCGTCGTAGTTCGCGATCGAGGCGAGCACGTTCGCGCTCTCGGACTCGATGCCGCGCCGGAACCGGCCCCAGATGTCGATCTCCCACGCCGCGGACAGCCCGATGCTGTTGCTCCAGAAGGTGAAGTCGGTGCCAGGGCTGGCGTTGGCGACGTTCTTGCTGCCCTGGTTGTAGATGGCGCTGCCGAGCGCTTCCTGCTGCTGCGGATAGATCCGGCCGACCGCGATGCCGAGCTGGGCCCTGGCCTCGAGGATGCGAACACCCGCGGACTGGAGCGACAGGTTCTGCCGGTACGCGGTGTCGATGAGCGTGTCGAGCACCGTGTCGTCGAACGTCTGCCACCAGCGCGTGTACTCGGAGATGTCCTGGAGCTCGATGCGCCCGTCGGCGGCCTTCCATTCCTCGTTGACCTGGGCCTCCGGGCGCGTGAACTCGGGTCCGAGCTTGGTGCACCCGGCGAGCACCAGGGCTGCGGCGGCGAGCGTGAGCTTTCCGAGGACCCGCGAGCGACGCCCGACGGACGCGACGCCACGGTGCTCGGCGGCGAGCGAACGAGATGCAATCGGATGCAAGGCACTCCCCCTCAAAAGGCCTGGCCGTCCGCGCGCGCCGTTGCGACGCGTCGTCGAACTCATCGGATTATCGGCCCTGGGGCAGGTGATTTCCACCCGCGCAGCGGGCGCTTGGCCGAGCGCTCGTGGGGTTGGGCCCAGGAGGTTCGCGCCGATGGAGCAGGGCGAGGCGCTGCTCGGAAGCTGCCGGGAGCGCGGGAAGGCCGGCGCGCGAAGCTCGCAGGGCCCGTCCGCCGGCCGCGTGCTCATCGGGCGCGAGGCGCAATCCCGGGATAGCGCCGCCCGGCCGGCTACACTCGTGTGGATTGCACTGGCTCGTGGACCAGATGGATGAAGGCCCCGGAGATCCCCGACGACGAGGCCGAGCGCCTCGACTCGCTGCGGCGCATGCATCCTCTCCACGCCGGTCGAGACGGAGTTCGACCGGATCTCGCGAACCGCGGCGCGCCTGTTCGCGGTGCCCATCGCCCTCGTCTCGCTCGTGGACCGGGACCGCCAGTGGTTCAAGTCGCGGCACGGGCTGGACGCGACCGAGACGCCGCGCGACGTCTCGTTCTGCGGCCACGCGATCCTCAGCGACGAGGCGTTGGTCGTGCGCGACACGCACGACGACGAGCGTTTCAGCGACAACCCGCTGGTCGTCGGCGAGCCGGGGATCCGTTTCTATGCCGGCGTTCCGCTGCGTAACGCCGAGGGCTACCGGATAGGGACCGTGTGCGTCATCGATCGCGAGCCGCGGACCTTCGATGTCGCCGACGATGAGGCGCTTCGCGATCTCGGACGCTGGGCCGAGCTCGCGCTGATCAGCCGGTCGCTGTCGGACACCCAGTCCGAGCTCCTCGCGGAGCTCGACGAGGCCAATCGCGAGCGCCGCGTGGATCCGCTGACCGGGGTGTGGAATCGCCGCGGCCTCGACGAGCTGCTCGTGCGCGAGCTGGCCAAGACCGCACGCGAGCGCGCACCCATGGGAGTGTGGTTCCTCGATATCGACCACTTCAAGGCGTTCAACGACACGCACGGTCACGACGCCGGCGACAAGGCGATCCGGCGCTGCGCGGAGATCGTCTCCGAGGGGCTGCGGCCCTATGACATCGTGGCTCGATTCGGCGGCGACGAGTTCGTCGCGCTGCTCCCGGGGCTCGGCATCGAGCGGCTCGCCGACCGGGCGAATGCGCTCCTGCCGCGGTGCGGCGCCGCGCCCACGTCCAGGTGCGTGGCGTGGAGCAGACGTTTACCGTGAGCATCGGCATGACCTGGCTCGACGGCGCGCACGACCCCGAGCGCCCGCCCGGGCAGGTGATCGAGCGGGCCGACGCCGCTCTCTACGCGGCCAAGCAGGCCGGGCGCGGGACCGCCGCCTTCCTCGAGCTCTGAGCGGGCCCGCGTCCCAGGCGGCGACGCCCGCAGCGCCGGAGGCGCCGCCGCGTTGCCGGGCGGGCCCCGTCCGTGCTCTTGCCAGGACTCCACCGCTCTGGCCGCTCTGGGTATCAACGGCGTCCTCCACGCGGCGCGCCGTCGCTGCGCCTCGGCGCCGAGACGACGAGCTTGACCTCGGCGACGCGTCCGTCGCTGAGCCGGCGTCTGCCGATGCGCCACTCCGCCGAGACCGAGCCGCGTTCGACCTCCGCGAGCAGCGACCTCAGCCGCGTGGCGATCTTCGCGAGGAACAGGAGCTGACGGGAGAGCTGGATGGACATCCAGTTATTTGGCCAGAGCCGCCCTACGGCGAGCAAGTGCCGGCGAGCAGGTGCGGTCACCCGGAGTGGCGTACCGAGGCCGTCCGAGGTGGAGGCTGGCGAGAGAGGTCGCGCTGCATACTGACCTTCTCTCGGGTCCGCGACCGCAGCCGGACCGTAGGCGGACCCGGAACCGAGGGCCGCAGCGGTCGATTCGCCGGCAAGTCGAGTCGGCTCGCTCGCCTAACGACGGGCCCGGCGCGCGGTCGACCTCCCGTCAGCGCTCGCCGACCCGAAAGGTCAGCGATGCCCAGTGGCTGTGCCAGACGACGCTCGCATCCTCGACGGGCTCCATGTGCACCGCGTTCAGGAGGTATTCGCCGGGCCCGCGCAGCGGTAGCACGCCCCGTCCGCTGGCGTCGGTCCGCACCACTGCGCGCTCGACCGCTCCCGATCGGCGGAACGTGGTGACCTGGACGCCCTCGAGCGGCTCGCCGCGCCACAGCACGATCGCCGCGAGCGCGTCGCGCCGGCCCGCGTAGGGGTTCGACTCGAGAACGATCTCGAGCTCGAGGCCGAGCGGTGAGCCGGCGTCGCTGGCTCCGGCCGGCGCGACCTGAACCAGCGCCTTCGCGTAGCGCGTGTAGGATTCGTTGAAGCGCAGCTCGGACAGGCCGCGCGCGCGATGGGCGGCGGCAATGCCCTCGAGTCCCTCCTTGTCGAGGTATCCGGTGAACTCGTCCCAGGAGTCGTGGTGAACGAGATCTGCGACGGAGTGGTAGGCGATCGTGTGCAGCCCCGCGGCCCGAGGACGCCAGGTGAGAGCAGGGATGTCGCCCTCGGTCCCCGCCACGTCCCAGGTCTTCGAGCCCGTGGTCACCGTGAACCGATGAAAGCGATTGCTGAGATAGGGGAACTGGGAGCCGCGCATCTGCTGGCCGACCCTCAGGGCAGCCACGACGGCTGTGTCCGGCTCGAGCTCCCAGTGCTCCGGCTCTATCCAGAACTCGTGCGCCACGGCCTCGCGCGCGAGCAGCGCTGCGAGCATCGTCCCGGCGAGCCAGGCGCATGCGCATGCGAGGGTGGTGGGCCGTGGTGAGCTCTCACCGTACCCGCCGATCGCGGTGGCGCTCACGGGCGCTCGCATCGCTCGGTGCGCTCGCGCTCTCCGCCACGGCGTGCGCGCACGAGCTCCGGCCGGCCATCGCGACCCTCGCCATCGAGGGTCGCGCGCTGGAGGTCGAGCTCTCGCTGAATCTCGAGGCGGCCATCGCCGGAATCGGCGCCGGTCACGACGACACCGCAAAGAGCCCGGCAGCGCCCGAGTACGACCGGCTCCGGGCGCTCGAGAGCGCAGCGCTCGAGGCGCGCTTCGCCGAGTTCGCCGACACCCTCCTCGACGGCATCGTCCTCACCCTGGACGATGACCGCGCGACGCTGCGGGTGATCGGGGTCTCGATCCCCGAGGTGGGCGATCCGACGCTTGCCCGGATCTCCGAGGTGTTGCTCGCCGGTGCCATCCCCGCCGGCACGGAAGCGCTCGCATGGCAGCTCGACGGGCGCCTGGGAGACAGCGTCATCCGCATCCGGGCCGCGGGCGACGGCGAGGTGCTGCATGCTGCGTTCGCGCGCGCGGGAGAGCGGGCGGGGCCCTTCGTCCTCGGAGACATCACGCCGGAGCCGCTCGGTGCGCTGCTCCTCGACTACGGCCGCCTCGGTTTCGTCCATATCGTCCCTCGCGGTCTGGACCACATCGCCTTCGTCATCGGATTGTTCCTCCTGTCGACCCGGATCGCGAGCCTGCTCTGGCAGGTGTCCGCCTTCACCGTCGCGCACACCGTGACTCTCGCCCTCGGTGTCACGGGGATCGTGAACCTGCCGGCGGCGATCGTCGAGCCCCTGATCGCGGCGTCGATCGTGTACGTCGCCGTCGAGAACGTGCTCACCGACAGGCTGCACCGCTGGCGTCCGGCCGTCGTGTTCGCTTTCGGCCTGCTCCACGGGCTCGGATTCGCGGGCGTGCTCGCAGAGATCGGGCTGCCGCCTGGCCAGCTCGTGGCCGCGCTGCTCGCCTTCAACGTCGGTGTGGAGCTCGGACAGATCGCGGTGCTGGCCCTGTGCTTCGTTGCCGTCGGCTGGGCTGCGCGGCGCGAGTGGTACCGGCGCGCGGTGGCGATTCCCGGGTCGATCGCGGTCGGCGGCGCCGGCGTGTTGTGGCTCGCGCAGCGGGTCGGGGTTGGATGACGGTGCCGCGGGACTGCATCAGAAGAGCGGCTCGAATCGCGAATTGATCAGTAGCTCGGCAACCACCGCCTCGTTCGGCAATGCCAAGGCATAGGCAATAGAGGCGGCGATGGTAGGCGGGGCGATCTTGAACTGGCCCTCGACCGGCGTGTGGTGCGCCGTCATGTCGGTCTCCACCATCCCCGGGCAGATGGCAGTTGCGCGCACGCCGTCGTCCCAGCCGGCTCGGCGTACGGCATGGGTCAGCGCCAGCGCAGCGTGCTTGGAGGCTGAGTAGCCGAGAATCTCGTGGCGCAGCAGCCGTTTGCCGGCGAGCGAGACCACGTTGACGACGCGCCCCGCGCCGCTTGCCCGCAGCAAAGGCATGCACGCCCGTACGAGCCGCAGCGGCCCCTTGAAGTTCACGTCCCACATGGTGTCGAACTGCTCCTCGGGCCCGTCTAGCAGCGCGCCACCGAGCTCGACGCCCGCGTTCATCACGACCCCGTCGATTCGCCCGAAGCGCTCGAGGGTTGCCCGGACCCAGGCCTCACCGGTCGAGGCGTCCGTTGCCTGCCACTCGTGCGTGAGCCAATCGCTCGCAGGTACGGCCACCGGATCACGAGCACCCAGGCTGAGTGAATAGCCCAGCTCCGAAAGATGTCGGGCCGTCGCCAGCCCGATTCCCCGGTTGGCGCCCGAGATCATGACCACCCTGCCGGACGGCTCCAGCATCGCCGCTCCCTCCGTGTCACGCGTCGCCCGACCTATCGTGCGACAATCTTGCATCCTCGACAACATCGTCTATACGTAAGATATTGAATCCACGGACTTGTGCGACCACCGTCGAAGGTCGCGAGCTCTGAACCAGAAGGCGCGCCTGCCGCAGGAAGTCCGCACCCCCTTCTTGCCGAAGGGATATGCGCCTAGAACGTCTATCGCGGGTGCTGGCGGGAAAGGGTTCTCCTCGGATATCTGGCGGGCGTCATCCGCTGACGAGAGATCGAGCGATGGCAACGAAGCGCAAGAGCAGCGGGACGAAGCGCAAGAGCGGCGGGACGAAGCGCAAGAGCGGTGGGACGAAGCGCAAGAGCGGTGGGACGAAGCGCAAGAGCGGCGGGACGAAGCGCAAGAGCGGCGGGACGAAACGCAAGAAGCCGTAGAGCGCAGCTCTCGAGACAGCAGCCGCTGGTGGATCTTTGCACCATGGGCGCTCGAGTTTCGCCTGCGAGGAAGAACTGCCAAGAGGGGAGGTGGAGTGTGGTCAAGGCGCCCAACGTGTTCGCCGCCGGCCTAGTCGTGGCCGTATCGGGGTGTGCGACAGAGCCCCTGGGGATACTTGATACGGTCGAGATGAAAGAGGACACGTTCGTCGCAACCGGGGCGCGCAGACGAGTCGTAACCAACTCCGAGTTAGGCCCGGAGAGCTACCCCGGATATCCGGACCCGTTGCGAATAGTTTGCACGGAGCCCAGTCCAGACGTCGCGATGGCGGTGGCCAATTCTTTCGGCGCTGGGGTGAGTGTGCTCGGCCAGGGAAGCGGGACCATTTCCAATGCCCAGGTGCAGTCGATGGCGCAGCTGGTCGAACGAACAGCCAGCATTCAACTCCTGCGCGACAAGATGTACCAGACGTGCCTTGCCTATTCGAACGGGGCGATAACGGGCACCACGTACAGCCTCGTCATGAGCAAGCTGGACGACACGATCGTTTCGCTGTTGCTGGGCGAGACGGCCGGTGGGGCATTCGGGCGCAAGCTCGCCGCACTGGGCGGCGAAGCCACCGCTGAGAGTCGCGCGACTCTGATCGGATTGCCTAAAGCCGTGGACGGTCTGACCGGGCTGACGGATGAGTTGAATGTCGCCCAGAAGAATGTCGACGAGAAGCAAGCGGTGTTGAGAGAGAAGAAGGCTGTTGTTGACAACAAGGAGACCCCGAGCCAGGAAGAGAGGGACGCTGTGACGAAGGCGGAGTCCGACCTTGCTCTCGCGAAGGTAGAGAGAGACGAAATCCTGAAACGGCTTCAGAGCAGGGCGGAGTCGATCTCCGAGGCGACCGCCCAGGCAACGTTCGCCGCCGGCGGTGGCCTGAGTGCGAAGCCAAGTCCCCTTATCGCCGACACGCTCAGTCGCATGCAAGAGCAGTTCCTGAGTAAAGACTTCACGGATTTCTTCGTCCAGGCCTGCATGATCGAGCTCGGAATCGCGGACGGCGAACTGGCGTTCCAGGACGCTGAACGGGCTGCAATCAAGAGCCTGAGGCTGACAGAGACAGATCGCAGGTTGCGAGTACCGAGCGCACTGGCCGCTTACTGCATCACACACCTCGACGACACGATAACCAGGGCGATGAAAGCGAACGACGACCTGCGTGACAAGAGGGTCCAGGTCGCACTGAAGGAAGCCGGTGCGAGAGAGGCCGTTGCGAAGGCGGATGCGGAACGCGCCAAGACGCAGGCCGCAGAAGCGCGGACGGCTGCGCTCAAGGAGTTCAAGAGTCTGCTCGAAACCTGCAATGGCATCGCTGATGTGCCGACCAAGAACGCATGTATCGGGAAGCTTCCGACAATCAACTAGTCCTCCGAGGTGAATGCTCAAAGCAGGGGATTCGGTCAGGTGCGCGCGGAGAATCGAGACCTTGGTCGGGCGCTTCAATCTGGAGCGCGATGACGTCGGTATCGAAGTCAGCTGCGTGGCTCGAGAACCGACAAGCTATCGGCGACGAAGGCTTTAGCGATCGTGGTCTTCGCGCAGGCGTCAGTACCGCGTGCGCCACGGATGACTGTCGACCCGTTCTCGGTTTCGTGTCCAGTCATCCGCCTCCACTAGTGAACCTCGGTTGAGAAGAACGTGCGTCAGCTCAGAGGCGCTCTGAGGCCATGGAATGGGCAAGATCGCCCGGGAACGGGGATCGGTGTCTCTGTGGTCCCGCGGGTGGTTCGGGACGCTGAGACGGCTTAGGGGCCCTCGGAGATGGCTGGTGGGGGCCTGTAGGGGACCCGAAGGGGCCCTGGCCAAGCCCTCTCGCACTTCACGACGGATCGGGAGGCTCGCTATAGCCATGTCCACGTTGGAGCGCGCGATTCAAATCGCATGCAAGGCCCATGAGGGCCAACTCGACAAAGGCGGCGACGCCTATATCCTTCATCCGCTCCGCGCGATGCTCCGCATGTCTACGCAACCGACCCGCATCGCGGCCGTGCTGCATGATGTTGTTGAGGATTCCGGCTGTACTCTCGAAGACCTGGCGAGAGAGGGCTTTTCTCTAGAGGTCAGGAATGCGGTGGACGCGCTCACTCGACGAGAGGGAGAGGATTATCTTCACTTTGTCCGCCGAGCCGCTGCTGATCCGGTTGCCGGACCTGTCAAACGAGCGGATCTAGAGGACAACCTCGATCTTGGCCGAATCAAGAATCCTACCGACCGCGACCGGAAGCGGGCTCGTCGCTATGAGCGAGCACTCGACTTGCTTACGGAATGCGGGGTCCCGTGAAAGAAGCAGACAGTCCAGAGAAAGCTCTTGGCTGCAAGAGCTGCTGGCCCACTGAAGCGGCTGCGGCGTGGAAGGCGCGCGTGAGACTCAAGCAACGGGCGACTGAGCCGACTGTAGCCTGGACTGCGGGACTCGTTGTCGGTCCCCATGACTAGGCGACCACTCGCGCCTCTACTTGCACTCGACACGCGATCTGACCTCTGAATCCGACGCACGGCTCGTATTGACCTGAGCGGAAATAGGCTCCCGATTCCTGCGCCTGCGATCCCTCCAAGCTCTTGGCGGCCACTGTGTAAATCCGCACAACCGCGCACTTCCACCTCGATTAGACTGCGCGGAAGAACAAGAATCGTGCCGTTCGCCTCGCTTGGCTCCGAGCCAGCGAGAACGGCATGGCCCGTCCGATAGCGGAGGTCGGCGATGGCCCGCGTGTTCCTGTCGCACAGCAGCGACGACAAGCCGACGGTGCGCCGGATCGGCAACGACCTGGTGGCCGCCGGCATCGAGGTGTGGCTCGACGAGTGGGAAATCGTCGCCGGTCACTCGATCTCGCAGAAGATCCAGGAAGGGCTCGCGGAGTCGGACTTCGTGGCCGTCGCCCTGACCCCGGCGAGCGTCGACTCGGGCTGGGTAGAGAAGGAGTGGCAGAGCCGGATCGGTGGTGAGGCGCGAGACCGCGAAGTCGCGGTGATCCCGCTCCTGCTGGAGCCTTGCGGGATCCCGCGGTTGCTTGACGACAAGGCGTACGCGGACTTCGCTGGCGAGTACGAGGTCGGTCTCGACGCGCTCGTCCGCGCCGTTCGTACACATGCCGAGAACGCGGGGAGCCCGCAGCCTGCCGCCCCGCCCAAGCCGGACCCGTACAAGGCTCGCCTTGTCGTCTCGCGCGACGATGAGGGTCGTCCGCTCGGCCACTGGAAGGCCGAGGGAATCGACGAGAACGGTAGTGAGCCCTTCCCGCTCGCGCTGCCGCTCGGCGACGAGGACATGGAGGCGTTGCGCTGGTACCTCGAGTCCTACGTGCAGTACGCGGGCACCGGAGATCGGGCTCGGGCCGCAGGCGTCGAGCAGCAGATCCCGAAGTGGGGCGCGGCGCTCTACGACGCGTTGTTCAAGAAGGGGGACGGGAGAGTGGTCGGGCGCGATCTGGCCAAGATGCTGGAGCGCTCGCGACCGGCCCTCATCACCATCGCGAGCGAGGACCCGGAAGCGCTCGGTCAGCCCTGGGAGCTGGCGCACAATGCCACGGGCCCGCTCGCGTTCCAGGATGTCATCATCCGCCGCCAGCTGAGCGACGCGCACTCGACAAGCAAGGTGCGGGCGACGCTGCCACTGCGGGTACTGCTGGTGGTCAGCCGCCCGAAAGACACCGGCTTCATCGACCCGCGCAACAGCATCCCGCCGATGCTCGACGCCCTCGATGCACTCGGCCCTGGGCAGGTCGAGCTCGACTTCTGCGATCCCCCGACCTTCGACGAGCTCGAGCGTCGAGTCTCCGAGGCGCGCATCGCGCGCAAGCCCTATCACATCGTGCACTTCGACGGGCACGGGACGTATTTCAAGAAGACCGGGGTGGGGGCCCTGTGCTTCGAGGACAAGGACGAGCGGACGGCGCTGGTCGCAGGCCCCGACCTCGGCGCGCTGATGGTGCGCCAGGAGGTGCCGCTGGTGCTGGTGGAGGCGTGCCGGGGCTCCGACCTCTCGGACCGCCCGGTGTTCCGCTCGGTGGCGCCGGCGCTGCTGCAGAGCGGCGTGGGCAGCGTCATCGCGTTCAGCCACTCGGTGCACGTGGAAGCGGCGCGGCTGCTGGTGGAGCGCTTCTACCAGATGCTGGTGCGGGGCCTGAGCGTGGGCGAGGCGCTGGCCGAGGCGCGGCGGGCGCTGCAGGCGAGCCCGGAGCGCTGGCTGCACCTGGGGCCGGACGCGGAGACGGTGACGGTTCGCGACTGGTTCATCCCACAGCTCTACCAGGCGGGCGTGGATCCGGTGCTGGTGGCCGAGGGGGCGGCCCCCGAGCGAGCGAAGTCAGGTAAACGCGCCATCGCCGAGCGCCTGCACGGCTTCCCGCCGTCGCCGGTGTACCGGTTCCACGGTCGAGCCAGGGAGCTGCTCGAGCTCGAGCGGGCGTACCGTCGCTATCCGGCGGTGCTGGTGCACGCGATGGGCGGGATGGGCAAGACGGCGCTCTCGCGCGAGGCCGCTGCGTGGTGGCTGCGCACGGGGCGGTTCGAGCAGGCGGTGTTCGTGAGCTTCGAGCAGCCGATCGGGGCCGAGCAGGTGGCCGGTGCGCTGGGGCGGGTGCTCGAGGGCGAGAGTTTCAGCGCCCGGGATTCGGACGACCAGTGGCGCGAGGCGGTGGCGCTGTTCCACCAGAGGAAGGTGCTGCTGGTGTGGGACAACTTCGAGTCGACGCTGCCGCAGTTCGACGAGGCGGGCGAGCCCGGCGACGGTG
>CAJIAT010000108.1_pt1 | contig 31006 bp, 27 predicted proteins | sample 9199161 | NCBI WGS metagenome assembly CAJIAT01 (sample SAMEA7708281, study PRJEB35096) | sediment metagenome | biome: marine neritic benthic zone biome [ENVO:01000025]; feature: sediment [ENVO:00002007]; material: shallow marine sediment [ENVO:03000034] sea grass bed [ENVO_01000059] ... | reverse complement strand
CTGGCGCCTTCGTCATCACCTCGCGTGCAGCGTCGCGCGTGAGGCGGGTGAGGTGGCACAGCGCCACTTTCGCGCGCTCGGCGGCCTCGCGGTCGAGCGCAAGGGCGACCGCTCGGTGGTGAGCGAGGCCGACCGCGCCGTGGAGACGCTGATCCGTGCGCGAATCGCCGAGGCCTTCCCCGGCGACGCGATCCTCGGCGAGGAGCACGGCGGCGAGGCCGCCGAGGGCGACGGCTGCACCTGGGTGGTCGACCCGATCGACGGCACCGACTGCTTCGTGAACGCGATCCCGGTGTGGTGCGTCTCGATCGCGGCGGTGCGCGCCGGGGACATCGAGCTGGGCGCGATCTACGACCCGAACGCGGACGAGCTGTTCAGCGCGCGGCGCGGCGCCGGCGCCTGGCTCGACGGAGAGCGCCTCGCGCCGAGCACGGCCACCCGACTCGACGAGGGCCTGGTGGGCCTCGGCTTCTCGCACCGGGTGGCGCCGGGGCGCAGCGTCGACATCATGCGCGCGCTCCTCGAGTCGGGTGGGATGTATCAGCGCAACGGTTCCGGCGCGCTCATGATCGCCTACGTCGCAGCGGGCCGATATCTCGCCTATCACGAGCACCACATCAACGCCTGGGACGCGCTCGCCGCCCTCGCGCTGGTGCGCGAGACGGGCTGCTGGTCGAACGACTTCCTCGCCGGCGACGGCCTCACGCGCGGCAGCGAGGTGGCCGCCTGCGCCCCGGGGGTGGAGCGCGAGTTCCGGGCCCTGATCGGGCTGTGACGCGGCAGCTCGAGTCCTGGTTTCCCGCTTCGACGCTCGGCCTTCGGGCGAGCTGGACCGTCCGCGACGCCCTGGTGGCGGATGCATGGAAGCCGCTCGAGGGTGCCCGCACCGTGGTGGACTCTGCCAACCGGTCGGAACCATCACCCGGGGGAGGCTGATCGACGCCGTCGTCCTATAGGATCGGGGGCGACGCCGAGACCACGGACGGATCCCCATGAGCGAGCACGGCGAACGGCCCGACGCGTTGCGCGCAGCGCTGCGGGCGTCGAGGACCCGCGAGGCACAGCTCCGGCAGGTCGTGGACCTGGTCCCGGACTACATCTTCGCCAACGACCGCGACGGCATCGTGCTGCTCAGCAACGAGGCGCACGCCCGCGCCTACGGAGCCAGCCCCGAGGCGATCGTGGGAGCGAACTACGTCGAGCTCGACCCCGACCGCGAGCAGGCGCAGGGCCTCCTCGAGCTCGACCGGGAGGTGATCGCGAGCGGGGAGCCGGCACGTCTCCCCGAGCTCGAGGTGGTGGACGCGCGCGGGCGGGAGCTGACCGTGGATCTGCGGCTGATCCCCTACGTCGAGGCGCAGACCGGCAAGGATGCAGTGCTCGGGGTGCGTCGCGGAGACGCATCTCGGTAGCTTCGCGCGACGTTCACGTGTCTGACGCGTCCGCCAGCTCACTGGATGTGCCTCCAGGGAACGTCTGATCAATTCGTGGACGGGCGCCTCGGGCGCCCGCAATTGATCAGAGGTTCCCTAGAGCAGCGACAGAATCGACTCGATGATCTTCTCGAGCCAGCTCGGCCACCTCGAGGGCAGGATCGCCGAGAGCTCTTCCTCCAGCGAGCTGGCCGCCTCCTTCTTCTCCTTCTTCTTCTCGTCGTCCTCCTTGCTGCGCAGGAGCTGGTCGTAGGCGAGCATCTCGCTGAGGAGCCCGGTCCCGTCCGTCACCGCGGCGAGAGAGGACACGAGCCCACTCGGAAGTCCCTCGAAGTACTGGCTCTCCGCCTCGATGACCTCGTCGAAGGTCTCGAGGTAGCCCGAGAAGCCCGGCTCCCGCGCCGCCTCCTCGACGACGAAGGTGCCGAACGGCGCGTGGATGCGCGCGCCACTGATTTCCGGATAGGCATCGGCGGCACGTCTGTTGCGCCGCAGCGAGACGCTGTCGTCCGAGCCGACTTCGCATGGTGGCGGCGCAGAGCCATACTCGCGGCCAGGACACCACCCCGCTGAGGTCATCGTGCAATGACCGAAGTGCGGCAATGGCTGGAATCCCTCGGCCTGGGCCAGTACGCAAGCGCCTTCGAGGAGCATGCGGTCGACCCTGAGATGTTGTCGAGGCTCACGGCCGACGACCTCAAGGAGATCGGCGTCCAGGCGCTCGGCCACCGCAAGCGCCTCCTCGACGCGGCCGCGGCGATCGGACCGGTCGCGGCGCCAAGCCCACGTCCTGCCCGCAGCGCCGATGCCGAGCGTCGTCATCTGACCGTCCTGTTCTGCGATCTCGTCGGCTCGACCGCGCTGGCGACCCGCCTCGACCCGGAGGACACGCGCCGGGTGATCCGCCGGTATCAGGACGTGTGTGCCGGTGTGATCGCCCGTTTCGAGGGATTCCTCGCCAGGTTCATGGGCGACGGGGTGCTCGCCTATTTCGGCTATCCGCGCGCCCACGAGGACGAGGCCGAGCGGGCGGTCCGGGCGGGGCTCGCGCTCGTCGACGCGGTCGGCGCCCTCGAGGGGCCGGACGGTGACGCGCTCGCCGCCCGGGTCGGAATCGCGAGCGGGCTCGTCGTGGTCGGCGACCTGATCGGCGAGGGGGCGGCGCAGGAGGAGGCGGTGGTCGGCGACGCGCCGAACCTCGCGGCGCGACTCCAGGGGATCGCCGCGCCCGGGCAGGTGCTCGTGGCCGAGGCGACGCGCCGACTCCTCGGTCTCGGCTTCGCGCTCCACGACGTGGGCGAGCAGTCCCTCAAGGGCATCGAGGCGCCGGTCCGGGTGAGCGCCGTCGTCGGTGAGCGGCCGGTGGAAAGCCGGTTCGAAGCGATGCGCGTCGCGCCGCTGCCGATGGTCGGCCGCGACCAGGAGCTCGCGCTGCTCCTCGAGCGATGGGCGCTCGCCAAGGCCGGCGAAGGCCAGGGAGTCCTGCTCGTCGGAGAGGCCGGAATCGGCAAGTCGCGCATCGGGCGCGCCCTGCTCGACGCGATCGCCGGGGAGGCGCACGTGCGCGTTCGGTATCAGTGCTCTCCATACCATCGCGACAGCGCACTGTGGCCAGTGATCCAGCAGCTGCGCCGTGCGATCGACGTCGCCGGCGACGAGTCGGCCGAGGCGAAGCTGGAGGGCCTCGAGGCCCTGCTCGCGCGGGCTGTCGACGACGTGGCGAGCGTCGCGCCGCTGTTCGCCGCACTGCTCGACCTCGACGCCACCGCGCGCTACGGCGCGCTTGCCCTGAGCTCGCAGGCGCAGCGGGCGCGGACCCTCGAGGCGCTCGTTCAGCAGATGCTCGGCCTTGCCGAGCGGGACCCGACTCTGCTGATACTCGAGGACGGCCACTGGATCGACCCGACCACGCTGGAGATGATCGCGCACTGCCTGGACCGCATCGAGGGGGCGAGGGTCCTGATGCTCGTCACCAGCCGGCCCGACGAGCAGCCGGCGCTGGCCGCGCACCCGCACGTCACGCGGCTCGCGCTCAACCGGCTCAGCCGGGGAGGCGCGGCGTCGATCGTCGCTCGCCTCGGCGGCGACCGTCTGCCGACGTCGACGGTCGAGGCGATCCTCGCGCGCTCGGACGGTGTGCCGCTCTTCGTGGAGGAGCTGACCAAGGCCGTCCTCGAGACCGGCGAGTCGAGCATCCCCGCCTCTCTCCACGACTCCCTGATGGCCCGACTCGACCGCATCCCCGACGTCAAGGAGATAGCGCAGACGGCCGCCTGCATCGGCCGCGAGTTCGATTTCCAACTCCTCGCGGCGGTGGCCGACCGCCCCGAGGCCGAGGTCCTTGCCGGCCTGCACGAGCTCGCCGCCGCCAATCTGATCTTCCGCCGCGGCACGCAGCCCGACGCGAGGTACACCTTCAAGCACGCGCTGGTGCAGGATGCCGCCTACGGGTCACTGCTCCGGAGCACGAGGCGAACGCTCCACGAACGCATCGGATCGGTTCTCCAGAAGCACTATCCGCAGGTCGTGGAGGCGGCTCCCGAGATGCTCGGCCACCACCTCGCCCGGGCGGGGATGACGGTCGCGGCGGCTGCCTGCTGGGGTCGGGCGGGACAGCAGGCGTTCGCGCGCTCGGCCTACGCGGAAGCGATCGCGCATCTGGACAATGCGATCGATTCGCTCGGCGACCTGCCCGAGGATGACGAGCGCACGGGGCAGGCTCTCCAGTACCAGACCACACGGGCTGCCGCCCTCGCCTCGACCGAGGGACAGGCGGCCCACGAGACCGAGGCAGCCTATCGAGCGGCGCGGGATCTGTGCGCACGGCTCGGCGACCCGCCGAGCATCTTCCCGATCCTGAGGGGCATCCACAGCGTTCACTTCCTTCGCGGCGAGCACGAGGCGGCATACGAGCTCGGTCTCGAGTTCTCCGCGCTGGCCGAGCGTCACTCGGCCCGCGTCCCCCGCTATTTCTCTTTGGTGTACATGGGCGCGAGCCTGTGGGCGAGGGGCGAGCTGGCTCGCGCCAGGGAGAAGCTCGAGGAAGTGCTCCACCTGTACGACGAGGACACGGATCGCGAGGTGGTGCACGTGTACGGTCACGACGGGAGGTCGGCGGCGCTCCAGCACCTCTCGCCGACCCTCTGCCTGCTCGGGTACCCCGATCAGGCGCTCACCAGGGCGAACGACGGCATCTCACACGCAGAGCAGATCGGCTCGATCTTCGCGCTGGCATGGGCGCTCAGCTTCGCCACGCGGACCCTCGCTCTTCGGCGAGAGTACGCGGCCAGCGAGGCCGTGGCGCTCCGGCTCGACGCGCTCGCGCGCGAGCACGGGCTCCCGCTCCTCGAGAACTTCGCGAAGATGCATCTTGGTCGGGCGGCGGTTGGGTCGGGCCGGACGGACGAGGGAATGGCCCAGATCCGCGAAGGTCTTGCCCGCAACCGAAGCATGCGAACCGAGCTGCTCCGGGCAGAGCACCTCGCGGCGCTGGCCGAAGCGCTCATCCGAGATCGGCGTCTCGACGAGGCGGCCCGGGTGCTCGAGGAAGCGCTCGAGTGGACGGAGCGTTCGTGCGAACGCTTCGCCGAGGCAGAGCTGTGTCGACTCCAGGGCGAGCTGCTCGTGGCCCGCCGCGCGTCGCCCTCGCACGCCGAGCCCGAGCGGTGGCTCCTGAAATCCCTCGAGATCGCCCGGCGGCAGGCTGCAAGGCTCTGGGAGCTTCGCGCCGCAACGAGCATCGCGCGGCTCGGCGCAGCCCGCGGGCAGGATCAGCGGGCTCGCGAGCTGCTCGCTCCAGTGTGCGACTGGTTCGATGAGGGAGCCGGTACCGGCGACCTCGCGGACGCCAGGGCTCTGCTGGCCGAGCTGTCCTGAGGTCGAGGCCGGTCGTGACAAGTTGCCGAGCTGGATCGTCGCACCTGCGAACGATCTCGACCGCGCCGGGGTTCCAGCGCTCTTCGTCGGTCATCGAGCCGTTGCCGCCGAGCTCAGGCCTGCGCCGCCGCCGTCGGAGTCAGCGTGCATTCGCCCACCCCTCCCCGCAGCAGGCACGGAAGCCGCGCGGGTCGCGGTCGGAATTCCGAGCGCCTGGCGGGGCCTGGCGGGCAAATCGAGCCGCGCGCGACCTCACGGTTGCCACAGCTCCGGCCGAAGCCACGGCCTCGGCAGGGACAATTCCCCTCGCGGTGGTGTCGAGGCGTCGCACAGGGCCTTCGATTGCCATGCGCCCTCCCATTCATCCGGCAGCGGGTAGGGCGGGACCACGCGAGACTCCGGCAGAAAGCCGAAGCGCCCGTAGTAAGCGGGGTCGCCGAGCACGAACGCTCGGCCCACACCGGCGTCCCGTAGACGCTGGAAGCCGGCACGGACTATCGCGCTCCCTACGCCCCGTCTCTGCCACTCCGGCGCGACCGCGAGTGGCCCCAGGAGCGCGGCTTTGCCGCTGGTCCCGGCTACGCTGCAATCCGTGAAGATGACGTGCCCCACGAGCCGCGAGTCGACTTCCCCGACGAGTGACAGAACGCCCTGCCCTTCCCGCAGGAGGTCCTCGACGACGGGCATCAGATCCTCGTCCGGGAACGCGGCCCGACAGATCGACTCGATCGCGGCGAAGTCGTCCTGCACGCTGTCTCGGGTCTCGATGGGCTGCGTCACGGGCGCGTCGAGGCTCCCCGCCGCCGGCGTCCTCGCGCAGGCGCGTGTACCGCGTTCCAGCCCCAGCCATCAGGCAGGAGCTTCACCACGGCCGCACCGCGCCCGAAATGCTCGGACCCCGGAGGCACGCTCAGCGCACCTGCGCCGGCAGCGGCAGGCCGCGCGCAGCGAAGGCCTCGCGAACCCGCCTCGGGTAGTCGCTGATGACCCCGTCGACGCCGAGATCGAGCACTCGCTCGATGTCGGCCGGATCGTTGACGGTCCAGACCACCACCTCGAGCCCGGCGGCACGCGCTTCGGCGAGGGCGGCCTCGTCGACCTCGCGGTGGTACGGCGACCAAACGTCGCCCCCGGCGGCGGCGACCGCGCGCGGCACCGAGCCGCCGTGGTCGTCGACGTCGATGCCCGCGGTCCAGGGCGACGCGCCGGGCTGACCCACCTGGACGTTGTCGAGCCAGCGCTGCGCGGCGCTCAGGTAGACCGTACGCATCCGTGGCTCGGCCGCCTTGGCCGCGGCGAGGGCACGCCAGTCGAAGGACTGGATCGTCGTGCGCTCGACCATGGCGCGGCTGCGCAGGACCTCCACCACCGCGCGAGCGAAGGTCTCGACGTCGGCGGTCTCGTCCGGGTGCTCGGGATGGACCTTGATCTCCGCGTTCAGCCCGACGCCCGCTGCGCCGCGCTCCTCGAGCAGCGCGATCACCTCGGCGAGGGCGGGGATGCGTGCACCGTCCACCGGCTGCTGCTCCGGGAAACGGCCCGCGTACTTGCTCGCCGGGTCGATGCGGCCGACGTCGTAAGCGGTGAGCTCGGCGCGGCGCATGGAGCGGACCGTCCGGCCCGGCTCGATGATCCAGCGCCCGCTCGCATCGCGGGTGATCGCCGGCGAGAGGCGCCTATCGTGGAGCACCACCGGCACCCCGTCGGCGGTCAGTCCGAGATCGAGCTCCAGGGTGTCGACACCGGTCTCCAGGGCAACGCGGAACCCGGCGAGGGTGTTCTCCGGCGCGACCCCGCGCGCCCCCCGGTGCCCCTGCAGCTCGACGGCCGCGACGGCCTGGCAGGCGAGCGCCACGCACGCCGCCACCACGCCCCGCGTGATCCAGGCCCCGATCACCTCGTTCATGGCCGCTCCTTCTCTACGCTTGCCGGTATCCGACGCGACGACACGCGGCGGGACCAAGGCATACCAGAAGCACGTCCGAGGCGGCAGCGGGACCGGGACACGGGCCCGCGGGGGGCCGCCGGGGCAGTCGCGCGCGCGGGCGCGGCGCGGCCGCGACCGTCGCGCGCGGCCTGGTCAGATCAGCTCGTCGGTGCGCTCGTCGGTCTCGCCGTAGCGGCGCAGCGCCGGCGGCCGCGTTCCCTCGTAGGCTTGCTCGATGCGCTCGGCGATCTTCGCGTTCTCGCGCTCGAAGAGGCTGTTGCCGCGGGTGTCGCCGTCGACCAGGAACGGGCCGAAGCCCTCGACCTCGAACACCCACACCGCCTGGGCGATCCCGAGCTCGGCGAGCCAGTGCACCTCGCGCACCGCCTTCACACCGGTACCGAGCAGCGCGCCGGTCCCGTAGCCCACCGTCGTGAGATAGACCGCGCCGCGGGGAACGAAGGTCTCGCGGTAGTCGGCGCCCGCCATGCCGCCCTTGCCGATGATCACTCGCGCGGACGCGAGATCCATCCAGCGCGCCATCCACTTGGAGAAGCGGAAGCTCGCGGTCGCGGTGACCGCGCCGATGTTGTAACCGCCCTGCCCGTCCGGCGCGGCGGCGGGCGAGCAGTGGAAGTTGACGTTGGTCAGCGCCGCGAGATCGGTCGGCGGCGCGTGTCCCTCGTCGAGCACCCGCCGGTACAGGCCCTCGCGACCGGTGTACACGAGCCCGTCGAGGTAGACGACCTGCCCGATCTCGAGCCGCGCCGCGTCCTCGGCGCAGACCGGGGTGCGCAGACGAACCTCGGTCAGGTCGCCGCCGCTCACGCCGGCCACGTCACGCACTCGCGCCGGTGGTACTCGGTGAACCAGCGCGGATCGGTGCGCGCCTCGTCACGCCCGTCCGCGTGCATGCGCACCACCGCGCGGCGCGAGGCGAGACAGAACGCGTGCACGCTCATCGGCATGCCTCCGGTGTGGGTGTCCGCGACCTCGACGTGGGTGTCCACCACGCAGGAGCTGCCGGCGAAGCCCATCGGTCCGATGCCCAGCGAGTTGCCGAGATCGGTGAGCTCGGTCTCGAGCGCCGCGATCTCGGGGTCCGGATTGCGATCGCCCACCACCCGCAGGCAGGCGGCCTGCTTGCCGAGCACCATCGCAGTGTCCTTCGAGCCGCCGAGGCCGATGCCCACGATCGCCGGCTGACAGGCCAGGCCGCGCTTGCAGAAGGCGACCAGCACGTCCAGGGTGAAGCGCTTGATGCCTTCGACACCGTCGCCCGGGAAGAGCATCCGGTAGTCGGTGCCGAACAGCCCGCCCTTGTGCACCGTGGTGATGTCGACCCAGTCCGCTTCCGGCTCGAAGGAGTACTCGATCTCCGGCGCACGGATCCCGACGTTGTTGTCGTGGTCCCGGCGGGTCAGCGGGTGGACCCGGTTCGGGCGCAGCGGCACCTCCCGGGTCGCGCGCGCCGTCGCGCTGCGCAGCGCGTTCTCGAGCGCGATGAAGCCACCCTCGATGCGCGCCTCGTTGCCGACCTTGACGTAGTAGCGCGGCAGCCCGGTGTCGGCGCACATCGGGCGCTGTTGCGCCTCGGCCACGCCGTAGTTCTCGATCATGGTCTGCAGGACGAAGCAGCCGAGAGTCCCGGTCTCGGTCTCGGCCATCTCCCGGATCCCCGCGTGATAGTCCTCCGGGATCTCGATCGCGGCCCGCCGCATGAGGTCGTAGGCGTTGCGCTCGATTCGCGCGCCGTCGATCATCGCCGGCCCTCGCCTGCTGACCAGGTCCCGCCGGAGAGATCGGCGGGCGGTGAGATTCTATCGCGTCGACCCGCCCACACGTGCGCTGACGCCGCGGCGGCGACGCCCGGCGGAAGACCCGACCGCTCTAGACTTCCCCGGAGAATCAGGGAGATAGATGGTCGGGGCGAGAGGATTCGAACCTCCGACCCCCACAACCCCATTGTGGTGCGCTACCAGACTGCGCTACGCCCCGAAGCGCTCGATGATACCGAATCGGACGGGCCTTGGACACTGATTCCAAGGGACAAGCGAGCGCCCGTGCGATCGGTGAGATGTCCGGGCTGGCCCGGGCGGGCCGCGAGCTGCGCAGCGCGGGGGGATCAGCGCTTGAGGATGAGCAGGATGTCCTCGAGCTCCGCCCGGAGCTGGCGGATGATCTGCTGGCTCTGGTTCACGTCGACCCGCGCCTCCTCGCCCGAGAGGCGCTGGCGCGCGCCCCCGATCGTGAAGCCGTGCTCGTAGAGCAGGCTGCGGATCTGGCGGATCAGGATGACGTCCTGGCGCTGGTAGTAGCGTCGGTTGCCCCGCCGCTTGAGCGGCTTGAGCTGCGGGAACTCCTGCTCCCAGTAGCGCAGCACGTGCGGCTTCACGCCGCAGAGCTCGCTCACCTCACCGATGGTGAAGTAGCGCTTGCCCGGGATTGCGGGGAGCTCAGCTTGACTGGACGGTTCCAGCATAGGCCTCGACCCGTGCCTTGAGCTTCTGCCCGGGGCGGAAGGTCACCACCCGGCGGGCCGTGATCGGGATCTCCTCCCCCGTCTTGGGGTTGCGTCCCGGTCGCTCGTTCTTGTTACGCAGATCGAAGTTGCCGAAGCCCGAGAGCTTCACCTGATCCCCCGACTCCAAGGCGCAACGCACCTCCTCGAAGAACATCTCGACGAGCTCCTTGGCCTCACGCTTGTTCAGGCCGAGCTCCTCGTAGAGCTTCTCGGCCATATCGGCCTTCGTAAGTGCCATCTAACCCCTCAGCTCCGCTCCCAGGTGCACCGCCAGGGAGTCCACTATCGCGCGCTCACCGTCATCGACCTCCTGGTCGAGCAGGGTGCGCGAGGCATCTTGAAACGTCAAGCGTAACGCCAGACTTTTCTTCCCCGGATCAATACCTTCGCCGCGATAAACGTCAAAGAACTCTAAGTTTTTTAGCACATCGATCCCGACCTGTCCAACGCAATCTCGCACCGCGGCCGCGCTGACGGCCTCGTCGACGACCACGGCGATGTCGCGCCGGACCGCCGGGAAGCGCGACAGATCGCCGAACCGCGGCAGCGGCACCTCCTGGATCCCCCCGAGGGTGATTTCGAAGGCGAAGACGGTGCCTGTCAAGCGCCGATCGGACGTGATCCGCGGATGGAGCGCGCCGAGCCAGCCGATCGTCTCGCCGCCCCGCTCGATGCGCGCGCTCTGGCCCGGGTGCAGCGCCGGATGCTCCGCAGGGGAGAAGGAGAACACGGTCTGGCCGCCAGCACGCTCGAGGAGCGCCTCCACGTCGGCCTTGGCGTCGAAGAAGTCCGCCGGCCGCGGTGAGGCGCCCCACTGCTCGGGCAGCGCCGGCCCCGTGAGCATCGCGCCGATCGTCGGCGTCTGCTCGATCTCCCCGGCTCGGCGGCGGAACACGAGCCCGGTCTCGCACAGCCTCACCCGCGCCTGCTGGCGGTTCGCGTTGTGCAGGAGGGCTCCGAACAGCCCCGGCCACAGGCTCGTGCGCATCACGGCCATGTCCGCCGAGATGGGGTTGGCCAGCGCGATCGGCTCCTCGCGGGGATCGATGAGCGCCTCGAGCTTCGGGTCCACGAAGCTATACGTGATGGCTTCCTGATAGCCACGTTCGATGAGCACGGCGCGCAGGGTGCGGGTCTCGACGTGCTCCTCGCGCCGCGGCGTCATGGCGAGCGCCGATGACGGCGCGTGCCGAGGGATCGCGTCGTAACCGACGACGCGGGCGACCTCCTCGATCAGATCCGCCTCGATGGTGACGTCGTGCCGGAACGGCGGCGCCACGACGCTCCAGCGCTCCCCGTCCCGGTGCTCGATCTCGAAGCCGAGGCGGGTGAGGGTGTCGGTGACCTGCTCCGGCTCGGGGCGCACGCCGAGGAGCCGTTCGATGCGCGACGCGCGCAGGGCGATCGGCGTGCGCGCAGGCATTGCCGACGCCTCCAGGGTGTCGACCGTCGGCCCCGGCTCCCCGCCGACGATCTGGAGAAGCAGCACGGTGGCGCGCTCGATGGCCCGGGCCTGGGTGTCCGTGGCCACGCCGCGCTCGAAGCGGTGCGAGGCGTCGGTGTGCAGACCGTGGCGACGCGCCTCGACGCCGGTCGGTCGCGGCGCGAACCAGGCGCTCTCGAGGAACACGTCCCGCGTCTCGTCGGTGACCCCGGTGCCGAGCCCGCCCATGATGCCGGCGAGCGCCACCGCGTGACGGTGGTCGGCGATGACCAGGGAGTGCTCGTCGAGGACGAGCTCGCGCTCGTCGAGCAGGACCAGGCGCTCGCCGGGGCTCGCCCGGCGCACGCGGATCCCGCCGTCGAGGCCGGCGAGGTCGAAGGCGTGCATCGGCTGGCCGAGCTCGAGCATCACGTAGTTGGTGACGTCGACCACCGGGCTGATGGCGCGCACGCCCGAGCGCCTAAGGCGCTCGCGCAGCCACAGCGGCGTGCTCGCCCGCGGATCGATGCCGCGGATCACGCGGCCTGCATAGCGCGGGCAGTCGGCGACGGACTCGAGCGCGACCGGGAAGACGGCGTCGTTGCGCGCGGGAACCGGCTCGGTCGCCGGGGCGCGGACGTGGGTGCGGTTGGCGACCGCGATCTCGCGCGCGATACCCGCGATGCTCAGGCAGTCGCCACGGTTCGGCGTCAGGTCGACGTCGATGACGGCATCGTCGAGACCGAGGTGCTCGACGAGCGCGGCGCCGAGCGGCGCGTCCGCGTCGAGGGCGAGGATCCCGTCCGCGTCGTCACCGAGCCCGAGCTCGCGCGCCGAGCACAGCATGCCCCGGGACTCGACGCCGCGGATCTTGCTGCGCCGGATCTTGACCCCGCCCGGGAGCCGGGCCCCGACGGCCGCGAAGGGCGCCCGCATGCCCGGAACGACGTTCGGCGCGCCGCACACGACCTGGGCACCGTCGCCGTCGGGCTCGGCGCGCACGCGGCAAAGACGCAGGCGCTCGGCGTCCGGATGCGGCTCGACCGCCTCGACCTCGCCGACGACGACCCCGGAGAGCCCCTCGCCGAGGCGCTCGACCGTGTCGACCTCGAGGCCCGCACCGGTGAGCTGCTCGACGATACGCTCCGTGGGGACGTCCGGGTCCACCCACTCGCGCAGCCACTGCTCGCTGAACTTCATCGTCTCGTCCCTATCGGATACGCGCTGCTCGTCCGGATTCGCCTGCGGGCGGGCCCCGGCGAGGGATCTCCTGCCAGGGCCCGGTCCGCTAGCGAAACTGCTCGAGGAAGCGCAGGTCGTTGTCGTAGAACATCCGCAGGTCATGCACCCCGTAGCGGAGCATCGCGAGGCGCTCGGCACCCATCCCGAAGGCGAAGCCGGTGTAGCGCTCGCTGTCGATCCCGCAGTTCTCGAGCACCTTCGGGTGCACCATCCCGGAGCCGAGGACCTCGAGCCAGCCGCGCTCGCCGCGGATGTCGACCTCGGCCGAGGGCTCGGTGAACGGGAAGTACGAGGGCCGGAAGCGCACCTCGAGCCCGTCGTCCTCGAAGAACCGGCGCAGGAAGTCGTAGAGCACGCCCTTGAGGTGCGCGAAGCTCACGTCCTCTCCGACCATCAGCCCCTCGACCTGGTGGAACATCGGCGAGTGGGTCTGGTCGTGATCGCAGCGATAGACCCTTCCGGAGGCGATGATCCTGAGCGGCGGCGCTCGCTCGTTCATCACCCGGATCTGCTGCGGCGAGGTGTGCGTGCGCAGCAGCAGCCCGTCCGGGAAGTAGAACGTGTCCTGCATGGCTCGGGCCGGGTGATGCGCCGGGATGTTGAGCGCCTCGAAGTTGTGATGCTCGTCCTCGATCTCCGGCCCCTGCACATCTTCGAAACCGATCTCGGCGAACAGGCGCCGGATCCGCTCGAGGGTGCGGGTGATCGGGTGCATGCCGCCGGCGGCCTGGCCGCGACCGGGCAGGGTCACGTCGACGCGCTCGTGCTCGAGGCGCGCGTCGAGCGCGTCGCGCTCGATCGCCTCGCGCCGCGCCTCGAGCGCATCCTGCACCGTTCGCTTGGCCTCGTTGATGCGCTTGCCCGCCTCCGGGCGCTCGTCCGCCGGCAACTTCCCGAGCTGCTTGAGCTGGCCCGTCAGCAGCCCCTGCTTGCCGAGATAACGGACCCTGACCGCGTCGAGCGACATCCGATCGGAGGCCTCGCCGAGCTCGGCGTGGGCACGGGCGACGATGTCGGTGAGCTGTTCCATGAGCGCTCCGGTCGCGAACACGAAAAAGGGGAAAGGCCCCGAGGCCTTTCCCCTGTCTGATCGACTTCGTTGTGGCTGCCTCGGGGCCTTTCGGCCGCCGGCGCAGGGATCAGAGACTGGCCTGGGCGGTCGCTGCGAGCTGCGCAAAGGCAGCCTTGTCGAACACGGCGATGTCGGCCAGGACCTTGCGGTCGATCTCGACACCGGCCTTGTTCAGGCCGTCCATGAAGCGGCTGTAGGACATCCCGCACTCGCGGGCCGCGGCGTTGATGCGCGCGATCCACAGCGAGCGGAACTGGCGCTTGCGCTGTCGGCGATCGCGGTAGGCGTACTGGCCGGCCTTGATCACCGCCTGCTTGGCGACGCGGTAGACGTTCTTGCGCCGGCCCTGGTAGCCCTTGGCCTGGTCGAGCACCTTCTTGTGGCGGCGCCGTGCGGTGACGCCTCGCTTGACTCGTGGCATCGTCGACCGACCTCAGGCGTTGGGCAGCATCCGCTCGACCAGTGGCTGGTCGGCGGGCGTGATCGTCGTCGGCGAGCGCAGGTGACGCTTACGCTTCGTCGGCTTCTTGGTCAGGATGTGCCGGCGGTGCGACTGGGCGCGTTTGAACTTGCCGCTCCCGGTCTTCTTGAAGCGCTTCGCAGCACCCCGGTTGGTCTTCATCTTTGGCATGTCATTGGAATCCAGCTAGGCGAATCGGGGGACTTCCGGCTCGGGTCTCGGCCGGCCGCGCGTCCGTCCCTTCCCGTGCGTTGCTTCCCGTCCCTTACTTGCGGGGCGTCAGCACCATCGACATCCGCCGGCCCTCGAGCCGGGGGAACTGCTCGACCTTGGCCAGCTCTGCCAGGTCGGCCTCGACGCGCTTGAGGAGCTTGATGCCCAGCTCCTGGTGGCGCATCTCGCGTCCGCGAAACCACATGGTGACCTTGGTCTTGTCACCGTGGTCGAGAAACCGCTTCAGGTTACGCAGCTTGGTCTGGTAGTCGCCTTCCTCCGTGCCCGGACGGAACTTGACCTCCTTGACCTGCACCTGCTGCTGCTTCTTCTTCGCAGCCGCCCGCCGCTTGTTCTCCTGGAACAGGAACTTTCCGTAGTCCATGAGCCGGCATACGGGCGGCTCGGCGTTGGGCGATATCTCGACCAGGTCGAAGCCGGACTCCCCGGCTCGCTCCATGGCCTGAGCCAGGTCCACGACGCCGACCTGCTCACCCTCCTCGCCGATCAAGCGGACTTGCGGCGCTGTAATCTCGTCATTGACGCGATTCTTCTTGTCTCCGGCGATGCGACGATCCTCCGTATATGAAAAAGCCGTGTCACCAAACCCTGGGGCACAGGGGCACGGGCACGCTCGGGCGCGAAGGCGCGAATGATAGGCCTCTCGAGGGTCAGACTCAAGAGTCCGGAGGCAGCAAATCAACGCCTTGGCCTCGTGCCCCGAGCCCTGCGGCCGGCGCGCGCTGCGGGGCCTGGGGTAGGCCTGGCCGGTCTCAGCCTCTCGGGCCGGGCTCGCCGGCCTCGGCTATCCGCTCGAACGCGCGCAGCAGGTCGATGGGCACCGGGAACAGGATGGTCGAGGCCTTCTCGGTGGAGATGTCGACCATCGTCTGCAGGTAGCGCAGCGTGAGGGCCTGGGACTGGGTCTCGAGCATCTTCGCCGCCTGGGCGAGCTTCTCCGAGGCCTGCAGCTCGCCCTCGGCCGCGATCACCTTCGCGCGGCGCATGCGCTCGGCCTCGGCCTGACGGGCGATCGCCCGCACCATCGTCTCGTTCAGGTCGACGTGCTTGATCTCCACGGTGGAGACCTTGATCCCCCAGGCGTCGGTCTGCTCGTCGAGGATGCGCTGGATGTCGGCGTTCAGCCGGTCGCGCTCGGAGAGCATCTCGTCGAGCTCGTGCTGGCCGAGGACCGAGCGCAGCGTCGTCTGGGCGAGCTGCGTGGTCGCCTCGAGGAAGTCCTCGACCTGGAGCACGGCGCGCTCCGGATCCATCACCCGGAAGTAGATCACCGCGTTGACCTTGACCGAGACGTTGTCGCGGGAGATGACGTCCTGGGTGGGGACGTCGAGCACGCGCGTGCGCAGATCCACGCGGATCATCTGCTGCACGCCGGGGATCAGCGCGATGATGCCGGGCCCCATCACCGACTGGAACCGGCCGAGGAAGAAGACCACGCCGCGCTCGTACTCGCGCAGGATGAAGATGATGAAGTAGGCGAGGGCCACGAGCAGCGCGACGCCGGCCAGCCAGATCGGTGGATACATCTCAGCTCTCCCGTTGCTGCACGCGCAGGTCAGGATCGGTGGCTTCGGGGGACTGCGCGGGCTCGGTGGGCTCGACGGTCAGGATCAGCCCGTCGATGTCGCTGACCCGGAGCAGCTCTCCGGCGACCACCGGCCTCGGCACCCTGGCCTCCCACAGCTCGCCGCGCACGACCACGTGCCCGGTCTCCGCGAAGCCCTCCGCAGCCCGGGCGATGGCGCCGATCATCTCCTCCCGGCCGGTGACGACCGGCCGGCCACGCTGGCGCGCGAACATCACCGCCGTCGCGAGCAGGAGGGCCACGAAGGCCGAGCCGACGGTCGCGACCAGCGGCACGGACACCTGGAAGCCCTCGACGTCGGTGTCGAACAGCATGATCGAGCCGGCGACGAAGGCCACGGCGCCCCCGGCGCCGATCACGCCGAAGCTCGGCGTGAACAGCTCCAGGCCGATCAGGGCGAGCCCGATGAGCAGCAGCGCGACGCCCGCGAAGCTGACCGGGAGCAGGTGGAGCGCGTAGAGCGCCATCAGGAGCGAGATGACGCCCGCGAGGCCCGGCACGATCGCCCCGGGGCTGTAGAGCTCGAACAGGATCCCGTAGATCCCCACCAGGAGCAGCAGGTAGGCGACGTTGGGGTTGGTGATCACCGACAGGATGCGGGTGCGCCAGTCCGGCTCGACGGTCTCGACCGCCCAGTCGGCTGTGCGCAGCGTACGCGACTCCCCTTCGACCTCGACCTCGCGGCCGTCGAGGGCTGCGATCAGCGCCTCGAGATCGTCGGCGACGAGGTCGACGACCCGCTCCTCGGCTGCCCGCTCGGCGCTCAGGCTCGCGCCCTCGCGCACCGCCTTCTCGGCCCAGTCGGCGTTGCGGCCCCGCAGCTCGGCCATGGCGCGGATATAGGCGACCGAGTCGTTCACGACCTTGCGACGCATCGCCTGCTCGGGAGCGGCGGGCTCGTCGTCGGCCTCGCCGTCCCGATCGTCGTCCCGGGGCTTCTTGCGTGGGTCCCCCGGCACCGAGCCGGGTCCGAGCGGGACCGGCGTGGCCGCGCCGAGGTTCGTCGCCGGCGCCATGGCCGCGACGTGGCTCGCGTACAGGATGTAGGTCCCGGCGCTGGCGGCGCGGGCGCCACCGGGGGCGACGTAGGTGACGACGGGGAGCGGGGCCGCGAGGATCGCCTTGATCATCGCCCGCATCGAGGTGTCGAGGCCACCGGGAGTGTCGAGGCGCAGGATCAGCGCGCTCGCCTCCTCGGCCACCGCGCGCTCGAGGCCGCGCTCGACGTACTCGCTCACGGCGGGTCCGATAGGGCCCCGCACCTCGAGCAGGAGCACCCGCTCGGCGCCGGCCACCTGGGCGCCGAGCAGCGCCCACAGGCACGCGAGCAGTCGCAGAGACGCCACGGCTCACCTCCCCGCACCTTGGCCCATTCGGCGGGCGCCGAATGGGCCAAGTATGCACCGGAAGCGGACCTGCGCGCTGCGCGCGATCAAGGGGCCCGGCGGTGGGCGTGCCGGGTCTTTCCGACCGGGGGCGCGGTGCGGCGACGGCGTCCGGCGCCGGCCGGCCCTTCCGTGCCGGACTTCCCGTGGTCAGCCCTTCTCCGTCAGCCCTCCTCGCCCCCGACCTCGAGGCCGATGAGGGCGACGTCGTCGCTGAGCCGTGGCTCGCCGCGCCAGCGCAGGACGTCCTCGACGAGCGCCTCGACGCTGTCGTCGAGGGGGACGCCGGCGCGCTCGATCGCCGCCTCGCGCAGCCGCGCCGCTCCGTACTGCTCCGCCACGGCGTTGCGCTCCTCGTAGAGCCCGTCGGAGTACAGGTAGACGCGATCGGCGGCCTCGAGGGGGATCTCGATCTGGCCGAACTCGGCCTCCTCCACGATGCCGATGGGCGTGCCCGTCGAGCCCCGGACCTCGGCCTCGCCGCCGCGCAGCACGATCGGACCGGGGTGGCCGGCGGAGGCGAAGGTGAAGCACCGGGTGTCGAGGTCGAGGATCCCGTAGACGATGGTGAAGTACAGCGCCGCCGACGCGCCCATCGGGTACAGCACGTTCAGGCGGCGCAGCACCTCCCCGGGGGCGACGGGGATCGGCCGCTCGGCGGCCGGGTCGAGATCGGTCACCAGACAGCTCGCGTCGGCACGCGGGGTGAGGCTGCGAGTGACCGCCACCGAGAGCAGCGCCGCCGGCACGCCGTGGCCGGCGACGTCGAGCACGTAGAGCCCGATGCGTCGCCGGTCCAGGCGCAGCAGGTTGAGCGAGTCCCCGGCCAGCTCGTCGCAGGGCCGGTAGCGCCAGGCGAAGCGCACGTGCTCCACCCGCTCCGGCGAGTCGGGCAGCAGCGAGCGCTGCACGTCCGCGGCGGCCTCGAGATCGCGCTTCATGCGCTGGTTGGCGGCAGCGAGATCCCGGTTGGCGTGCTCGAGGCGCTGTCGCAGGCGATGGATGGTCAGGTGCGTCTCGACGCGCGCCACCACCTCCTCGGGCTGGAACGGCTTGGAGATGTAGTCCACGGCCCCGAGGCCGAGCCCGCGCACCTTCTCCTCGACCCGGTCGAGCGCGGAGAGGAACAGCACGGGGATGTCGCTGGTCTCGGCGCGCGACTTCAGCTGCTCGCAGACCTCGAAGCCGTCCATCCCCTCCATGACGATGTCGAGCAGGATGATGTCCGGATGCGCCTTGCGGGCGATGGCGAGCGCGGTGGGTCCGTTCTTGGCGACGAGCAGCCGGTGCCCGAGCTGCTCGAGGGTGCTCACGAGCATCTGCAGGTTCGTCGGATCGTCGTCGACGAGCAGGATCGCCTCGTTCGACGGTTCTGCCATCTCGTGACTCACGCTCGTCGTCCGCTCGAGTCCACTCGGCTCACTCAGCTCACTCACGCAACCCGGCCCACTCGCTTCACCCGGGTCACTCGACTCACTCGACTCACTCGACTCACTCGGTTCACTCGGTTCACTCGGTTCACTCGGTTCCAGTCCACTAGAAAGGTGTTCCGAAATGGGCTACGCGTGGGAGTCTTCGACCTGCGGTGTGTTGTCCGATCCCCCCACCCTGCGCCCCCCCCAATGGGGCGGCACCTTTCTGCGGGCGACAGTCATCGATATTTCTGCACGGGTTTCTAGTCCATGAAGCGCGAGGCGATGGTGCGGAACTCCTCGGCGGCGACGCTGAACGCCTCGACGATGTCGGGGTCGAAGTGCGAGCCCGCGCCCTGCTCGATCAGCGAGACCGCCGCCTCGTGGGTCATCGCAGGCTTGTACACGCGCTTGCTGATGAGGGCGTCGTAGACGTCCGCAACGGCCATCAGCCGCGCCGAGACCGGAATGGCCTCACCGGCGAGTCCTTCCGGGTAGCCGCTCCCGTCCCACTTCTCCTGGTGCGAGTAGGCGATCTCCCGGGCGATCTCGAGGAAGGACTCGGGCGCGTCGAGGAGCCCTTCCGCGGCGGCGATCGCGTCGCGACCGTAGGTGGTGTGACGCTTCATCTCCTCGAACTCCTCGTCCGTGAGCGGACCGGGCTTGAGGAGGATCCGATCCGGCACGCCCACCTTGCCGATGTCGTGCAGCGGCGCGGACTTGAACAGGAGCTCGACGCGCTCCTCGCTCAGGAACGACGCGAAGCGCGGGTGATCGCGCAGGGCGAGCGCGAGCACCTTCACGTAGTGCTGGGTCCGCCGTATGTGGTTGCCCGTCTCGTTGTCTCGCGTCTCCGCGAGCGAGCCCATGGCCGCCATCGTCACGTCCTGGACCGCCGCGATCTGCCGCGTGCGCTCCTGGACCTTGTGCTCGAGGATCTCGTTCTGGTCCTTGAGGAAGTCGTTCGCCTCCTTCAGGCGCAGGTGCGTGCGCACACGGGCGAGGAGGATCGGCGGGCTGATCGGCTTGGTGATGTAGTCCACCGCGCCGAGGTCGAAGCCCTTGCGCTCGTCCTCGACCTGGGACATCGCGGTGAGGAAGATGACCGGGATCTCGCGCGTCGCCTCGTCGGCCTTCAGGCGCCGGCACACCTCGTGACCGTCGATCCCGGGCATCATGACGTCGAGGAGGATCAGATCGATCGGGTCGCTCGCGCCGGTGATCCTGAGCGCCGTCTCTCCACCGGTCGCGATCTTCGTGCGGTACTCGTCCTTGAGCAGGCCCGTGAGCAACGTGATGTTGTCCGGCGTGTCGTCGACGATGAGGATGGTCTTGCGCTCGCTCATCGACGCACCGCGCCCGCGCTCTCGAGCACTCCCAGCATCCCAGCCACCTCCACGATCCCGTCCCTCACCAACATCCCCGAGGACCGCTCAGGCGGCTCCCTTGGCCTGCCCGGCGCTCAGGCGCTCGAGCGACGCGAGCGCCTCCTCGAAGTCGAACTGCTGCACGTGACGATCGATCTCGGCGAGGCCGCCGGCGCCGAGGGCGCCGAGCAGCGGTGCCCGGGCCTCGACGAGGAAGTCCGCCGTCTCTCCGTCGTAGTCTCCCAGATGCTCGCGGAGCCGCGCGAGGGCAGCGGCCGTCTGCGCGGGATCGACCTCCCCGGCGCCTGCCTCCCCGGCGCCGTCGTACACCGCCGGGCCGAGCGCCTCGAGCGTCGTCATCGTCGCCTCGAGCGCCGCGGCGAAGCGCTCCAGCGGCGCCCGCAGCGCGGCCACGGTCTCGGGCACGGTCTCGGGCACGGCCGCCGGCGCGGCGCGGATCGCGTCCTCGAGCTCCGATGCCGCCTCGTGAAGGGCCTGGGCCCCGACGTTGCCGGCGACGCCGCGGACGGTGTGCGCCCGGATCCGCGCGCGTTCGAGATCGCCGGCCTCGATCGCGCACGCGATGTCGCTCGCCGCGTCGCCCTGGCTCTCGGCGAACTGTATCAGCAGGGAGCGGTAGAGCGAGTGCCGGCCCGCCACGCGGCGCAGCCCCCCGGCGACGTCGATCCCCGCGAGGGCCGGCAGCGCCGCCTCCTCGCTGTGCACCGGGTCGTGCAACGGTCGCGGCGCCGTGGTCGGCGCCGCGCCCCCGACGTGCTCGGGCGCGACGTGCGCGAGGGCGGCGAACAGCGCGTCCGGGTCGATGGGCTTGGTGACCTGGTCGTTCATCCCGGCCGCCAGGCAGCGCTCGCGCTCCTCGGCGAGCGCGTGGGCGGTGAGGCCGATGATCGGCAGCTCCCGCGTCGCATCCTCGGCCCGGATGTGCCGCGTCGCCTCGTAGCCGTCCATCACCGGCATTTGCAGGTCCATCAGGACGGCGTCGACGGCAACAGCGGTCTCGCCGTGCAGGCGATCGAGCGCCTCGCGCCCGTTCTCGGCAACGGTGACGGAGACACCGGCGCCCTCGAGCAGCTCGGTGGCCACCTGCTGGTTGATCGCGTTGTCCTCGACGAGCAGGACCGAGAGCCCCGAGAGCGAGGTGCCCTCCTCCTGCGCCACCACCTCGCGCGCCGCGCCGGCCTCCGGCGCGAAGATCTCGACCAGGGTGTCCAGGAGCAGGGACTGGTTGACGGGCTTGATCAGGGTCGCCGCCGCCCCTGCCTCCTCGGCCTGCTGGCGAACCTCCTCGCGCCCGAAAGCGGTCACCATGACCACCTCGGGGACGTGCTCGAGGAAGTCCGGCTCGCGGATCCGCCGCGTCGCCGTGACGCCGTCGAGCCCCGGCATCTGCCAGTCCATCAGCACGAGCCTGAAGGGCTCGGCGCCGTCGGCGGCCGCGAGCGCCTCGAACGCCCCCTCGGCGCACTCGACCGCCACGGGCTCCAGACCGAGCGCAGCGACGGCGTCGGCGAGGATCTCGCGCGCGTGCTCGTTGTCGTCGACCACCAGCGCCCGGAGCCCCGCCAGATCGGGCACCGTGCGCCGCGCGGCGCCGACGCGCGCGGCCGCGACCTCGAACCAGGCCGTGAAGCAAAACGTGCTGCCCTCGCCCGGCGCGCTCTCGACCCAGATCCGGCCGCCCATCATCTCGACCAGTCGCTTGCAGATGGACAGGCCGAGGCCGGTGCCGCCGTACTTGCGCGTCGTCGAGCCATCGGCCTGGGTGAACGGCTGGAACAGCTTCGAGCGCTGCTCCTCGCTCATGCCGATTCCGGTATCGGAGACCGAGAACTCGAGCAGCGCACGCTCCCCGGCGCGCTCGACGAGCCTGCCGGACAGGATGATCTCCCCGTGATCGGTGAACTTCACCGCGTTGTTCACCAGATTGACGAGCACCTGACCGAGGCGCAGGGGATCGCCGATGAGGCCCTGAGGGACGTCGCGCGAGAGCGCGAACAGGAACTCGAGCCCGCGCTCCTGAGCGCGCTGGGCGACGACGCTCGTCAGGTTGTCGAGCACCTCGTCGAGCTTGAAGTCGATGGACTCCATGTCGAGCTTGCCGGCCTCGATCTTGGAGAAGTCGAGGATGTCGTTGATGATGCCGAGCAGGGCATCCGCCGCCCCCTGGATCTTGATCAGGTAGTCGCGCTGCTTCGCCGTCAGATCGGTCTTCAGCGCGAGGTGGGTGAGTCCGACCACCGCGTTCATCGGCGTGCGGATCTCGTGGCTCATGTTGGCGAGGAAGTCGCTCTTCATGCGATTCGCGTCGTGGGCCGCGTCCCGCGCCTGCTCGAGCTCCACGGTGCGCTCGGCGACGGTCTGCTCGAGCTCGTCGCGGCTGCGCTCGAGGGCGCGGTTCTTCGCCTGGATATCCAGCATCAGGGCCTCGCGCGAGGGCGCCTGCACGGCCGCGCGCTGCCCGGCGAGGAACGACTCGTCCACCGCTTGCGGCGCGGGATGGCGCCTGAAGGCCCGGACCGAGGGCTCGCCGCCGTCCGCCGCCATCGTCTCCACCCTGTCGAAGAAGCGCTCCAGGCGTGCCCGGGCCGGTGGCTCGAGGGTTCCGTCGAAGCACAGCATGATCCCGGCCCGCTCGCGCTCCGGATCGATCGCGACGCGCACCGCCGCCGCGCCTCCCGCGAGCACGAGGGCGCGCGCCGCCTCCGAGGTGGCGGTGGCGAGGCGCGTCGCGTCGGCATCCTGGTAGCCCCAGGCGAGGGCGAGGGCCCGCACCTTGCGCCGGGCCTCGCGTACCGAGGGCGCCGCCAGGAGCCGGATGGTGCCGAGCTCGATCGTCATCCGCGGCGCACCGCGATGCACGAGGCGTCGTCGTGCTCCTTGCCGAAGCGCTCGACAACCGTCGCGGCGATCGTCGTCGCCCGGTCGCTGAGGAGCTGCGGGTACTCGGAGAGCGTGAAGTGGGAGCGGACCCCGTCGGAGTACATCAGGAGCACGTCTCCGCGCTCGAGCCCGAGGGCCTGCTCGCGGATGCGCCCGCGGGCCGAGCCGAGCACCCCGTCGCGCGACACCAGCCGTGCATCGCCCGCCGAGCCGAACCGGCGCAGGACCGTGTTGCCGACGCCACAGTAGCTCGCGCGCCCGCTCTCGCGCTCGATCGAGCACAGCCCGGCGCCAGCGCCTCGCGAGCCCGCGAGGCGAGCGTCGAGGCGCGTCATCAGATCCGCGACGTCGCTGCACGCGTGCTCGCGGAGGAACATCTCGACCTCGATGGCGAGTCCGTTCGCCTCGAGCCCGTGGCCGAGCACGTCGACGACGGCGACGAAGACGCAGTCCTCGCCGGCGACCACCACGGCCGCGTCGCCACCGGCGTGGTGCCCGAGCGCCGGGCGCACCGCGTGCCCGCAGTCGAGCGCGAGCTGCTCGCTCAGCTCCACTTGCACGCCACCACGCGCAGGCCGCGGCCCGGCAGGTTCTCGATCTCGAACTCGTCCATCAGGCGCCGCACGCCCGGGAGCCCGAGACCGAGCGTGCCGCCGGAGCTGAAGTGGTCGGTCAGCGCGGCGTCGAGGTCGGCGATGCCCGGCCCCTGGTCCCGCGCCTCGACCTCGACGCCGCGACGCGCGGCGCGCTCGACGGGACTGAGCGTCACCATGCCGCGGCCGGCGTACTTGAGGATGTTCTGGACGAGCTCCGAGGTTGCGGTCGCGACCATGTTCGCGGCCGTGGCGTCGAGCCCGGCCTGCGCGGCGATGCGGCCGGCCTCGATCACGGCGCGCTTCGCATCCATGTCATTGCCGATCGCTATCCGGGTCTGCATCGGAATCGTCGCTCGCCTGTGCCGTCGTGCCCGGGTCCATGCGCTCGGCGCGGGCGAGCCGCTCGAGATCCTCGTACGCCGCGTCGACGCTGAGCGCGGTGCGCAGGCCCTCGGTCTCGCAGTCGAGCTCGACCAGCGCCGAGACCACCCCGGCGCGCAGACCGGCCAGGATACACGTCGTGCCCATCAGCGACGCCATGGCGATGGTGCGCCTGATCTCGGTGAACTCGTGGGCGTCGATCAGATCGACGCCGGAGAGATCGAGCACCGCGCCGCGAGCGCCGGTGGTCCGGATCCGCTCGAGCAGGTCGCCCCGAAAGCGCGCGAGGCCCGCGTCGTCGAGCTCGGCCTGGATGACCGCCACCAGACAGCCGCGCGAGAGCTGGATCGTGGCCCTCGCGACGTCTCCAGGCGACTCCTCGAGCGCGTCCATCTCTACGCCCCCACCGAGCTCAGGGGCGATCGCTTCGAGCATCGGAGCCGAGCGCGCGGGTCGCCTTGAGCGCGCCGCCGAGCGCGTCCTTCATGGTGGCGGTCGTGCGCACCGTGCCGACGTCGATCCCGAGCTCGACGATCGTCTGAGCGATGGCCGGCGACACCCCGGAGATGGTGCACTCGCAGCCCATCAGCCGCGTCGCCTTGGTGATCTTGATGAGGTGATTCGCGACCGCCGTGTCGACGACGGCTACGCCGCTGATGTCCATGATGATGACCTTCGACTGGGTCTCCTGGATGGCGACCAGCATGGCGTTCATCATGTCCTGCGCACGCTTGGAGTCGACGATCCCCACCACGGGAAGCATGAGCACGTCGTCCCACACGGCGGTGACGGGGGTCGACATCTGCATCAGGGTGTCGTGCTGCTCCTGGAGCGTGCGCTGGACGATGATGTTGTAGCTCTCCACGACCACTGCCGTGTCGAGATGCATGAGCTTGCTCACGGCACGGGCCGTTGCCGCGCGCTGCTCGGCGCTCTGCTCCGGATCGGCGAGGTCGTCGATGAAGATGTGCAGCGAGTAGTTCATCGCCGCGAAGTAGGCGGGGAGCGGCAGACCGATCCGCGCGTGCATCGTCCCCACCATCCGCCGGCGATCGATGTAGCCTTCGTCTATCTGCGCGGAGAAGAAATCGCGCCAGTAGTCGAGCTGTCGCGACTGCACGCTGGCGAGCTTGGCAGGGTCGGAGAAGAAGACGTCGAACTCGGGCCGGGTCGCGAGCCAGGTGTAGAAACGCTCGACGTACTCGTCGAGGCGCCCGATCACCTGGTTGCCGTAGGTGCGCACGTGCGCGAGATCGACGTTGCTGATCTCGTAGAGGGCGAGGAGCTGCGCGCCGGTCGTGTCGGCGGCGCCGGCCGGGCTGACGATGCTGTTCACGAATGGGCTCGGTCTACGGCCTTGGCCGAAAGCGTGAAGGGTACGTCAGTGAGCGATATCCGTGCACGATCGTCTCGACCGGACACGCCAGGCGCCGGCTCGGGGCGGTCACCGGCGGTAGGTGGTCGAGCGGGGGAGTTGGTAGGCGCGGGCAGGGTTGAACTGCCGACCCCCACGATGTCAACGTGGTGCTCTACCACTGAGCTACGCGCCTAGGGGAGCAGCGTAGATTACCGACCGCCGGGAGCTGCCGCAAGAGGCTCCCCGGGCCTCTGCAGGCCCCGGCCCGGCGCGCCGGCGCGCTCACGCGACGGACTTCAGCCCCTTCTCGCGCAGCTCGCGCACCTCGTCGCGCACCCGGGCCGCGGCCTCGAACTCGAGGTTCTCCGCGTGGCGGTACATCTGCTTCTCGAGCTCCGCGATGCGCCGCGCGAGCGCCTCCGGGGTCATGTCGGCGTAGGCGCGGGCGTCCTCGGCGACCTTCGCGTAGCGGCGCGGGCTCGACGGGCCGCCGGCGCGGGCGCCCTCCATGATGTCGGCGACCGCCTTGCGGATCCCCTGGGGCGTGATGTCGTGCTCGGCGTTGAAGGCAATCTGCTTGTCGCGCCGGCGCTCGGTCTCGTCGATGGCGCGCCGCATCGAGCCGGTGATCTCGTCCGCGTAGAGGATCGCCTTTCCGTTGATGTTGCGCGCGGCGCGCCCGATGGTCTGGATGAGCGAGCGGTCCGAGCGCAGGAACCCCTCCTTGTCCGCGTCCAGGATTGCCACCAGCGAGACCTCGGGCATGTCGAGGCCCTCGCGCAGCAGGTTGATCCCCACCAGCACGTCGAACTCGCCGAGGCGCAGGTCGCGGATGATCTCGACCCGCTCGACGGTGTCGATGTCCGAGTGCAGGTAGCGCACCCGCACCCCGTGCTCGGCGAGGTAGTCGGTGAGATCCTCGGCCATGCGCTTGGTGAGCGTGGTCACCAGCACGCGCTCCCCGGCGGCGACGCGGGCGTTGATCTCGCCGAGCAGATCGTCGACCTGGGTGCGCGCGGGGCGGACCTCGACCCCGGGGTCCACCAGCCCGGTGGGGCGCACCACCTGCTCGACCACCTCCCCGGCGCGCTCGTGCTCGTAGGGGCCCGGCGTCGCGGAGACGAAGATCGACTGCGGGGCGATGAGCTCGAACTCGTCGAAGCGCAGCGGCCGGTTGTCGAGCGCCGAGGGCAGGCGGAATCCGTACTCGACGAGGGTCTCCTTGCGCGAGCGGTCGCCGCGGTACATCGCACCGAGCTGGGGCACGGTGACGTGGCTCTCGTCGATGACCAGCAGCGCGTTCGCCGGCAGGTAGTCGAAGAGCGTCGGCGGCGGCTCGCCCGGGGCGCGGCCCGAGAGGAAGCGCGAGTAGTTCTCGATCCCCTTGCAGTGGCCGATCTCGACCATCATCTCGACGTCGAAGCGGGTGCGCTGCTCGAGGCGCTGGGCCTCGAGGAGCTTGCCAGCCTCGCGCAGCTGCTCGAGCCGCTCGACCAGCTCGACCTTGATCTCGTCGACCGCGCCGACGACCGTCGCCCGCGGGGTGACGTAGTGGCTCTTCGGATAGATCGTCAGCCGCGGAACCCGGTGCACGACCTCGCCGGTCAGCGGGTCGAAGAACGAGAGCGCCTCTATCTCGTCGTCGAACAGCTCCACGCGCACCGCGTCCTTCTCCGACTCCGCCGGGTAGACGTCGATCACCTCGCCGCGCACCCGGTAGGTGCCGCGGTGCAGCTCGACCTCGTTGCGCTTGTACTGCATCTCGGCGAGGCGGCGCAGGATGTCGCGCTGGTCGATGCGCTGCCCGCGCATCAGGTGCAGCACCATCTGGTGGTAGGCGGCCGGGTTCCCGAGGCCATAGATCGAGGAGACGGTGGCGACGATCAGCGCGTCCTCGCGCTCCAGCAGCGACTTCGTCGCCGACAGACGCATCTGCTCGATGTGGTCGTTGATCGAGGCGTCCTTCTCGATGTAGGTGTCGCTCGAGGGGACGTAGGCCTCGGGCTGGTAGTAGTCGTAGTAGGAGACGAAGTACTCGACGGCGTTGCCCGGGAAGTACTCGCGCATCTCGCCGTAGAGCTGGGCGGCGAGGGTCTTGTTCGGGGCCAGGATGATGGTGGGGCGCTGCAGCGCCTGGATCACGTTGGCGATCGTGAAGGTCTTGCCCGAGCCGGTGACCCCGAGCAGGGTCTGGTGGGCGAGGCCGGCCTCGAGACCGTCGAGGAGCGCCGCGATGGCCGCCGGCTGGTCGCCGGCGGGCTCGTAGTCGGCGGCGAGCTCGAAGCGCCGGCTCACGGGCGATCCTCGCGCCGCCGGGCGCTAAGCGGCACGGCCACCGGCGGGACGGTCACGGACGCACGCCTGTGGTAGCCTCGCGCGCCTCGCAGCCCGACTTCCCGGAGATCAGTCTTGAGCATTCAACTCTCCGCGCGCGCCCGCGCCATCAAGCCCTCGCCGACGCTCGCGGTGACCTCCCGGGCCGCCGAGATGCGGGCGGCGGGCAGGGACGTCATCGGGCTCGGTGCCGGTGAGCCCGACTTCGACACCCCCGAGCACATCAAGGAGGCGGCACAGCGGGCAATCGCGGAAGGGTACACCAAGTACACCGTCGTAGACGGCACCCCGGAGCTCAAGAACGCGGTGGTGGCCAAGCTGCGCCGGGACAACGCCCTCGACTACGAGCCGGACCAGATCCTCGTCTCCTGCGGGGCGAAGCACTCGCTCTACAACGCCATCCAGGCGCTGCTCGGGCCCGGCGACGAGGCGATCATCCCGGCCCCCTACTGGGTCTCCTACCCCGACATGGTGGTGCTCGCCGACGCGACCCCGGTGATCGTGGAGGCGGGTATCGAGGCCGAGTTCAAGATCACCCCCGAGCAGCTCGAGGCGGCGATCACCCCGCGCACCCGGATGCTGCTGCTGAACAGCCCCTCGAACCCGACCGGCGTGTGCTACACCCGCGCCGAGCTCGAGGCCCTCGGCGAGGTGCTGGTGCGCCATCCCCAGGTGGTGGTCCTGAGCGACGACATCTACGAGCTCATCGTCTGGGGCGAGGAGCCCTTCTGCAACATCGTCACCGCCTGCCCGGAGCTCTACGAGCGCTCGATCGTCGTCAACGGCGTGTCCAAGGGCTACGCGATGACCGGCTGGCGGATCGGCTACGCCGCGGGGCCCGTCGAGGTCATCCGGGCGATGAAGAAGATCCAGGGTCAGAGCACCTCGTGCCCGACCTCCATCTCCCAGGTCGCCGCCACCGCCGCGCTCGAGGGCGACCACCAGTGCGTGCGCGACATGGTCGAGGTGTTCAAGGAGCGCCACGACCTGGTCGTGGAGTGGCTGAACCGGGGCAACGGCGTGCGCTGCCTCCCGGCCCAGGGCGCCTTCTACGCCTTCCCCGACGTGCGCGGCGCGGTCGAGGCCATCGACGGCATCGACGACGACGTGCAGCTCTGCGAGCGGCTGATCGAGGACGCCGGCGTCGCGCTGGTCCCGGGCACCGGGTTCGGCGCGCCGGGCTACGTGCGCCTGTCCTACGCGGCGGCCACGGAGGTCCTCGAGGAGGCGCTCGCGCGCATCGAGCGGTGCCTCGGCGCCGGCTGACCCCGGCGCTTCCCTGCCCTCAGCGCCTCGCGCGCAGCGGCGCGAGCACCTCGGAGTGCGGGTCGGCCAGCTCCAGGCTGGAGGCGAGGGGCCCGCGCCCGGCGAGCTCGCCCTGTGTCACCTCGAGGCCGCTGGCCGCGCACGAGCGCGCGAACCGCTGCGCCTGGCGGCGCGACTCGTCCGGCTCGTGCTCGCCCCAGGCGACCACGACCCTCGAGCCGATCCGGTGGATGCTGCGGACGGGACTCAGCCTCGCGGCGGTCTCGGGTCCGACCCCCAGCTGCCGGTTGCGCGCCGCGAGCCGCGCCGGCTCGAGATCGTAGATGCCGCTGAGCAGGATCGTGCTGGCCGGCGCGGGCGACCCGGCGTCGAACGCCGCGAGCGCTGCGAGGTGCGCCCCCGTGCCGTGACCGAGGAGGTGCCCGCGCGCCGGGTCCAGGCCGAAGCGCTCGGCGTTGTCGACCAGGAAACGCCAGGCTCGGCGCACCTGCTCCGCCTGCGCGGGCAGGTCGACCTCGGGCACAGTCCCGAATCCGATCGCGATGAATGCCGCGCCGTGGCGGTGGACCGCCTTCGCCGCGAAGCCGGCCGCGTCCCGCGGCACGGGCCGCCATCCGGCGCCGTGCACGAAGGCCGCGAACGGCAGGCTCCCCACCCGGTCGGTCGGCAGGTAGAGGTCGAAGCGCTCGCTCTCGCGGGCCCCGTAGGAGATGTCGAGGCGCACCTCGCGGGTGCGGCGGCGCGCCTGCTCGGTCCCGCGCCGCCAGGCGTCGAGCCACCAGTCGGCGTCCGGCGCCGGCTGCTCGCGGACGCGCTGCGCGCCGGACGTCGCGAGTGACGCGTAGGCGCCCGGGAGGAGATGGCGGGGGTCGTACATGCGTCGCTACCTCCTCGCGTGCATGGCGGCGCCGAGGCCTCGGCGCCACGGACCCGACGCACGAACAACGTGGAGGCCCACCCCCCTAGCGGCGCTCACAGGCGATCCTTGATGTCGCCGATGGCATTGCCGATCCCCGGGATGTGCTCGTAGAGCCCGCTGGCGGTGTCCCAGTGGTCCCGGTGCACGACCACTCGCCCCGACGCGTCGAAGCGCAGGTGGGACATGCCGGACGTGGTGACCAGCGCGCCGTCGCGCAGGGACGCGAAGCGCATCTCGAGGGTCCAGCGCAGGTACCAGTCCGCATCGGACCGGACCACGTCCTCGTAGCGCACCGAGAGCTGCTCCATCTGCTCGAGGCTGCGCAGGAAATAGGCCTTGATCGCCTCGCGCCCGCGGATCTCCGTGAGGTTGTCGTTGAAGTAGGCGTCCGGCGCGTAGACCCTGTCGATGTCGCGCTCGACCGTCTCGACCGACAGCGCCCCCATGAACTCCTGGAAGCGCTCGACGGACTCCGGCGAGCCGGGCGCGTCGCCCGCCTGCGCGAGCGCCTCGCCGTACCCGGCTGTGTAGTCGACGTCCTCGGTGCTGATCGTGCAGCCGGCGAGCGCGGCGAGCGCGAGGCCGAGGGCCACGAGCCTGGGGCCGCCCCGGGTCGGTCGGCGGGCCTTCGATGTCATTACCGCGGTCCTCCGCTCGTGGGCCGCTCTCGGCCCGGCCGGGACTCTCCTTGAGCCGGAGCCACGCCGCAATGCGCGAGAGCGACGCGGACGGATCCCAGAACCCGCCTGCTCGGCCGCTCCCACGGGCCAGGGGGCGAGCCTAGGACCGACGGTGGCGGCTGGAGAAGACCGAGCGTGGGTGGCGCCCTGCGGACCGCCCGCGGGCTCTCGCGGGCGAGCGCCGACTCATGGCGCGCCGTCGAGCGGCCGGGCGTTGGCGGGGATTGACCGTCGAGCGCGTTAGACCCTAGCATTGCCTGCTGACATTTCCCCGGTAGCTCAGCTGGTAGAGCGGGTGACTGTTAATCACTAGGTCGGCGGTTCGAGCCCGTCCCGGGGAGCCAGACTAAGTCACTGTTTTTGCTGGCCGTATCCGATGCACCCTGCGTCGGATTCGAACTTCCCTACCAGAACATCTGCGTTTCTTCGCGGGCTTCTCGTGGCGGAGCGAACTACGCCGCCCGCCCGACGAGAGTCTCCAGCGGGATCCGCAACCCCGTTCTCATTCTGGGTCCGACTCTACAGCCTGCTCCAGAGCGCCAGGCTCAATCAGGTCGAGCCCTGCGTCGGGTGGGGCAGAATGCGCGTTACCAGCCCTCGCAACAGGAGGTGGACAGAGCATGCGGCTCCGG
>CAJIAT010000417.1_pt1 | contig 31030 bp, 26 predicted proteins | sample 9199161 | NCBI WGS metagenome assembly CAJIAT01 (sample SAMEA7708281, study PRJEB35096) | sediment metagenome | biome: marine neritic benthic zone biome [ENVO:01000025]; feature: sediment [ENVO:00002007]; material: shallow marine sediment [ENVO:03000034] sea grass bed [ENVO_01000059] ... | reverse complement strand
CCTGGGCTTGCTGTTCGCGCGAGCGATAGCTACGGCGATCGCTCGCGCTCCACAGCGGCGCCCAGACGCACCTGTCCTGCGCCAGCCCCGCGATGCCTGGTGCAACATGCGGGCTAGCCCGGATATCTCACCGATCCGCGAGATGATCGCGCAGGACCTTGGATTCACGCGGGATTCGGCGAGCGCCGGATGTGCAGGTCGTACTTCCAAGCTCGACGAATCCCGCGTGGATTCAAGGGACAAGCGAGGGCTCGTGCGCGGTGAGATATCCGGGCTAGTACCCGCGCATCTCCGCGTCGCGGAAGCGCTTCGCCGACTCCGGCGCCTTGCCGAGCACCGTCGCGAGCAGGTCGTTCATCGTCGCCTCGTTTGTCGAAGCCGCCGTGCGTGCGCGCCCTCGTGCGCCGGCCGGTGCGCCCGTTGGACAGCACGAAGCCGACGTTGGCGAGCGCTTCGGCACGCGGGTCGGCGTGCCGCTCCATGCCGAGGAGCGCCGTGTCCTCCTCGCGCTCGAAGGCCCGTGACACGAGGTAGAGGAGGGACTTGCGATAGGCGCCGGCCACCTGGTCGTCGCGCTCGAGCGCGTCGGTGAGGTTGTACACGACCATCCGGTCCACGCGCACGTGCTCCGAGCTTCCGTCGAGGAACGGCCGGTAGTGGCTGTGGAAAAAAGACACGCGACACGCCGGGGCGAACAGGGTCAGCGAGCTCACGCGGACCTCGAGGCGGCGGCGCTCGAGGCACTCGAGCAGGTGACCGAGGAGGACGCCGCCGGTGCTGTGCCCGGCGAGATGGATCCGCTTGCGCGTGCCGGCGAGGCGCTCGGCGAAGGCCTCGATCGTGCGCACCCCGTCGCGGGCGCCGGCGAAGGGCGTGCGCGCGTCGCGCTTCATCTCCTCCCACAGCGCGGTTCCCGGCTTGCGCACTGCAGCCTCGACGAGGTTGTCGGTCCAGTCGCTCCAGGCTCCCGCCCGACCTTCCGCCGAGCGCAGGCCGCGGCGCACCACGTCCTGGATCTCCTCGGCGAGACCGGTGTCGTACATGATGTGGAAGGGGTAGATGCGATTGCGCCGGAAGCCCGCGCGCAGGCTGCGCACGCGCCGCGCAGACGCCTTCGGGCTGTTCAGGCCGCCGTGGGCGTAGACGAGCAGGTGGTCGTACCCATCGGAGGCGGCGAGGCGGTCCGCGCTCTGGCGCACGTCGTCGAGGGTGCTCCAGTAGTCGCCGCGCGCCTTGAAGCTCCCGTCGTCGAAGTGCACGAAGTGCCCGGCGATCTCGAGCCGCTTTGGCGGCGGGCGGCGGAACAGCCGCTCGCGCTCGTCCGCTCCCGGGAGCTCGCCGCCCGGGCCGCGCCGCGCCCCCGCCTGCAGGCCGAAGATCTGCGGCGTGGGCAGCGCCAGCTGCACGACCCAGCCGTCGGTGACGTTCTCCAGCCAGTCCTCGTAGGACCACAGGGCGAGGCCCTCGTCGCCCCAGTCGATGCCCCAGGAGTTCTGGACCCAGAAGCCGTCGCCGTCGTAGCCGACGATGGCGAAGGCGTGGCCGCCGATCGTGCGCCGTGAGGGCGTGATGCGGGCCGGCTCCCCGCGCGGCGCGCGCCAGCCGGCGTGCACCCGGGCCGAGGCGTAGACGGCGCCGACGTCGTTGAGGGCCGCGTGGTAGTCGGCGATCTCGGTGCGCAGCCGGTAGTAGGCCCCTAGCGTCACCGTGCGCGCGTCGATCGCGCGGGCGACGGTCAGGCGCCGGGGCTCCGAGGCGCCCTTCTCCGGCCAGAGCTCGGAGCGGCACACGCCCATGTTCTTCCAGCCGCGGATCGCCCCCCGGCAGCTCGAGCCCTCGTAGGCCTCGCCGGGCCACTCGTCGTGGCGGCGCGCCATCTCGTAGAGCATGCGTGCGCTCACCGGCTCCGCCTCGGGGCGCTGGCGCGCACGGAGCTGGTTGATCACCGCGGCGAGGGCGAAGCCGGTGCACGCACCCTCTCGCCCCTGGTCGAGGACGCGGCGCGCGGGCGACGGTTCGAGGGTCGGTGCGAGCGCCCCGAGCGAGGGCTCGTACATGCGGTCCCGGATGTCCGGCGGGTCGGCGAGCGCGTTGAGGATGCGCTCCTGACCCGCGGCCTGGGTGGTCTCGGTCATCGTCGGCTCCCTCCCTGCGGGCGCGGTCACTGCTCGCGGTGACCGCGACCCGACGATGCCCGCGCCGGCGCGGTGCCGGTGTGGCATTTGCCACGATCCGGGGCAGGAGGGAGCGTCGCCTCGCGTATCGCACCAGCTCACGACGCCTCGCGAGGAGAGCTGGCGCGAACGCGGACCCGGGCGGGCGAAGCGCCCGCCGGGCTGCCGTCAGCGCTCGAGGATGGTCGGCCCCGCTCGGGCCCCGCTAGCTGGTCATCTGGTCTGCGGGATGATGAACTCCGCGCCGGCTCGGATCCCCGACGGCCAGCGCGAGGTGATGGTCTTCATCCGCGTGAAGAAGCGCACGCCCTCGGGGCCGTGCATGTGGTGGTCGCCGAACAGGGAGCGCTTCCAGCCGCCGAAGCTGTGGTAGGCCGTCGGCACCGGGATCGGCACGTTCACCCCGACCATGCCGATCCGCACGCGGGTGGTGAAGTCGCGCGCCGCGTCCCCGTCGCGGGTGAAGATGGCGGCACCGTTGCCGAACTCGTGGTCGTTGACGAGGCGCACCGCCTCCTCGTAGTCGCTGGCGCGCACGACGCCGAGCACCGGGCCGAAGATCTCCTCGTTGTAGATGCGCATGTCGGGCCTGACGTTGTCGAACAGGCACCCGCCGAGGAAGAACCCGTCCTCGTGACCGTCGATGCTCGCGTCGCGCCCGTCGACGACGAGGTCCGCGCCTTCCTCGACACCGGTGTCGACGTAGCCGCGAACCTTGTCCAGGTGTGCCCGCGTCACCAGCGGCCCCATCTCTACGCCGTCGCCGTCGCCGGGTCCGACCTTGAGATCGCGCACCCGCGGCGAGAGCTTCTCGATCAGCGTGTCCGCGGTGTCGTCGCCCACCGCGACCGCGACCGATATGGCCATGCAGCGCTCGCCCGCGGAGCCGTAGGCGGAGCCGATGAGGGCGTCGGTCGCCTGCTCCATGTCCGCATCCGGCATCACGACCATGTGGTTCTTCGCCCCGCCGAGGGCCTGTACGCGCTTGCCCGCGGCGGTGCCGGTGTGGTGCACGTACTCGGCGATCGGCGTCGAGCCGACGAAGCTCACGGCCTGCACGTCCGCATCGTTGAGCAGCGCGTCCACGGCCTCCTTGTCGCCGTTCACGACGTTGAGCACGCCGGGCGGGAGGCCGGCCTCGATCGCGATCTCGGCGATGCGCAGGCCCGCCGACGGGTCGCGCTCGGAGGGCTTGAGGACGAAGGTGTTGCCGCAGGCGATGGCGATCGGGAACATCCACATCGGCACCATCGCCGGGAAGTTGAACGGCGTGATCCCCGCGCAGACCCCCAGGGGCTGGCGCACGTTGAAGCTGTCGACGTTGCGGGCGACGTTCTCGTTGAACTCGCCCTTCATGAGCTGCGGGATGCCGCAGGCGAACTCGACGATCTCCGCCCCGCGCTGCAGCTCGCCGGCGGCGTCCTCGAGGGTCTTGCCGTGCTCGGCGGTGAGAATCCGTGCGATCTCGTCCTTGTGCACGTCGAGCAGATCGCGGTAGCGGAACAGGATGCGTGCGCGCTGCGCCGGCGGCGTCGCGGCCCAGCCGGGGAAGGCCGCCAGCGAGGATTCGACCGCGGCGCGCACCTCGGCGGCGGTGGCGAAGGGCACGCGCGACGCGACGGCGCCCGTCGCCGGGTTGTAGACGTCGCCGAATCGATTGCTCTGGCCCTCGACCCGGCGGCCGTCGACGAAGTGGTGGAGGATCTGCGGCTCGGCGGACATGCGGGACTCCTGCTCGTCAGTGGCTGCCCGTCAACGGCTGCTCGTCAACGGATGCTCGTATCGATACCCGGCACGGGGCCGGCATCGGGCGGCCCCGTGCGGGGCCTCGGTCGCGCGGTGGCGCGGGCTCCTCGAGGCGGGGCAACGGGGCCGCGGCCCCGGCCGGGTAGGATAGCCGACAGTGCCGGCGCCGCGCAGTACCCGCCGGCGCCCACCTTCGGAGGAGAGCCGTGTCGAGCTTATTCGCCAAGATCATCGCCGGAGATCTGCCGGCGGACATCGTCTACCAGGACGAGCGCGTCACCTGCTTTCGTGACATCAATCCGGCGGCGCCGACGCACATCCTCATCGTGCCGAACCGCGAGATCGCGACGGTGAACGATCTCGAGGACGCCGACGAGGCGCTCGCCGGCCACATGCTGCTCACGGCGCGGCGTCTCGCGGCGCGCGAGGGGATCGCCGAGAGCGGCTACCGGCTCATCGTCAACTGCAACGGGGACGGCCACCAGGAGGTCTTCCACCTGCACATGCATCTGCTCGGCGGGCGGCCGCTCGGGCGGATGATCGACCGGGGAGGGTGAGGGGGCGTGGCCCGGGGGCGGGGTGCGCACCTCGTCCGCGGGTGCGCGGTGCGCCCCGTCGCATCGCGCCGCTGGACGGGCGGGCTTGCATCGCGCTGGATACTGTATATAGTAACAGGCCAGCGTTGGCCCGGCGGGATCATCCCGAGACCACCCTGGGATCGCCTGAGATCAATCGCCTGAGATCAATCGCCTGAGATCATTTGTGATCATCCGAGATCACCCCTGACAGCTTCTGCCGGAAGGATTTCCCCCGATGCTCACCCTGACCGCCCGCCAGCAGGAAATTCTCTCCTTCATCCAGGAGTTCATGGATGCCGAGGGATTTCCGCCGACCCGTGCCGAGATCGCCCGTGCGCTCGGGTTCCGATCGGTCAACGCTGCGGAGGATCACCTCAAGGCGCTGGTGCGCAAGAGCGCCATCGAGATCCTGCCCGGGGTCTCGCGCGGGATCCGGATCCTCGGCGCGAGCGAGGAAGGGTTGCCGGTGGTCGGGCGCGTGGCCGCGGGGCACCCGATCCTCGCCGAGCAGAACATCCAGGGGCGCTTCCGTATCGATCCGCGTCTGTTCCGGCCGCGCGCGCACTACCTCCTGGGCGTCAAGGGACACAGCATGCGCGACGCGGGCATCCTCGACGGGGATCTGCTCGCCGTGAATCGCCGTCCGGAGGCCGAGAACGGCGAGGTGGTGGTCGCCCGGATCGACGACGAGGTCACGGTCAAGCGCTTCCGCCGCCGGGGCAACGTGGTGCGCCTGCTGCCGGAGAACCCCGATTTCGAGCCCATCGTCGTCGATCTCCGACGTCAGTCGCTGGTGATCGAAGGCATCGGCGTCGGTGTGCTGCGCAGCGGCAATCTGTAAGTGGTGTTTCCGGATGTGTGCGCCGAGATTTCGACCGGCGGGGGATTGTCCGATCCCCCCACCCCATCCCGCCCCCCAAAGGGGGGCGGGGGCTTTCCTTCTCGGGCCTGCGCCGCACTCACGCGTGGCCGTTCGGCGGTGCGCAGCATTCGCGCATAGCCGTTCGGCGGCCGGTCCGGGCTAGCCGCGATGCCCCCGCTGTCCCGAGGCGGCGGTCTGGACGACCTGCTCAGGCGTCCCGATGTCTGGCGCTCCGACGGGGATGCCATGCGGTCCGTACGGGTGGAGCCGACCGGCTTCGCCGCGCTCGATCGGGCGCTGCCCGGCGGCGGCTGGCCGCACGCCAGCCTGGTCGAGCTGCTCTGCGAGACGCACGGCGTCGGCGAGCTGCGTCTGCTGCTGCCGCTCGTGCAGCGCTGCGCCGAGGACGGCCAGCGGGTGCTGCTGGTGCACCCTCCCTACGTGCCCTACGCGCCGGCCTGGGGTGAGCGCGTGGATCTCTCGCGCCTGCTCTGGGTCGACGGTGACGACGACCGCAGCGCCCTCGCGGTTGCCGAGCGCACCGCGCGCTCGGGCGCCTGCGCGCTGGTGCTGCTCTGGCTGCCGGAGACCGGGGTGAGCGCGCGTGCGCTTCGACGGCTGCAGCTCGCGGCGCGGGCCGGCGGGTGCCTCGTGTTCGTCCTGCGCGGTGCCGGTGCCCGGCACGCGCCGTCCCCGGCGGCGCTGCGTGCCAGCCTGCGAACCGCCGACGTGCTCAGGCCCGATGCCCCCAGGTCCGACGTGTCCAGGCCCGACGCTCCTCGGTCCGACGTCTCCAAGCCCGATGCGCCCCGGCCCAGCGTCGCGTGGTCCGAGAGCCTGTTGATCGACGTGCACAAGTGCCGGGGCAGGGCGCCGGGCGTCCTGCGGATCGCGCTCGCAGAGCAGGACGATCGCCCCGATGCGTCACCCGGGTAAGCCCCTGCGCCGCTCGCTCTCGCGCTCGGGCGCGAGGCGGGCCCAGGGCGAGCTCCCGTTCGCGCCGCGCGCCGCTGCCGCCGCGCCGCCGGCGAGCGCACTGCCGACGCCCACGCTGTCGCCCACGCCGTCGCTGCGCCGCCCGCCGCGACCGCCGCTGTGGCTCGCGCTCGAGCTGCCGGCGCTGCCCCTCGAAGCGATCGCTCCGATCCCGAGCGAGCCGGCCCGCGCCGGGCACGAGGCGTGCGTCGTCGTGAGCGGCCGGGACGCCCGGGCCCGGGTGATCTGCGCCTCCCGGGCCGCGCGCGCCGGCGGGATCGGCGCCGGGATGCGCGTCAGCGCGGCGCTGGCTCTGCGGCCGGATGCGGTGGTGCGGCTCCGCGACGAGGTGGCGGAGGCCGAGGCGCTGCGCTGGCTCGGCGCGAGCGCCATGCGCTTCACCGCCTTCGTGAGCCTGCGTCCGCCGGCGACCGTGCTCCTCGAGATCGGCGCGAGCCTGCGGCTGTTCGGCGGGCTCGAGCGGCTCACCGACGCGGTCGACGAGCTGATCGCGGCGCTCGGCTACACGACGCGGTGCGCCGTCGCGCCGAGCGCCGAGGCCGCCTGCCTGCTCGCTCGGGCCGGCGATGCGCGCCCGGCGCGCGCGCTCGGGGAGCTGACCGGCCGTCTGGCGCCGGTCGCGCTCGCACACCTCGGTCTCCCGGAGCGCATCGAGCAGGCGCTGCGCGACACCGGGATCACGACCATCGGCGAGTGCCTGCGTCTGCCGCGCGCCGATCTGGCGCGCCGCTTCGGCCCGGCGCTCGGCGAGCGGCTGGACCGTGCGCTCGGGCGTCGGGCCGAGGCGCTCGAGCCGTACCGGCCAGCGCCGCGCTTCGAGCGCATGGTGTCCTTCGACTGCGAGGTGCACGAGAGCGCGCCCCTCCTAGAGGCGGCGCGCCGGCCGCTCGTCGAGCTCTGCGCGCATCTCTCGGCGCGCGGCGAGGGTCTGCGGCGCCTCGCGGTGCACGTGGTCCACCGCCGCGGCCCGGCGTCGCGTGTGACCCTGGAGCTGGTCCGGGCGAGCCGCGATCCGCAGCACCTGCTGGATCTGCTCGACGAGCGGCTCGATCGGCTCGCGCTCGACGGTGCGGCGCACGCGCTCGGCGTGGCCGCGCTCGAGGTGGCGCCCCTGGCGCCGGCCGCAGGCGATCTGCTCGGCGCCCCGGGCGTGCCCGAGGAGGCCTGGGAGGTGCTTCTCGAATGGCTGCGCTCGCATGTCGGGCGCCAGGCAGTGCGCGAGATCCGCCCGCGCGCCGACCATCGCCCGGAGCGCGCCTGGCGCTGGTGCGAGGCCGGTCGCGGCCCGGCGCCTCCCGCGTGCGTGCCGCTCGCTCCGCGTCCGCTGTGGCTGCTGGCGCAGGCCGAGCCGCTGCCGATCGTCGGCGGTCGGCCCTGGCGGGACGGGCCGCTCGAGCTGCTCGACGGCCCCGAGCGCATCGAGAGCGGCTGGTGGGACGGACAGGACGTCTCCCGCGACTACTTCGTCGCACGCGCCCCGGACGGCGCACGGCTGTGGATCTACCGCGACCTGCGCGCCGGCGGCGAGTGGTGTCTGCACGGCCTGTTCGGGTGAGGCGTGGATCGGGCCAGCTCTCGTGGGCCGTGCTGGTGGGTCTGCCTGGTGAGCCTGCGTTGGTTGATCCGCGCTGGCGTCAGCGCTCGCCCCCTGGCCCGTTCGCAACTCGGAGCCTCGCCGTACGATCCGTCATCGGGCTCACCGCTTCCGGCGATCGGTGGCCGATCCGGGCTAACATAGCCCGCCGCCCGGTGCTGGAGCACGCCATGATCCCGACCCCTGCGCGCCGTGGGCGCGCCGCCCCGACTGCGACCCGACGCGCCGCCCTCGGCTTCGCCGCGCTCGCGCTCGCCGTCTCCGCGCCCCTCGCCGCGCTCGATGCCGCCGACCCGCGCTTCGACGCCGCCGTCGAGGCGAAGCGCCACCCGGCCGTGCAGGCGGCGGACGAGCCGCTGCTGCTGCGCTGGGACCTGCGCACGGCGCGCCAGGTGATCTACGCCTTCGAGCAGTCCGAGGTCGAGATCACGACCCGGCGCCTGCACGGGAGCACGCGCCAGCTCGAGCGCGACTCGGAGGCCCTGGGCACGATGATCGTCGAGGCCGAGGGCGGGCGCGGCAACGTGCGCGTGGAGGACGTGACGATGGAGACCACCGTGACCGTCGACCGACGGTCCGACAACGCGAGCGCGCGGCTGCCGCCGCTCGTCGCGGTCGGGCTCTCCGACGCGGGCACGGTGAGCGGCGCCGAGGGCGCCGCGGCCCCGAGCTCGCTCGACAACCTCGTGACCGGCCTGTTCCTGCTGCCGGCCCGGGCGCTGCGTCCAGGTGAGGTCGACCAGGTCCCGGTGCGCCTCGGCGCCGCGATTCAGTGGGGTCAGGAGCGCGAGAGCATGACCACCTACCCGATCGTCGTCACGGGAGAGGCCCGGGTGACGCTCACGCGCTTCGAGCGGCTCGCGCTGTGCGAGTGCGCTCGCCTGGACATCGCCTTCGACGTCGAGGGCGAGGCGCCGAGGGACTTCCCAGGCGTCGCGCGCATCGCGATCCACGGCAAGGCGCGCACCTGGTTCGACCCGGCCGCGCGCCGGATGGTCGAGGGAGCGCTGGCGATGCAGCTCGCCATCCAGCTCGATGCGCCGGACCAGTCCCGCGGGGATACGGGGCTCACCGTCGTCACCGACACCTTCACGCGGGTACGACTGGGACGTTGACGGCAGGGGTCGTCGCCGCCGGTCACCGGATCACCGCCGGAGCCGCCGAGGAGATCCTGCGCAGCGGCGGCAACGCCTACGACGCGGTCCTCGGCGGTCTCGTCGCCGCCTGCGTGTGCGAGCCCGTGCTCGCCTCGCTCGGCGGGGGCGGCTTCCTCCTCGCCTGCCCGGCCGCTGGCGCGCCCCGCCTCTACGACTTCTTCGTCCACACGCCGGGGCGCCGGCGCCCACCCGAGGAGCTCGACTTCCGTCCGGTGATCTGCGACTTCGGCACCGCGACCCAGGAGTTCCACATCGGCCGCGGGACCGCCGCGGTGCCCGGTGCGGTGCGCGGCCTGTTCGAGGTGCACGACGAGCTCGGCTCGATGCCGATGCGCGACATCGTCGCGCCCGCGGTCGAGGCCGCCCGCGAGGGCGTGGAGGTCACGGCGTTCCAGGCCTACCTGTTCGAGGTGGTCAGCCCGACGATGGGTGCGACCCCTGAGTCGCGGGCGCTGTTCGGGAGCCGCCGTGTCGACGACTCGCTGGTCACCGCCGGCGAGCGGCTGGTGCAGCCGGCCTTCGCGGACGCGCTCGAGATCCTCGCCATCGAGGGCGCCGACCTCTTCTATCGCGGGGAGATGGGCCACGCGATCGCCGAGGACATGCGCGAGGGCGGGCTGCTCGAGGCGGCGGATCTCGAGGCCTACGCGGTCGAGCGCCGGCGTCCCGTCGTCTTCGATCACGCGGGCGTGCAGGTGCTGACGAATCCGCCGCCGGCCTCCGGCGGCGTGCTCGTCGCCTTCGGCGCCGCGCTCCTCGCGGTGGAGCGCAGCGAGCTCCCCGCCTTCGGCAGCGCCGAGCACGTCGTACGCCTCGCGAGCGCCATGGAGCTCACCGCCGAGGCGCGGATCGATGCCCACGCCGGCGGCGGCGTGGACGACTCGGTGCTCCTGGACCCTGCGTTCCTCGAGCGCTACCGGCGCGAGATCGCAGGGCGCATGCGCGCACGGCGTGGCACCACGCACCTCAGCGTCATCGACGCCGCGGGCAACGTCGCGAGCCTCACCGCCTCCAACGGCGAGGGCTCGGGCTACGTCGTCCCGGGCACCGGTATCGTGGTCAACAACATGCTCGGTGAGGAAGATCTCAATCCAGGCGGGTTTCACCGCTGGCCCCTCGCCCACCGCATGACCTCGATGATGTCGCCGAGCGCGCTCGCCTGGCCGGACGGGCGCCTCGTCGCCACCGGTTCCGGCGGCTCGAACCGGATCCGCACCGCGCTCCTGCAGGTGATCACCAACCTCGTCCAGTACGAGATGGATGTCGAGGAGGCGGTGAGCGCGCCGCGCGTGCACTTCGAGCGCGGCCTTCTGAGCGTGGAGGGCGGCTTCGACGAGGCGTGTCTGGACCGCCTCGCCGCGATCTACCCCGAGCGCCAGCTCTGGGGCGAGCGGAACATGTTCTTCGGAGGCGCCCACACGGTGATGCGCGAGGGGCGGAGCCTGCGGGGATTCGGCGACGAGCGTCGGGGCGGCGTCTGCCTCACCGTGTGAGCCAGAGAGCTTCCGGGTCCACTCCTAGAACAGCTCGGCGGGAACGGGGTTCGGAGCCCCGCGCGCGGCTCGTGCCGCCTGCGAGCCGCGCGTTTGCCTCCGTCGCTGCTCGCCAACTATCCTGGCGCCGGAGCCGTCCAGCGCAGTCCCCGACCAGGGAGCCTGCGCTACAAAAACCATCAGACAACGGCGGTCACCACCATCTCCCACAGACCTGCCCCGTTCACCGGGGCTCGGGTGCGCGAGTATCGACGGAGGAACGATGAACGAGCCGAAGACGATCAACGGCCGGCCCCTGCATCCGGCCATCTCCAAGTGGGCGCGCGAGGCGCGCGACGGGCGCATGCCGCGCCGTGAGTTCCTGGCGCTGGCGACGGCTTTCGGCGCGACCACCGCGACCTCCTACGGGCTCCTCGGGCTGGTGGCGCCGCGCGCGGCCCAGGCCGCCGGGAAGAAGGGCGGTGTGCTGAAGCTCTCGATGAGCGTGCGCCGGGTCGTCGACCCGCGCATCTTCGACTGGAGCGAGATGGGCAACGTCGCGCGTCAGTTCGCCGAGCCGCTGGTGCGCTACACCCGCGACTTCACCTTCAAGCCCTGGCTCCTGTCGGGCTGGGAGGTCAACGACGACGCCACCGAGTACACGCTCGCGGTCCGCAAGGGCGTGAAGTGGAACAACGGCGACGACTTCGACGCCGACGACGTGGTGTTCAACATCACGCGCTGGTGCGAGAAGAAGGTCGAGGGCAACTCGATGGCCGGGCGCATGGCCACCCTCATCGACGAGAAGACCGAGAAGGCGATCGAGGGCGCGATCGTCAAGGTCGACAGCCACACGGTGAAGCTGAAGCTTCCGAAGGCCGACATCACCATCATCCCGGGCATGGCCGACTACCCGGCGCTCATCGTGCACCGGGACTTCGAGAAGAACGGCGGGGATCTCTCGGCGAACCCCATCGGGACCGGCCCCTTCGAGCTCACGAGCCTCGAGGTCGGCGTGAGCGCGTCGGTCAAGCGCCGCGAGTCCGGCTGGTGGGGCGGCGAGGTCTACCTCGACGGCGTCGAATGGACCGACTTCGGCACCGATCCGGCCGCGGAGGTCGCGGCCTTCGAGTCCGAGGAGGTGCACACGAACTATCAGACGACGGCCGACTTCGTGGAGATCCTGGACGGGCTGGGCCTGAGCAAGGCCGAGGCCACGACCGCCGCGACCGTCGTCGGGCGCATGAACATCGCCAACGAACCCTACGACGATCAGCGCGTGCGCAACGCGCTCCAGCTCGCGGTCGACAACGCGACGGTGCTCCAGCTCGGCTACGGCAACGCCGGCAGCGTGGCAGAGAATCACCACGTCTGCCCGATCCATCCGGAGTACTACGAGCTCCCGCCGATCCAGCGCGACCTCGAGGCGGCGAAGAAGCTGATGAGCGATGCCGGGCAGATGGACTTCGAGCACGAGCTCATCTCCATCGACGACGACTACCGGCGCAACACCACCGACGCGATAGCCGCCCAGCTGCGCGAGGCCGGCTTCAAGATCAAGCGCACGGTGATCCCGGGCTCGTCGTTCTGGAACAACTGGACCAAGTACCCCTTCTCGACCACGAACTGGAACATGCGCCCGCTCGGGGTGCAGGTGCTGGCTCTTGCCTACCGCTCCGGCGAGGCCTGGAACGAGACGGCGTTCTCCAACCAGGAGTTCGACGACAAGCTCAACCAGGCCCTGGCGATCGCCGACGACGAGAAGCGCCGCGGGCTCATGAAGGACATCCAGAGCATCCTCCAGAGCTCCGGCGTCATCATCCAGCCCTACTGGCGCTCGCTGTACTGCCACATGACCGACGAGGTGCAGAACTACGGCATGCACCCGACGTTCGAGCAGCACTTCGAGGAGACCTGGCTCGGCTGAGGCCAGCCTGGCCGGGCTGCGCCGGGGCAGGGCGGGCGCGTCCTCGCGGTCGCCCGTGCGCCCCGGTGGCGCGCTCGCCGGTGGGGTGATTCGCGCCGTCGAGCGCGGCGGCCGCGCGAGGGGGTAGGACGTGCTCACTTTCATCGCCCGCCGGATCGGCGTGATGCTGCTGACGATGGTGACCCTCACCTTCGTCGTCTTCGTGCTCGTCAACCTCGAGCCGAACCTGAAGAAGCTCGCGCTCGAGCAGAACAACAACCGCATGAGCCAGGAGGCGGTCGAGAGCTGGCTCGAGAAAGAGGGCTACCGGCGCCCGCTCCTCGTGCGCTACGCCGAGTGGCTCGGCAGCTCGCTGAGGGGTGAGTTCGGGTACTCGACCCGGTTCCGCAAGGACGTCAACGCGGTGCTCCCGGAGCGCCTCGGCTACACCGGGATCCTCGCCTTCTGGGTGATGATCGTGATGGTCCCCGGGGCGCTCATCGTGGGCGTGCTGGCGGGAATGAAGGAGGGCTCGAAGACCGATCGATCCCTCTCGGTGTTCTCGATCGCGACGACCGCGACGCCGGAGTACGTGAGCGGGATCCTGTTCACGGTCATCTTCGCCTCCTGGCTCGGCTGGCTGAAGGGCGTCGCGAAGGCCGGCGACGTCAGCTTCGAGAACTTCACCCTGCCGATCATGACGATGGCGATCTACGGCATGGGGTACATCGCGCGCATGACCCGCGCGTCGATGGCGGAGGTCATGACCTCCCAGTACATCCGCACGGCGCGCCTGAAGGGGCTCTCCTTCCCCACCGTCGTCGTCAAGCATGCGCTGCGCAACGCGCTGATCGCTCCCTTCACGGTGATCATGCTCCAGTTCCCCTGGCTGCTCACGGGCGTGGTGATCGTGGAGAAGCTGTTCAACTACAAGGGATTCGGGTGGGTCCTGGTCGAGGCCGCGGACAACAATGACATCGACCTGCTCCTCGCCTGCTCCCTGGTCTCGGTGGCCGTCGTCATCCTGACCCAGCTCATCTCCGACATCGGCTACGCCTTCCTGAACCCGCGGATCAGAGTGAGCTAGCCGACCGTGCAGACGCTGGGTGGCTTCGAGATCTGGTCCGGGGTGCTCGGGCAGTTCTGGCCGGTGTGGCTGGGGCTCGCGATCGTCATGGGTGTGAGCTACGCGCTGAGGGGGCGCCTCGGCCTCTACGGGCACCTCTACGACAGCGGCGTGGGCGTCGCCGGCCTCGCGATCGTGCTCTTCTGGCTGCTCACCGCCTGCTTCGCCGAAGCGGTTGCGACCTTCGACCCGATCGAGCAGTTCGGTCTGCTCAAGCGCAAGCCACCAGGCGTCGTGGAGGGCGAGAGCGGCATCGCGTTTTTCTTCGGCGCCGACAACCTCGGGCGCGATCTCTTCAGCCGCATGGTGCACGGCTCGCAGTTCGTGCTCACCATCGCGCCGGCCGCGACGCTGCTCGCCTTCGTCGTCGGGATCTCGCTGGGCCTGCCCGCCGGCTACTACGGCGGGCGCATCGACACGGTGCTGTCCTTCATCGCCAACCTCGTGCTGGCCTTCCCGGTGATCCTGCTCTTCTACCTGCTGGTGACCCCGGGGGTACGCGAGACGCCGATACCGACGGCGATGGCCGCGGTCTTCTTCATCTTTCCGATCCTGTTCATGGGCACGCTGTTCAAGACCGGCTTCGCGGCGCGGCCGGGACTGTTCGCCGCCCAGATGGCCTGCGTGCTGATCGTCGGCGGCTGGCTCTATCTCGGGCTCGTGTTCAACCGCGACCCGCTCGGCATCGTCGGGCTCGACCCGAACGAGCTCAACATCTTCGCGGCGGTGGTCTTCGCGAGCTCGCCCGGCGTGTTCCGCATCGTTCGCGGGCTCACGCTGGACATCAAGACGCGCGACTACGTCGCCGCGGCCCAGACCCGCGGCGAGAGCGCCTGGTACATCATGATCTGGGAGATCCTCCCGAACGCCCGCGGTCCGCTCATCGTGGACGCGTGCCTGCGCATCGGCTACACGACGATCCTGCTCGGCACCCTCGGCTTCTTCGGCCTCGGTCTCGCGCCGGAGTCGCCGGACTGGGGGTCGATGATCAACCAGACCCGCGGCTTCATCCGCATCGTGCCGACCATCGTGCTGCCGCAGACCATCGCGCTCGCCTCCCTCGTGCTCGGGCTGAACCTCCTGGCGGACGGGCTGCGCGAGCAGTCCCTGAAGGATTGAGGGTGCAGGACCGGATCTGAAGGGGCGGGGCTGAAGCTCGGGGCCGAGGGACCGAGCTCGAAGGGCCGAAGCCGACTGGGCGAGGCGGAGGACGGAGGCGAAGGACCGAGGTGAAGAACCGAGGAGCCGGACCATGAGCGAGCCCATCCTGGAGATCGAGAACCTCTCGATCTCGTTCTTCACCCGCGCCGGCGAGATCCCGGCGGTGATGGACTTCTCGTGCACGGTGATGCCCGGCGAGGCCATGGGGCTCGTCGGCGAGTCCGGGTGCGGCAAGTCCACCGTCGCCCTCGGGGTCATGCGCGATCTCGGCGTGAACGGACGCATCGTCGGCGGCTCGATTCGCTTCAAGGGGCGCGACCTCGTGACCATGGACGATGCCGCGCTGCGCAAGATCCGCGGCTCCGAGCTCTCCATGGTCTATCAGGAGCCCATGGCCAGCCTGAACCCGGCCATGCGCGTCGCGTCCCAGCTCATGGAGGTGCCCATGGTCCACGATGGCGCCTCGAGAGCCGACGCCTACGGCCGGGCGCTCGACATGCTGAAGGCGGTGCGCCTGCCGGACCCGGAGCGGATCGCGAGCTCCTATCCGCACCAGCTCTCCGGCGGCCAGCAGCAGCGGATCGTCATCGCCATGGCGCTGCTGTCCAAGCCCGCGCTGCTCCTCCTCGACGAGCCGACGACGGCCCTAGACGTGACCGTCGAGGCGGGGATCGTCGAGCTCGTGCGTGAGCTCGGCGAGCAGCTCGGGACCTCCATGGTCTTCATCTCGCACAACCTCGGACTGATCCTCGAGACCTGCGATCGGATCACGGTCATGTACTCCGGAGAGGCCGTCGAGACCGGCACCGTCGGCGAGGTCTTCGACCGCATGCATCACCCCTACACCCAGGGCCTGTTCCGCTCGATACCGCTCCCCGGCGCGGACAAGAATGCGCGTCCGCTGGTGACGATTCCCGGCCAGCTCCCGCTGCCGCACGAGCGCCCTCGCGGGTGCAACTTCGGGCCGCGCTGCGGGCACTTCGACGCAGACACCTGCGACGCGGGCGATCTGCACATGCAGCCGGTGCCGGGCGAGCCCGGGCACGAGACCCGCTGCGTGCGCGCAGCCGCCATCGACTGGTCGGCGCCGCCGCGCGGGGTGCGCACCCAGGAGGCCATCGAGCCCGGGGACATCGTGCTTCGCGTCGAGGGGCTCAAGAAGTACTACCAGGTCGCCTCGAACGAGATCTTCGGCGGCGGCGAGCGGCGCACCGTGAAGGCGAACGAGTCCGTATCCCTCGAGGCGCGGGAGGCCGAGACCCTGGCGATCGTCGGCGAGTCCGGCTGCGGGAAGTCGACGCTCGCGAAGATCCTCCTCGGCCTCGAGACCCTGACCGACGGCAAGGCGACGCTTCAGAACCGCGAGATCGGATCGGTCGAGATCCAGGACCGCGACACCGGCACCGTCAGCTCCGTGCAGATGGTGTTCCAGAACCCCTTCGACACGCTCAACCCGAGCCACGCGGTCGGCTCACAGATCATCCGCGTGCTCGAGAAGTTCGGCATCGGCGACTCGGTCGCCGAGCGTCGCGAGACCATGCTCGGGCTGCTGGATCTGGTCAAGCTGCCCCGCGAGTTCGAGCGGCGAATGCCACGCCAGCTCTCCGGCGGGCAGAAGCAGCGCATCGGCATCGCCCGGGCCTTTGCCGGGCGCCCGAAGGTGGTGGTTGCGGACGAGCCCGTCTCCGCCCTCGACGTCTCCGTGCAGGCGGCGGTGACCGAGCTGCTGATGGACATCCAGCGCTCGTCGCGCACGACCATGCTCTTCATCAGCCACGACCTCTCGGTCGTGCGCTACCTCGCCGATCGCGTGGTGGTGATGTATCTCGGCCACGTGGTGGAGTACGGCTCCACCGACCAGGTCTTCGCGCCGCCCTATCACCCGTACACCGAGGCGCTCCTCGCCGCGGTGCCGATCGCCGACACCTCCGTGACGAAGAAGCACATCGTGCTCGAGGGCGACATTCCCTCGGCCATGCACCCGCCGCCCGGGTGCCCGTTCCAGACGCGATGCCCGCGCAAGCACGAGGTCGCCGAGGGTCGATGCGAGCGGGAGGTGCCGGAGATGCGCCGGCTCGCGGACGGGCACTCGATCAAGTGCCACCTCCCGGACGCGACGCTCGCGACGATGGAGGCGGTGATCTCCCTCGGCGACGGTGCCGGGCGAGGCGACGGGGCGAGGTCGTGTCCTCTGTAAGCATGTAGCTTCCCGGACCTACACGCCATACCGTGCCGTCCCCAGCTTCATATTCCAACTCCCCTTGGAGATAGAACACCCACTGCCGCTGGGGCTGGGGTGCCAGTCCCCGACAAACCCGACCGGCGCCATGAGAAACGCATACGTCGATGCAGGCTCAGACGCGGAAATGGCAACAGGCGGGGCCGGCGGAATGAAATCTACGGTCGACAACTCCACAATCATGCTTTTCTGAACACAGGACGTGCCGTCGGCGCCTGAATAAAGCCTGTCGTACGTAATCGAACTCCTGTGCTCCTCCGTAGCGTTTCCAGATCCCTAACGTTGTGCTCAGCGGCGCGGCTCCGCCGCGTCCGTCTGCAGCACCTTGTTAAGTTCGATTTCCATGGGTTGATACACCAGACCTGCTGATTCCGAGATGCCGCCCTTACACTCGAAGCCGAACTTTCTATACATCGGAACCGAGGACAGGGAAGCACTTACAGTTACGGTATCAACCCTCGCATAGCTCAGAGCTGCTAAGAGCAATCTCTTCCCAATTCCTCTCTTCTGGTATCCAGGCTCAACAAACAGCATGGCAACGTGGCGTCCTTCCTTTAGCTCGACTACACCTCCAATCCATCTATTGCACTCTGCGACAAGTATCAGATTGTCCTTTCTCATTCTCTCGAGGAAGGATGCGCTAGATGCGATTTCCGAGAAGGTTGAAGCCGCTTCTGCAGACAAGCTGCCTGCAACAGTTGCCGAAAACGCGTCCATGCAGATCGCGCTTACAGCTTCGAGATCCTTCTCTTCGATCTCCCGAATCCTCACCGATGCCTCCAAGAACTTAACGCCGCCGATGACGCGCCGGGGAACACGCGCAGCGGGTTTCCCGGTCGCTGTCCATCGGCTTGTTATGTGCGATATCCTTGTACATCTCTTCGCTGACCTGTACATGCGGTGTTTTCATGACGAATCAAACACTTGCTGCTGTTAGGGCCAGTGCGCTCGAGCTTTCTGAGGAAGAAAGGGCTGACTTGGCCCATGACCTGGTCGCGAGCCTCGATGGTACGGCCGACTCAGACGCGATTGACCAGTGGGACGCAGAGTTGCTCCGAAGACTGGCAGAGGTAAAGGGTGGTACCGCCACGCTCCATAGTCGGGATGAGTTCCAAGCGCGTTTGAAAGAGCGATTGCGGGGTAGGTGACACGCCTGCGCATCCATGAGGCCGCCACTGAAGAAGCGGCTGAGGCAACGGCGTGGTATGAGAACGAGCGTCCGGGACTCGAGAGCCTCGGCGGACCTGGCCTTCGAAGCTGTGACATTCGCCACAACGGGGCGCGGTCGGCCGCCGGGCAGCCCCGGGGCAGCCAGCCAGGGCTGCCCGGGCAGCCTCGGGGCCTCCGAAGGACTCCGTCAGCTCGTGCGCAGGATGATCTTGCCCATGTGCGTGCTCGAGTCCATCAGCGCGTGCGCGTCCGACGCCTGCTCGAGCGGGAAGTCCGCGTGGACCACCGGGGCGATGGCACCGCTCTCGAGCATCGGCCACACCCTGCGGCGCAGCGCCGAGGCGATCGTCGACTTCTGCTCGACGGTGCGCGGCCTCAGGGTCGAGCCGGTGATCACCAGCCGCTTGAGCATGATCGGAAGCAGGTTCACGTTGCTCTTCGGGCCGCCGCGGAGTGCGATCTGGACGAGGCGGCCCTCGACGGCGAGCGAGTCGAGGTTCCGCGGGAAGTACTCGCCTCCGATCATGCACAGGATGATGTCCGCGCCGTGGTCCGCGGTCAGCTCCTTGACCCGCTCGACGAAGTCCTCCTCGCGATAGTTGATCGCGGCGACGGCGCCGAGCTCCTCGCAGAACTGGCACTTCTCGGCGGTGCCGGCGGTGACGATCACCTTCGCGCCAACCTTGGTCCCGATCTGGATCGCGGTGGTGCCGATGCCGCTCGAGCCGCCGTGCACCAGCATGAACTCCCCGGCGGTCAGGTGTCCCCGGTCGAAGACGTTGGTCCACACGGTGAAGAAGGTCTCCGGGATCCCGGCGGCCTGGACCATGGAGATCCCGTCGGGGATGGGCATGCAGAGCGGCGCCGCGGCGGCGCAGTAGTCGGCGTAGCCCCCGCCGGTGACCAGCGCGCAGATCTGCTCGCCGATCCGCGCCTCGTCGACGCCCTCGCCGACGGCGACGATCTCGCCGGCGATCTCGAGCCCGGGGATGTCCGAGGCACCCGGGGGCGGCGGATACATGCCCTGGCGCTGCATGACGTCGGGGCCGTTGATGCCCGCCGCGGCTACGCGCACGAGCGCCTCGCCCTTCTTCGGCCGTGGCACGGGCCGCTCGCAGACGGCGAGGACCTCCGGGCCGCCCGGCTCGGTGATCTCGACCGCGCGCATGCTGCTGGGGACCTGCTGGCTCATCTGTTGCTCCAGGAGCGCTCCGACGCGGGCCGAGTCTATCAGCCCGCCTGGCGGGGCGTTGAGATGCGTTCCTGGCTAGCGTCCGCGCGCGACGAAGTGGGGGTTGTCGAAGCCCGGCTTGCCGTAGGCGAGCGGCTCGCCGTCCAGGGTCTCGACGGTGCCGCCGGCCGCGGCGAGCACCGCGTGGCCAGCGGCCACGTCCCACTCCATGGTGCGACCGATCCGCGGGTACATGTCGGCGCGTCCTTCCGCCACACGGCAGAACTTGAGCGAGGAGCCCGCGGAGACGAGCTCGGCCACCTCGTAGCGCGAGAGGAACTCGTCGGTGGCCGCGTCGCGGTGGGAGCGGCTGGCGACGACGACGAGGGGTCCGGTGGCGACCCGGCAGCGGATCGGCTCGGGGTCGCCCGCGCCGCTGCGGCGCCACGCCTCGCCGGGGCCCGCCGCCCAGTAGCTCTCGCCGAGCGCCGGGATGTGCACCACGCCGATGGTAGGCGCGCCGTCCTCGACGAGGGCGATGTTGACCGTGAACTCGCCGTTGCGGCTGATGAACTCGCGCGTCCCGTCCAGCGGGTCGACGAGGAAGAAGGACGTGCCGCGCACGTCCGGGACGTTGCCCGCGGCCACGCTCTCCTCGGCGACGATCGGGATCGACGGGGCGAGCTCGCCGAGCGCCTCGATGATGAGGGCCTCGGCGAGGGTGTCGGCCTCGGTCACCGGGGACGCGTCGTCCTTGATCTGCGACTCGAAGGGACGCCCGTACACGGTCAGGATCTCCTGCCCGGCGCGCTCGGCAATCGCCACCAGCTCCTCGATCACGGGTCTTCTCTCCCTGCTGCGTAGTCGGATTAGCGCCCGCCGGCGACGTCGAGCAGCGCGCCGGTGACGTAGGAGGCATCGTCGGCGAGGAGCCACACGATCGTGCTCGCCACCTCCGCGGCGGTGCCGCCCCGGCCGATGGGCACACCGGGTCCGAGCCGGTCGACGCGACCGGGCTCGCCGCCGCTCGCGTGGATCTCGGTGTAGATGAGCCCTGGTCGCACGGCGTTCACGCGGATCCCCTCGGCGGCGACCTCGCGCGAGAGCCCGAGCGTGAAGGTGTCGACGGCGCCCTTCGACGCGGCGTAATCGACGTACTCCCCGGGTCCGCCGAGGCGGGCCGCTATCGAGGAGACGTTGACGATCGCGCCGCCGGCGCCGCCGCGCGCCGTGGACATCCGTCGCACGGCCTCGCGGGCGCAGACGAAGGTCCCGATCACGTTCGTGCGCAGCACCCGCGCCACGCGCGCCGCGTCGATGTCGAGCAGCGTCCCCTGGGTCTCGAGGATGCCCGCGTTGTTCACCAGGCCGGTGACGGGGCCGAGCTCGCTCTGGGCGGCGTCGAACATCCGCGCGACGTCGTCCTCCTCGGCGACGTCCGCCTGCACCGCGACGGCGTGCCCGCCGGCGGCGGCGACGTCCGCCACCAGCGCGTCGGCGGCGTCGCGCGAGGCGTGATAGTTCACGCACACCGCCGCGCCCGCCGCCGCGAGGGCCCGGGCCGTCGCCGCTCCGATGCCGCGGCTCGCGCCGGTCACGATCACCGTCCCGTCCATGTGCTCCTCTCGCGAGAGCGCGCAGTCTATCAGCGCCCCGCCGTGCGCCCCTACACTGCTCCCCTGGGCTGCCCCCCAGCGCAGCGCGCCGGACCGGACGGAGCCCGCGCCGATGGAAGACGAGGAGCTGTTCTACGCGAGCGCCCGCGCGCTGCGGGACCTGATGGTCGCCGGCGAGATCTCCGCGCGCGAGGTGATGGACGCGCACCTGGCGCGCATCGAGGCGGTGAACCCGGCGCTCAACGCGATCGTCACCCTCGACGGCGAGCGCGCCGTCGAGGGCGCGGCGCGGGCGGACGCCGCGTAGCGCGCGGCGACGCCACGGGCCCGCTCCACGGGCTGCCGACCGCGGTCAAGGATCTGGGGCCGACGGCGGGGATGCGCACCACCTTCGGCTCGCAAGATCTACCGGGACCACGTCCCGGCTGCGGACGCCCTGCTGGTCGAGCGCCTGCGCGCGGCGGGGGCCATCGTCATCGGCAAGACCAACACCCCGGAGTTCGGCGCCGGATCGCAGACCTTCAACGCCGTCTTCGGTGCCACCTGCAACCCGTACGATCTGGCGAGGACCTGCGGCGGCAGCAGCGGCGGGGCGGCGGCGGCGCTCGCGGCGGGGCTGGTCCCGCTCGCCGACGGCAGCGATCTCGGCGGCTCGCTGCGCAACCCGGCATCGTTCTGCAACGTCGTCGGGTCGCGGCCCTCGCCGGGCCGTGTCCCGCGCTGGCCTGCGCTTCGCCCGTGGGACACGCTGGGCGTGCTCGGGCCGATGGCGCGCAGCGTAGACGACGTCGCATTCTCCCTCTCGGTGCTGGCCGGGCCGGACCCGCGCTCGCCCGTCTCCCTCGGCGAGGCCGGGGCCACCTTCGCGACGCTCGCCGAGCGCCAGCTCTCGGGATTGCGCATCGCCTGGAGCCGTGATCTCGGCGGTCACCGGTCGAGAGCGCAGTGATCGAGGTGTGCGAGAGCGCGCTCGCCGTGCTCGAGGGGCTCGGCGCGCGGGTCGAGGCCGCCGAGCCGGATCTCTCGGACGCCGATGAGGTCTTCCACGTGCTGCGCGCTCACGGCTTCGCCACCGAGCGCGCCGAGGACTACCGGGAGCATCGCGACCTGATGAAGGACACGGTGCGCTGGAACATCGAGCAGGGGCTCGCCCTCGACGTCACGACCATCGCCCGGGCCGAGCGCCGGCGGGGCGAGCTCTACCACGCGGCGCGCACCTTCCTCGAGCGCTTCGACTTCCTCGTGCTCCCCGTGGCTCCGGTGCTGCCGTTCCCCAAGGAGATCGAGTGGGTGCGCGAGATCGCGGGGGTGCGCCTCGAGCGCTACATCGACTGGATGGCGCTGTGCTCGGCGATCACGCTGACCGGCTTGCCCGCCATCTCGGTGCCCGCCGGCTTCTCCCGAGAAGGCCTGCCCGTGGGCCTGCAGATCGTCGGCCCACCGCGCGGCGACCGCGCCGTGCTCGAGCTCGCGCTCGCGTTCGAGCGTGCGACGGGGCACGGCGCGCGGCGGCCGGCGCTCTGAAGGGCGCGCTGCGACCGGTCGGTCCTCACCCCTGGCCCGGATAGCTCACCGATCCGCGTGATGATCGCGCAGGATCTCGGACTCGTGCGAATTCAAGGGACAAGCGAGCGCGCGTGCGATCGGTGAGCTATCCGGGCCGGGATTGCCGGGAGCAATCCCGGCAGACCGGACAATCCGACTCGCGCCTGCTGTCTCTCGCCTCGTCCGCTCAAATGCGGTACACCCTCCTAGCCGTCGCGCCCGTCTTCGGCGCTCCAGGATGTGAGCAGCTTGCCTACCAGGGCGGCGACCAGGATGGTGAGGTAGAGCTGGCCGAAGGTCGCCTCGAGCGCCGCCAGCATCCGGGCGAGCGGGCTGAGCGGCGCGATGTCGCCGTAGCCGAGCGTGGTGAGCGTGACGAGGCTGTAGTAGAGCAGGGCGGCGAAGTCGACCGCGCCACCGCGCAGCTCGATGTTGCTGAACATCGGCTCGGCGGTGAGCACGTCGACCACCGCGAACACGAGCGCCCAGGCGATCGCGAGCAGCAGGTAGACGCAGATGGCGCCGACGAGTCGATTCCCGTCGATCGGACCGCCGAGGATCACGTCGTGGAGGGCGATGAGCGCCATCGTCACGAAGAAGACCACCGCGAGAGTCAGCATCAGCGGCTCGAGGGGCCTGCCCTCGATCACGACGTTGACGATCTGGATCACCACTATCAACGCGAGCAGCGTCATACCTCGCGGGAACCAGCGCGTTCCGCGCTTCAGACCCACCACGCCGAGCGCGATCGGCAGCACCAGCATCGTGGTGATGATGAGATCGGCAAACCGGTCGCCGTACTGCTCCACCACAGGAGCGACCACCAGGAACGCGAGCAGACCGAGCAGCAGATTGAGGTAGCTGTGCCCGCGGGATTCACTCATGGCCGATACCCTCGGTGTCGATGCGCTCGGGGTCGATGCACCTGCGGCGGGGGCCCGGTCAGCCGGCGCGAGGTCGTGCGTGTACGACGGGCCGCGCCGCCGCGAGCCGCGGAATCACCGGCCACCCGACCGCGCGTCACAGGACCGCGAGCACGCCACCGTCGACGTAGATGATCTGGCCGTTGACGAAGCTCGACGCGTCCGATGACAGGAACACCGCCGCGCCGACGAGCTCCTCGACCTCACCCCAGCGCCCCGCCGGCGTGCGCCGGCGGAGCCACGAGTCGAAGGCCTCGTCCTCGATGAGCGCCCGGTTGAGCTCGGTGGCGAAGTAGCCCGGGCCGATGCCGTTCGCCTGGATCCCGTGGCCGGCCCAGTCCGCGCACATCGCCCGCGTGAGCATCTTCACCGCGCCTTTGGCAGCAGTGTAGGGGCCGACCGTCGGGCGGCCGACCTCGCTCATGAGCGAGCAGATGTTGACGATCTTCCCGCGTCCGCGGGGGATCATGTGCCGGGCGACGGCCCGGGCGACGTGGAAGACGCCGTCGAGGTTGGTGCGCAGCACCTCGGACCAGGTTTCGTCGTCGGCGTCCTGGAGCGGGACGCGGCGCTGGATGCCCGCGTTGTTGACGAGCACGTCGACGGGACCGACGCTCGACTCGATCGCGTCGACGGCGGTGGTGACGGCCTCGCCGTCGGTCACGTCGAAGGCGCTACCGTCGACCGTCATCCCCTCGCCGCGGAGATCCTCCACCGCGCTCGCGAGGCGCGCCTCGTTGCGGCCGTTGAGCACCAGGCTCGCGCCTGCGCGCCCGAGGCCCCGGGCGAGCGCGTGCCCGATCCCCTGGGTGGATCCGGTGACCAGGGCGCGGCGCCCGGTCAGGTCGAAGAGCTGGAGGCTCACGGGTGTCTCCTCATTCGGCCGCCCTCGAATTGTCGTCGACCCCGAGCAGCGCGAGCGCCTCGTCGAGGCTGGTGTCCCGGTCCTTGAGCGCGGTGAGCCGCTCGTAGAGCTCGGCAGGGGCGGCGCCGAAGCCGCCGGGCAGCCCGTGCGCCTCCAGCGCAGCGGCGATCTCGCGCATCTCCCCGACGAAGCGCCACGCCTTCGACGCCGCGTCGGCGCCGGAGCGCTCCGAGCGCTGGCCGAGCTCGGGCCAGGACATCGACCACTCCTCGAGCAGCGCCGCCTCGACGCCCTCGGCGCGGGCGAGCGCGCGGATCGCGAGCAGGAGCGCGCTCGTCCCCTTGGTCCAGCTCGCGAAGCAGTTCTTCAGCGCTGAGGCGGCGCCGATCGGACCGTCGATCGCCCGCGCGTCGAGCGCCGAGCCGGCGAAGGCCGCGGCGACCTCGGGAGCGCGCTCGCCGCAGAGGTAGAGCCGCGTCGTGCCTCGCCGCCGCGCCGGCGGACCGATGACGCCGCCGTCGACGAAGGCGGCGCCGTCCGCCGTCACGCGTGCGCCGATGGCGCGGGCGGTGTCGGGCGAGACCGCGTTGGCGTCCACGTAGGTGCCGGTGAAGCCGAGCGCCGCCACCGAGCCGGCGACGTCGAGCGCCGCGGCCGGGGGCACCACGCTCAGGAGCATCGCCGCGCGACCGGCGAGATCGGCGAGGCTGCCGGCGTCCTCGAGGCCCGCGGTCGCCGCGCGCTCGCGCGTCGCCGCCGAGCGCCCGTCACCGGCGAACAGCACGCGGGCGCCGCCTTCGGCGAGCGCCGCGGCGACGGTCACGCCCATCTGGCCGGGGTTCACGATGCCGAACGTGTCCAATGCAGCCCCTCGCGCCCTTCCCCTGGCACGAGTCTGCCAGCGTGGAGTCGGTATGGGTACCGCGCGTCAGGGACAGGGAGGGGTCAGAGCAGGGGGAACGGGCAGAGCTGGGGAACGGGCAGAGCTGGCGGCGTGGCTGGTGGCGTCGAGGCCTCAGCGACCCTGCTTGCGCAGGTGGTCGAGCTCCGCCCGGGCCTCGGCGAGCTGTCTCTTTGCCGCGTCGACCCGTGCGAAGTAGGCGGGCTTGAGGGTGCGCTTGCCCTGCTGGGTCCCGCCCCAGTCGTCGTCGCGGACCACCTCGTAGTTCTCGAGCCGCCGGCGCGCCTCGCCCAGCCGCCGCTCGGCCTCGCGGATCTCCGCCGGGGTCGCGCGGGGCGGCCTGCGCGTGCCCTCCAGATCCGCCGCGCGCATCACCTTCGCGCGCTCGTCGGCCGCGGCCGCGCGCTGCTCCGCGGTCAGATCCGGGGGCAGCTCGAAGCGATGCGCGTCGACGAAGTCGCTGGTCGGCGCCTGGTCCGTGTAGCTGATGTTGCCCTCGGCGTCGACGGACTTGTAGACCTTCTGGGCGCTCGCCGTGCCGCTCGAGAGCAGCGCGGCGAGCGCGACCCCGGCGACGCCGAGCGACCGGGCTGCAGTCTGTGTCCTGGCGATGGTCACGCGTCGACTCCCCTGTGCACAGATGAACATAGACCAAGTGCTCGCCGCCGGCGATCGTCAACGCCGACGAATCCTGGCGCTCGCCGCCGGCGGGCGCCGAGCACCGGGATCGCGCCTCTCAGCGCTCGACGAAGGTGACGAATCCGTCGAGGTCGACCCGCTCGGTCTCGAGCGCGTTCTCCGGCGCGCTCGGGTCGGCGTGGCCGAGGGCGATCCCGCACACGACGAGCTCGGTCTCCGGGATGTCGAGCGCGCCGCGGATGATCCGATGGTACGGCGCGAAGGCCGCCTGGGGGCAGGTGTCGAGCCCGCGCCCGCGGGCCGCGACCATGATGTTCTGCACGAACATCCCGTAGTCGAGCCAGCTCCCGACCTCCAGCACCCGGTCGATGGTGCAGATCATGCCGACCGGCGCGTCGAAGAAGCGGAAGTTCCGGGCGTGCTGCGAGCGCATGCGCTCCTTGTCGCCGCGGCCGATGCCGAGCAGGCCGTAGAGATCCCACCCCACCTTGCGCCTGCGCGAGAGGTAGGGCTCGGGGATCGGCTTCGGGTAGTAGGTCCACTCGTGGTCGACCTCGTCCTGGCGGTTGATGTACGCGTCGACCATGGTCGCGGTGAATCGCTCGAGGGCGGCGCCGGTGAGCACCCGCACCTTCCAGGGCTGCATGTTGGTGCCGCTCGGCGCCCGGCTCGCCACGGCGAGGATCGCCTCGACCGCCTCGCGGGGCACCGGCTCGCCGGTGAAGGCGCGCACCGCGCGCCGCGTGCGGATCGCCTCGTCGACGATCGCGGCCCCGGCCGCGTCTTCGTCGATCAGGCCGCGCGGGCTCGCGCTCATGCGTCGAGGGCCCAGCCGAGATCGGGCCGGATCCGATGCCAGCCCGTGGCGCCCTGGTAGGCGAGCGCGGCGCGCAGCGCGAGCTCCTCGGCGAAGGGCCGGGCGTAGAGCATCAGCCCGATCGGCAGACCCTCGTCGGTGCGCCCACAGGGCACGCTGATGCCGGTGAGCCCGAGGATGTTGCCGATCGCGGTGTTGCGCAGGTAGAGGACGTTGTGCCGCGTGTAGGCCTCGAGATCGGCGTCGACCTCGGCCACCGGACGGGCCGGGATCGCCGTGGTCGGGCAGAGCAGCACGTCGACCTCCGAGAGGACCTGCGCCGCGCTGGCGCGCGCCGCCTTCCAGGCCGCGGTCGCCTGGAGATAGTCCGCGGCGGAGACCAGGCCGCCGCTGACCATGCGGGTCGCGACGATCGGGTCGAGCTCGTCGAGCTGCGTCTCGAGCAGCTCGCGGTTGGCCATGTAGGCCTCGGCGGCGATCACGAGGCCCCGGGGGTTGAGCGCGCGCGCCTCGTCGGCCTCCGCGAAGGGCATCTGCGTCGCGTGCGCGCCGAGCCGCTCGAACGCCTCGATGCTCGCGCGCACCGCGGTGGCGACGTCCGGGTCCGCGTCGTCCCAGAAGGCCGGGGACTCGGCGAAGGCGACGCGCAGGCCCCCGACACCCGCCTCGAGGGTGGCGAGGGTGTCCTGCGCCGGGCACCCGAGGGTGGTCTCGTCGAGCGGATCCTCGCCGCGCAGCACCTCGTAGACCAGCGCCGCGTCGCGCGCATCACGGGTGAGCGGCCCCACGCTGTCCAGGCTTGCCGACAGGGGGTAGACGCCCGCGCGGCTCACCCGGCCGACGGTCGTCTTCAGACCGGTGATGCCGCAGAGCGCCGCCGGGATGCGCACCGAGCCGCCGGTGTCGGTGCCGAGCCCGAAGGCGGCGAGGCCTGCGGCCACGGCGACGGCCGAGCCGCTGCTCGAGCCCCCTGGCAGGTGGGGCGTCTCGTGCCAGGGATTGTGGGGCGTGCCGTGGTCGTGGTTGACGCCTGCGCCCCCGTAGGCGAACTGGACCGTGTTGGTCTTGCCGAGCAGCACCGCGCCCGCCGCGTCGAGGCGGGCGACGACCGTCGAGGTCGACTCGGCGACGTTCTCATCGAGCAGGCTCGTCCCCGCCGTGGTCGGCAGGCCCGCGACGTTGAACAGATCCTTCGCCGCGTAGGGGATCCCGTGCAGCGGCCCGAAGTCGACGCCGGCGGCGAGCAGATCGCGCGCTGCCCGCGCCTGGGCGCGCGCGCGCTCGGCGCACACGACGTGGAAGGCGTCGAGCGTTCCGTCGAGGGCCTCGATGCGCGCGAGGAACCACTCGGCGAGCTCCACGGCGTCGATCTCGCCGGTGCGCAGGGCACGCCCGAGCTCGGTGACCGTGCGGTAGTGAATCGGTTCGGACACCTTCGCGGGTCCTCTCAGTGGGTGAGCGGAAGCGCTCAGCTCCGCTGGTCCGTGGTCGAGTCGACCTCGAACAGCGCTGCGAGCTGCTCCATCACGGTGCCGCCGAGCTGCTCCGCGTCGACCAGGGTCACGGCGCGGCGGTAGTAGCGCGTCACGTCGTGGCCGATGCCGATGGCGAGGAGCTCGACCGGGCTGCGGTTCTCGATGTACTCGATCACCTGGCGCAGATGCTGCTCGAGGTAGTTGCTCGGATTGACCGACAGCGTGGAGTCGTCCACCGGGGCGCCGTCGCTGATCACCATGAGGATTCGCCGGTCCTCGGGCCTGGCGAGGAGCCGGTTGTGGGCCCACAGCAGCGCCTCGCCGTCGATGTTCTCCTTGAGCAGGCCCTCGCGGAGCATGATGCCGAGATTCCTGCGCGAGCGGCGCCAGGGGCTATCCGCGGACTTGTAGACGATGTGCCTGAGATCGTTCAGCCGGCCCGCGTTCGGGCGCTTGCCCGTGGACAGCCAGCGCTCGCGCGACTGCCCGCCCTTCCAGGCGCGCGTGGTGAACCCGAGGATCTCGACCTTGACCCCGCAGCGCTCGAGGGTGCGGGCGAGGATGTCGGCGCTGGTCGCGGCGACGACGATCGGCCGCCCGCGCATCGAGCCGGAGTTGTCGATGAGCAGCGAGACCACGGTGTCGCGGAAGTTGGTCTCGAGCTCGCGCTTGTACGAGAGCGAGTGCGTCGGATTGGCGACCACGCGCGCGAGGCGCGCGGTGTCCAGCGTGCCCTCCTCGAGGTCGAACTCCCAGGAACGCTGCTGGCGCGCCAGGAGCCGGCGCTGGAGCCGGTTGGCCAGGCGGGCGATGACGCCCTGGAGGTGGGCGAGCTGCTGGTCGAGGCTCTGGCGCAGCCGCACCAGCTCGTCCAGCTCGCACAGGGCGTCGGCGTCGACCACCTCGTCGAAGTCCGTGCAGAAGGCGTGATAGCGGAACCGGTCCCTGTCGTTCTGTCCGAACCCCGGTGGGTAGATGGCCTCGCCCGGGATCTCCGTCCCGTCCTGGTCGAAGTCGATCGTGGACAGATCGAGCTCGTCCGCGCCCTCGGTCGCCTCGAGACCGTCCTCCGAGACCTCCGCCGTCTCACCGGCCTCGGCGGACTCGGAGTCCCCGCTCTCGCCCTGCTCGCCCTCGCCCTCGCCGGGGGACTCCTCGTCGCCCTCCTGACCGTCCTCCGGGGCCGGCTGCTGGTCGAGATCCTCCACCTCCTCGGGGAACCCGAGGGCGGCGAGGATTCCGCGCACCGCCGTCGCGTAGCCGGCCTGGTCGTCGAGCTGGCCGCCGAGGTTCGCGAGCCGCTCGCCGATGCGCGCCTCGAGCTCCGGGCGCCACAGATCGACCATCGGCGCCGCCGCCGCCGGCGGGCGCGCACCGGTCATCGCCTCGCGCGCGAGCAGGTGCACGACCTCGGGCAGGGAGGCCTGGTCCCGATCGCTCACCGTGTCGTAGCCCTCGACGCGGCAGCGACGGTCGAGCGCCATCTCCAGGTTGCTCGCGACGCCGGCCATGCGCCGCGCCCCGAGCGCGTCGCATCGCGCGCGCTCCAGGCCGTCGAACACGACGCGCGCCATCGCGTCTCGCGGCGCGTGCTCGCGGTGCGTCGAGGCGTCGTGATGGCGCAGGTAGAGCGCGCGCGAGTCGGCCTGGCCGCGCACCACGCAGGCGTCGGCGTAGGGCAGATCGGGAGCAGGGCGGGGGATCTGGGTCGCGGTGCCCCTCACGCCCTCGGGCGCGAACTCGACCTCGACCCCTGGCTGGTGCGCGACCGCGCTGGCAGTGGTGGACACGCGCTGGCGAAACGCCTCGACCTCGTCGCCGAGCCCGCTCGATTTGAGGCTCCTGCTCACCACCGTGCGACTTCGCTCCCGGATGTCCGCGGTGGGCGCGCGCTCACAGCGTGCTCCGGCAGACCGGACCCACGGCCGCTCAGGCCAGGGTGGCCTTCACGCCGGTCTCCGGCAGCTCGCCCCCGAAGCAGCGCTGGTAGAACTCGGCGACCACCGGCCTCTCGACCTCGTCGCATTTGTTCAGGAACGTGAGCCGGAAGGCGAATCCGATGTCCCCGAACAGCTCCGCGTTCTCCGCCCAGGTGATCACCGTGCGCGGGCTCATGACCGTGGAGACGTCGCCGTTGATGAAGCCGCTGCGCGTCAGCTCGGCCAGGGCCACCATGGCCTGGATGGTGCTGCGACCGTCCGGGTTGTCGTAGTTCGGAACCTTCGACAGGACGATGTCCTGCTCGTCGTCGTGGGAGAGGTAGTTCAGCGTGGCGACGATGTTCCAGCGGTCCATCTGCCCCTGGTTGATCTGCTGGGTGCCGTGATAGAGCCCCGTGGTGTCGCCGAGGCCCACGGTGTTCGAGGTCGCGAAGAGCCGGAACGAGGGATGCGGATGCAGGACCCGGGACTGATCGAGGAGCGTGAGCCGGCCCTCGGCCTCGAGGACCCGCTGGATCACGAACATCACGTCGGCCCTGCCCGCGTCGTACTCGTCGAAGACGAGCGCCGTCGCCGTCTGGTAGGCCCAGGGCAGGATCCCCTCCCTGAACTCGGTGACCTGCTGGCCGTCGCGCAGCACGATCGCGTCCTTGCCGACCAGGTCGATGCGCGAGACGTGGCTGTCGAGGTTGATCCGGATGCACGGCCAGTTCAGACGCGCCGCGACCTGCTCGATGTGCGTCGACTTCCCCGTCCCGTGGTAGCCCTGGATCAGCACCCGGCGGTTGTGCGCGAAGCCGGCGAGGATCGCGAGCGTCGTGTCCCGGTCGAAGCGGTAGGCCTCGTCGACGTCCGGCACGTGCTCGGCCCGCTCGCTGAACGCCGGGACCTGCATGTCGCAGTCGATGCCGAAGGTCTGGCGCGCGGCGACCCGGATGTCCGGGGTGCCGAGCGCGG
>CAJIAT010000474.1_pt1 | contig 33101 bp, 23 predicted proteins | sample 9199161 | NCBI WGS metagenome assembly CAJIAT01 (sample SAMEA7708281, study PRJEB35096) | sediment metagenome | biome: marine neritic benthic zone biome [ENVO:01000025]; feature: sediment [ENVO:00002007]; material: shallow marine sediment [ENVO:03000034] sea grass bed [ENVO_01000059] ... | reverse complement strand
CGCAGGACGTGAACAAGGGCCGCCGCACGGAGATCGACTTCATCAACGGCCTGGTGGTGGACAGGGCCGCCGAGATCGGGCTCGAGGCGCCTGCCAACGAGGGCCTCGCCCGGGTGGTGCGCCGGGTCGAGCGCGGCGAGGCGGCGCCGGCGCTCGCGCTGCTCGAGGGGTTCTGAGCTCCCGCCGCTGACCCTATTCCCAGTCCTTCGCCGACCCGGCGAAGTCGTCGGACTGGGGATCGACGACGCAGAACCTGTGACCGGTCGGGGCCTCCATCACGGTCCAGCCCCGGACCTTCGCGACCTCCCTCGCGCCGAGACCCACGAGACGCGAGACCTCCGCCGCCTGGTCATCGCTCTCGATGTCGAGATGCACCCTCGGCTCGTGGTCGACGGCCTGGAGGAGCACGATCCCGTCGGACACACTCTCGATCTTCGCGTACTTTCCATCTGGGTCCAGCTCCGCCTCGCCTCCGAGCGCCGACGCCCAGAAGCTCGCCGCCGATTTCAGATCGTCGGTCTGACAGTCGATCACCCTGATCCTCTGCCTGGCTTTGTGTGCCATGGACTACTTCTCCCTCCTCGGCGCTGTGCTCATGGTTGGCCCCGCGCCCAACCCCATGCAACGTCTTGGCACAGTAACCGCTGTTGTGCTCCTCGTGTCTAAATAACTGATCGCAAATATGCTTCACATGGCCTGGGCGAGCGCATGTTGGCTTCCGGGGAAGGGCTGTGCTGCACGGATGAACGTCCAGACGTCCCTCATCAGGTTCTCCATGGTGGTGTGCTGATGGTTGCGGGTAACGGTGTCGTGCAGAGCTCTTCCAGAGCCGCTCGATGACGTTGACCCACGGGCAGTAGGCGGGCTGGAATACCAGCTCGACCTTCGGGTTTCGGGCCAGCCAGCGGCGCGTGGCTCGGCTCTTGTGGATGGCGTAGTTGTCGACGATGAGCACGATCCTGCGGGCACGTCGATAGGTCCGCTTGAGCTCGTAGAGCAAGCGGATGAAGAGAAGCGAGTCTTTCTTCTCGTGCTCGACGCACACGATGCGTCCGGTTTGGGCGTGCAGCGCGCCGGCGATGTAGTTCTTCCGGTTCTTCCCAGGTGTGGCGATGCGTGTTGGTTCGCCCGAGGTGTCCAGCATGGCCCGATTCGCGGATTGAGGTCGATGTCGACCTCGTCGGAATAGAAGACCTCGGTGTAGGGGTCTGCCTCGCCCTAGGCCAAGGCGCGGTTGACCGCCCGCATACGTGTGCCCCGGCGCGGGTCGCGGATCTGCAGCGTCGGACGCGCCCGACGCCAGACGTAGCGCAAACGCTCGAGCCAGCGCCGAATGCTGGTCTCCAACGCGAGCGGATGTAGCCATGCTCGCCGGGCGTGCTCTTGGGAAGTTTCTCGAGCTCGTTCAGCACCTTATCGTTCACCTTCCAGTCCGAGCGCCCGCGCCGCTGAGGTTCGAGCCCTTCGGACCCATGCTCCTCGAACAGCGCTCGCCAGCGCTGCACGAGGAGCGCGCTGCGCACAGCCGACGGGCCACTTCCGCCACGCACCCGCCGGTCTCCCACAGCTGCAAAATCGCCACTGAAACGACGTCTACCGCTGCTCTAACTGCACTTGTTGATCGGGGTCCTGCCGCGCTGCAGCATCCAGAGGAAGGTGTATGACGCCGATCGGCCATCAACGGACATAACTACGTCGACAGATCCCTCTGTCAATTCGCGCCGTTGGACGCCTTGAACGCCTCGCGCAGCGTGGGAAACTCCTCGAGCGCGGTGCTGAGCGCGATGGCGAGTCCGAAGCCTTCCGTGAGCTTCGTCGTGTTCACTCCGAGCGCAGCGCCGGTCTCGGTCAGGAGCGGACCGCCACTGTTACCGGGCAAGACCTGGGCATCGAACACGATCTCATCGGGGCGCACTCTGGCAACGAATCCGATCGACACAGCGTCGCGAATGCCGAGCGGGCTTCCGATCGCGAATACGCGGACGCCTGGCTCGAGCAAGTCTACGTCGGCGCGCTCGAGGAAGGGCGTCGAGTAGCCGTCGAGCTTGAGCAACGCGAGATCGACGTTCTTTGACACGCTTACAAGACGCGCATAGGCGCGGGTATCGTCCTTGAGCACGATCTCGAAGTTGGAGGCCAAAGTCGCTGCGGCGCCGAGCCGGTTGAATTCCGAACGGGCACGCTCGAACTCGCGCCGGCGAGAATCCACGCGCTTCCGCAGCCGCCAGTACTCCTTCCGCCGGTTCTCATAGGTCTGGGTCAGCCTGTCCCGCAACGCGATCATACGGTTACGATCACTGCTCGACGTCTCGGTCTTGATGCGGCGTTCCAGGGCCTCGAGCTGCTGCCTTCGCTTGCCGACCTCCGTTGCGAGACGCGTGAGGTCCGCCTCCACTGCCTGGAAGCGGGCTTTCGCGGCATCGAACTCGTCCTCGAGCTGGCGCCAAAGTTCGGTCTGCGCCGGACGTACGACATGGCGGTTGGTAAGCATATAGCCGTCGTCGGTGACGAAGAAGGCGGAGCCCAGGCCAGCCGGCGTCAGCACCGTCACGACCGCCAGCGTGGCCGTTTCCAAGGGCGTCTTGGGATCGAAAGCCTTGCTGAGCCGAGCGGCGAGATCCTTCCCGAGCGGCCCCTTGCGCGGCTTCGTCTCGATCAGCTCGGCCGGCGTGGCTTCTGGCGGCGGCTTGTCGCTGAACTGCCACCGACCCTGCTCGTCCTTGTATTTGTAGATCTGCCCGAGCGCGGGGGCGATCGACAGCGAACCCAGCGCAACTCCGAGGACCAGGCGCCAGGTGACCTGGGCTGGGTGACGTCGTGGCGTCAATTGGCCTCGGGTACTGCGTCCAGCTCCGTCGTCGCCCTCCACGATTCCCCCCGCGGGTTCAGCCTCCTGAAGGTTGAAGTTAGGTTGGTCGCCGTCCGGCCGTGCCCATCTCGATCAAGGATCTCGCCCAGAGTTCGGCGTCCTATGCGACCGAGTGACCGTCTGCGTACGTATCGCTACCGAGCGGATCCCCGAAACGCTTCATGCGGAAACCCGTGGAAGCTACGAGCTGGAACCGAACTCATCTGTCGCGCTACCAGCAATTCAGTGCGATGCTGCGCGATGCGGCAAACAGCGAATGGCAGCTGTGGGTCGTTCTCTGCCATGGTGCAGCGCAGCAGGTTGGCTGGGCCTCGGGGACCACAGTGTGGCTCGCGGAGAGAGGAGTTCATCTGCTGTCCTGCCTTGCAGTTCGTGCGGACGTCGTTCGCGCCGACAAGATACGCATGTTCGGGGCCTCCCCAAGTAACCCATCTATGAGTGCGTACGTCGGTGCTCGCTGGCGGGCCGCCGCTCGGCGAGCGAGACCCTCGCCAGTGCACGTATCTGGGACAGGATGGCCTGCCCCGAACGCGTACCCATGAAAACGGAAGTTGCACGCCCGGCGGCAACTGTATCGGCGCTGGCAGAACCAGACCTAGCTCCTCTAGCTTTTCCTCTGGGGTCATCACTCCTCCAATAGGTGGCTGGCAGACAACAGTGATTGGACGGGAATCTCCTGCTATCCGACGCAGCAGGGTCTTGGATTCAAATGCGCGGTTCAACCGTCTATCGAGTGAGGAGACGGCTCGTCGGGAGCGCCGGCCGCATCGAGTGCGTTCACGCACTCATCGAGTTGGCCATGGCAGTCGGTCAGATGGTTACGCTCGGGAGCGTGAGGTCCTGCGGGCGTCTCGCGACGGTCCCGAGTGCAGAGCGGCGTTCGTGTCGATCTAGCGGAGCACGGCCACCTCGCCGCGGGGGCCCGTGTTGAGCCGGTCGGCGAGGGCCGGCGCGAGGGGGCGCACGCCCGTGTTGATCCACAGCCGCAGCAGCAGGCGGCGCCGGGTCTCGTCGGGCGAGTCCTCGTAGGCGTTGCGGGCGTGCAGGATGCAGTGGTTGTTCAGGAGCTGCACGTCACCGCGGCGGAAGTCCATCTCGAGGCGCACGTCGTCGCGCATGGCGATCTCGCCGACGCGTGCGATCGCCTCGCGCTCGAGGGTGGACAGGGGCTCTCCGAGGATCTGTGCGCCGTCTTCGATCTGCTTGCGGTTGTAGCGGCAGCTGACGATGCCCTCGCACTCGCTGAAGACGGGGATGCGTGCGTGGGTGCACTCGCGTGGATCGCCGCTCGGTCCCTTGCCAGCGAGGTTGATCCGAAAGCCGCGGGCCAGCGGCTCGAGGCATTCGGGGTGATGGGCGAGGAGCTCGTTGTAGACGGTCGTCGCGCTGGCGATGCAGCTCTCGCCGCCGCGGAGCGCTGGCTCCACGCAGAGCAGGGCCACGAGGTCGGCGCTGTCGCAGTGCGGGCCGATCGCGCCGCGGCTGGTGTTCCCGCGCACCGCGGCGCGGGAGTAGTCGGTGCCGCGGTCGGTCACCGCCCAGATGCGATCGCCGCTGGTGTTCTGCGTGATCGCGGTGCCGAGGTGTACCCCGAGGCCTGCGAGGAGGCAGGCGAGCGTCGACTCGTCCATGGCGTCGAGGTCGAGGCCCCGGAGCAGCACGAAGCCGCGCCCGCGCTCGAGCTCCTCGTGCACCGCCGCGAGCACAGGGCCGAGGGTCGGAAGCGCGAAGTCGTCCACGTCGAAGGCGAAGGGATCGAGGCCGCGCCGGCGCACCGCGTCGACGGCGGCGGCGAGCTCGTCGAGATCGCTGGCGCTGAACGCGCGGATCCAGCTGCTGTCGCCTCGCAGGTCGGCGCGGCGCCAGGCGCTCGCGTCCTCGATGGGTGCTGGTCGATGGGTCACTGCCGTCACGACTTTCCCGTGCGTGGAGCCAGTCGAGCGCCGGTGGGGCGGCGAGGGCACAGCCAGCCTCAGTCCGCCGCCGGCCCCCACCAGGCCGGCTCGCCCGCCGGCACCGGGATGCGGATCCGCTCGAAGCGCGCGAGGGGCAGGCGGCGGTCGCTGATCGTGGCGAAGATCGTCAGCGTGCTCGCGACGTCCGCGCGATCGTCGGCCGGCCGGAATCGGGCGTGCCACTTCGCGAGCTCGCCCGCGAGCCGCTCGGCGAAGTCGTCGGGCCTCTCGAAGTGCGTTGGCGGCGTTCGGGCGGTCGAGAGCCTCGCGTCGGTGAGGAACACCGGCAGGTGCCCGACGAGGGTGCTCTCGCCAGCACCGAGGGCGTACTCGTAGCCCACGTTCTGCTCGAAGATCCCGTTCCCGGCGCCGCTCGCGGCGCGCGCCAGGACGTCCGCGTAGAGCTGCTCGAGCGCATCCTCCAGGCTCGTGCCCGGCTCGCGCGTGATCGGCTGCTGGATCTCGAGCAGCGGCACGAGCGCGCTCGAGAACTTCACCGTCGGGGTGACGTAGACGAATGGCTCGGTCGCCGCTCGGCCGCCGAAGTCCGCGTTGCGCTCGACGTGGGCCGCGGCGCCGGCGCTCTGGCGGGCGAGCACGTCCAGCCCCGCCCAGGCGAGCTCGAGGGTGTCCGTCGCAGTCCGCTCGAGGGCGTAGGTGGCGCGGTCCGCGGACTTGGTTGCCGGCCCGGAGCCGTCGAGGCTCGGCCAGGGCGCCGTCGTACCGGGGTCGGCGCTGCGGGTCACGACGACCGCGCCGGGCCTGGCCTCGTCCGGGACGCGCACGGCGTAGCGCCACGCGTGGCGCGGCGGACCCGCAGCGTCGCCGGCCGCGGCCGCGGCGCTGGCGAACGCCCCGGCACTGGCGGACCAGTGCGCCCAGGTCTTGGCGGCGCCGTCGACGAGCTCGAGCACGTCGGCGAGCCACTGCCTGGCCTCGCCCGCGTCGCCGTCCTCGAAGGCGGCCTTCTCGATCAGCTCGAGCTTCGGCTCGATCTCCGGGTACTCGGCGACGAAGCGCGCCAGCGCCTCGAACAGGTGCGCGGGCGGCGGGCGCGTCTCGCCGGCGGCCACCCTGGCCATGGTGCGAGCGTCCGCCGCCGGCGGCTCGTTGAATTCGATCTCCAGGTGCAGCGTGTCCTGCGCCGCGGCCGGTGCGCCCACCTCGAGGAGGTAGGTCCACTCGAGGGCGCTCCCGATCTCCGCCGCGTCCTCGTGCGTCCCCTCGAAGCGCTGGCCGACCAGGCTCGGGGTCGGCGGGAAGGCGCGCAGCGGAACGGGCACGCTGACCTTGCCCATCGGCACCTCGAGCACGGGCGCGGCGCCCCCGGGTCCCTGCGGCAGCGCGAAGCGCAGCCACGAAGAGGGCACGTAGCCGTACTCGGACTCACCGGTCTCGAAGCGGTGGTCGAGGAAGGCGACATCGTAGTCGAGCTCGAGATCGAGGCTCGCCTGGGCCGCTGGATGCAGCGCCGAGGCGAGGAAGGTCAGGTAGCCGTTCCCGGCCGCGAGCGGCAGCGCCGCTGGCGAGATGGTGAACTGATGCGCGCCGGACCCCTCGCCCGCGGCGACGTCCCCGTAGAGCTCCGCCGGACGCCGGGCGCCGGCCCCCACGCCGCCCTCGACCGCGACGGTGACCGGGACCTGCACGACCGCCGACGTCGAGTAGGCGTTCGACAGGCGCACCAGCAAGGTCTGCTCGAAGCGCTCCTCGGCGGCACGGGCGTCGCCGTCACCCACCTGCTCGGCGAGGACGTTCGTGAGCCGCCCCCTGATCGCGCTCGCGATCGCGTCCTTGGCCTCCATGAGCGCGACGTAGGCCGCGCCGTCGAGGGTCGCGATCGCCGCGGAGGATCGCGGCGCGAGAAGCGCGTCCACGGCGTGCAGGAAGTCCCGCGCCCAGGCGTCGAGATCCACGCGGGAGAAGCTCCGATCCTTCGGGCTCCCGGGCTTGCCGTCGTCGCCGTACCCGCGGACCGGGAAGGTGCCCTCCTCGAGCTTCGTGCTGAGCGGCGGCGACGCGAAGTAGACCGGCTCACCGCTCCCGCCGGCGGCGTTCGGGAAGACGACGTCGACGCCTGCGCCCTCGCCCCAGCGCAGCGCCCACAGGCGCCCGGCCTGGCGCTGCCTGCCCGGCACGGTCTGCGCCTGCCGGCCCTCGAGGAGCTTCAGGCGCGCGCCCGGTGCGAAACCCGCGTAGGCCTTCTCGAAGAGCTGCGCGAACCCTTGCAGCGCCGTTCGCCGCTTGCCCGTGTCGTCCCGGGCACCGGAGGCGAGCTCGGCGGCCGCGAGGTCCAGCTCCGCGGACACTGCGTACTCGATGGCGCAGATCTGCGGATCCGGTAGCGCCCCGCCGTCCGGTCCGACGCAGACCTTGCGCCTGATCGCGAGGGTGACGTCGAGGGTGAACAGGTCGTCGGGCAGGCTCGCCACGAAGCTGCGGTCGATCGTGCCGACCAGCGCGACGGGCCGGATCACCGGGAGCGGCCCGCCGCCGCCGGTGGCGACAGCCCTGAGGTAGGCGCAGATCGCCTTGACGAGGGTCGCGAGTCCCTTCGCCAGATCGCTGCCGGAGCGCGTGTGCATCGCGACCGGGGTCGCGGCGAGGCTCGTCGCGAGCGTGACCTCGACGTTCGGGTCGGTGAGCTGGTCGTGGATGGTCCGGAAGGTGCGCAGCGCATCCGCCGCGGCGACGATCGCCGATGAATCGAAGGCGACCTCGAGCACCAGCTCGACCTCCCCCGCCGCCTTCCCGGGCCGCAGCAGGTAGCCGAGGCCGACGCCTGGCCACTCACCGGGCGAGACCAGCCGATCGTTGTAGGTCGGGGTGAGCTCGAGGGACGGCAGGTTGCCGTCGCCCACCACCGACGCATCGGCGGCGTTGCCGTAGATGTCGAGGAGCTGGAACGCGACCGTCGTCGGCTTGCCGATCGTTGCGTAGGGGCCGCCCGCGCCGCTCGGGAGCAGCTTGTACGGCGGGAACGCCTGGCGATAGATCCAGGCCGTCTCCTCCGCGTTGCTGTTCGGGCCGACCGGCAGGCTCCAGTTCGACGCGCCGTAGCCGCCGCCCGCCACGATCCGGTACTGGAGCAGGTGGTAGAGCGCGTTCGCCAGCGTCGCGTCGTCGGCGGCCTCGGAGACGTCCAGAGGTGGGTTCTCCCACGTCGCGCCGAAGCCGACGCAGCCTGCGGGGTAGCTCGGGCGATAGCTCGGCAGGGGCGTCTTGCTGGTCCGGTCGAGAACGACGGCGTCGACGCGAGCGCCAGCGGGGACATCCGCGGCCTCGATCACGAGCGCGTTGTGGTGTGCGTCGATCTCCACCGCGAAGGGCGCCTCGGTCGGGCGCGCGGAAGGGAAGCGCCCGAGCAGCGCCACGCCGACCCGCCCGGAGCCGCGGAAGCGGCTCGCGTCGAGGCCGGTGACGTGCAGGAAGAAGCCGCCGGCGTGGACGACGCTCACCTCCCAGAGGATGCGCAGGAACGCCTCGACGTCCTTCGGCGTCGCGTGCACCGGCCCGATGTCCGGCTCCGTCCCGGGGCCGCGCATCGCCCGCGCCATCACCAGCGGCGGCTGGTTGAGCGTCGAGAGGTTGGTCTTCACGAGCATCGCCGAGGCGGCGTCCTCGCCGGTGATGAACCCGGCGTCTCCGGGCAGCAGCAGATCGAGGGCGACCGCCGCGAGCGCCGCGGGGTCCGCGAGCACCGCGAAGAGCCGCTCGCGGGTCTCCTCGTCCGTGCCGAACACCTGGTACACGTCCTCGACGTGCTTGTCCGGCGCGCCAGGATCCGCGACCCGCGCCAGCGAGAAGCGTGCGAGCAGCGCCGGCGTCGCCGCGAAGGGCTCACCGCGGCGGCCTTCGCCGTCGAGCGCTGCCACCTCGAGCGCCGCGCCGCCGCGCGCACGCGCGATGTCGCCGACCGGCTCGGGGATCCGGAGCAGCTGCCGTGCGTCCTTGCCCACGGCCCAGTCGATCCCCGCAGGCAGGAGCAGCCGCATCGGCGACTCGATGAGCGGCGCGAGCGCGGCTGGCTTCCACAGCGGCCCGGGCGTCGGGCCGCTCGTGAGCACGGCGGCGAGCTCGGCGCTCGCCGAGTCATCACCGCCGGCGAACGCGATCCGGGGCCGTCCAGCGCCATCGGCGAGCGACAGGCCGAGTGCCTTCGGCGGCGCGCCGCCGGCGAGCGCGACCTGCTGGCCGGTCAGCGCCGCGATGCCGACGAGCGCGTCCGGGTCCGTCGGCGACGGGACGCGCATGCCGTTGACCATGTAGCGGGTGACCATGCCGGCGAGGTTGTCGTAGGAGACCTTCGCCAGCGCCGCGCCGAGGTCGCTCACGCCCGGGATCCCCTCTAGCTCGTGGAAGAGCTGTTTGGCGAGCAGGGCATAGAAGTCGGCGAAGACGAGTGCGCCGGGAGGCGGGCCTTCGCTGGCCGTGGCGCCGGCGGGCGAGGGGCCGCCCTGGCGCATCCGGACCCGGAGCTGGTCGAAGTAGTCGTCCAGCGTCTTCGCGTAGCCTGTGGGTGTCGGCGCGCCCGGAAACGGCGCCCGGGCGCCGTCGTGGCTGAGGACGAGACCCGGGAAGAGCGGCAGCAGAGCGCCGTTGACATCGTCCTTGTCGCCGTCGGGGGAGGTGCCCTCGATGGTGAAGGTGAACTTGTCGTCGAGGCAGGTGACGACCTCGTCGAGCCCGAAGCGATCCGCGGCGATCGCCTTGCTGACGTTCGCGAGGCGTGTCGCGAAGTCGTCGGCCCCACCGCCCAGCTTCTCGTACAGCCACCGGGCGATCCCCTGGACGAGCTGGCAGAAGGCATCGTCACCGGCCGCGGTGCCTGGAGCGGAACAGGGCGCGGCGAGGCTCGCGATGGCGCTCGGCTGCCACTTCGCGCCGGCGCTGCCGAGCACTCCCGGCTGCACCAGGAAGTACAGGGTCAGGTCCGGCTTGTCCGTCGGCTCGGCGACGCGCGTCGCGCCGACGAAGGCTGCCGTCGAGACCGTTGCCGAGGCCACTGCCGGTCCGACCGGCGCGCGCCTGAGCGCCTCGAGCGCCGGCGAGTACAGGGTGCGCCGCGGCTCGAGCGTGGGCGCCATCGCCGCTGCGAGGCGCCCCGCGGTGCTCGGCGTCGGGCCGGAGATCTGTGCGACTGGCTTGCCCGCCGGACCGAAGGCGAAGCGCTCGGTGAGCGTCAGGCTGAAGCTGAAGTGCACGGTGATGAACAGCACCTTGAGCTTCGCCGTGGCCTTGACCTGGAACGTGGCCGAGACCTGTGTCCGGTGATCGGTCTCGAGGGCGAGGCTCACCGAGGCCGTGAGATCGAGGCTCACCGACGCCTTGACGATCTTGAAGTCGACGCCGCCCTCGAGGTGACCGGTGATCCCGACCGTGGCCGAGAACCAGTAGTAGTCGAGTCCGTCCGCGAACGAGCCCTTCTCCCAGGCGAGGAAGCCCTCGAAGGTGCCGAACAGGTACAGCGATGCGGCGTACTCGAGGATCGAGACGTTGCCGTCGATGGCGGCGCCGATCCGCAGGCCGATGCCGAACTCGAGGATCGGGTTGAAGCCCGTGCCGAGGGCGACCGGCGCGGTCTCGCTGCGCAGCTTGGCGAAGTACAGCCCACCGCCGCCCGCCCAGGGGATGGGATCGGGCGGGAACTGGATGGAGAGGGAGCGGGCGCCGAGCGGCCAGCCGATGCTCACCTTGAAGTCGCCGTTGGTGAATACCTCCAGGCCCACCGCGGGGAGCGTCACCTTCGCGGCACCCATCTCGAGGGTGCGGAACCGCTTCGGTATGGTCAGATCGGCGGAGTAGACGCCGAGGTGCTCGCTGATCTTGCGGTACAAGACCTCGAGGGCGAGGCCATCGAAGGGGTTCTTCTTCTCGTCGCCGTTCTTCTTCTTCCCGCGGCTCTCCCTCTCGCCGCCGTTCCCGTTCCCGTTGTCGTCGTCCCCATTGTCGTCGTCCCCGTTCTCGTCTTCCTCCGGCGCCTCGAACTCGATGCCGATGCCGTAGAAGGAGGAGTCGATGAAGAGCAGGCGAAGCGTCAGGCCGAGGAAGCTCATGTCCGCGCCGGCCAGCCACTTCTGCGATGCGTCGTAGCCGTAGGCGAGCTCGCCGTGCGCGCCGGAGCCGAAGAGCGAGTCGAGGACGTCGAGGGGGTCGCCCTTGATCCTGGTCAGCGCGTCGATGGCCTCCTCGAGCACCTCCGTGCTCGTGGTGTCCGTCTTGACGGCGATGCGCTGGCCGAAGGCGAACTTGTTGGTCTCGAAGCCGATGCCGCCACTCGTCTCGGTGTCCCGCCGGTCCGCCATGTCCGCTTGCTCCGAGGTGTGCTCAGCCGCCCAGCTTCGGCGACCGGACCGTCAGCAACCAGCCGAGGTTGCTGGCGTTGCCCTGGTCGGGATCGGCGAAGAGGGTGAAGTTGGTCGCGCTCGTGCCGGGAATCAGCGACAGACCGAGGGCTGTGACCTGCACGGTCATGAACTGGATGACGAAGACCTTCTGCCGGTGCTCGTCGGTGCCGTCCTTCGACCATTCGACCTCGACGAGACGGATCTGCTCGAAGGTGCTGCCGAGCACGCCCTCGATGGCGAAGCCGAGGACGCCGCCCATCTCCTCGGGCGGCACCAGCCACATGGACACCTGGTCGCCGGTCGATGCGTCTGCGCCCGCCTTCCAGCCGAGGAGCACCTCGACGTCCAGGTTGTCCGCCACCGAGGACAGGGCGCCGAGGGAGCCGAGCGACAGCGAGAGCGAGAGGGCGAAGTCGGGCACCGTGTCGGTCAGCGCGGGCTCGCTCTCGTCGCCGTCGCCGCCGACCAGGTAGCCGCCAGTGATGTTGAACGCCCGCGCCGTCGAGCGGTCGAGCCCGGTGCTGCGAAAGGCCGAGACCTTCAGCGGCAGCGCGCGCGCGAGGCTCTCTTTCCGGGGCTCCACGCCCGCCGTCGACACCTGCACCGCCGCGGCGTTCGCCGTGAGCGGGTCGAGCTTGCCCTCGTTGTCCTCGATGGTCGTCCTCATCTCGATGGCGTAGTCGCTGTACGCGAGGCTCGAGCGCTCACCGGGCTGGCCGTAGGAGAAGAGATCGGTGCCGACGCCGTCGGGGCTCGCGTCGCGGTTGAAGTCGAGGTGCCCGCTGAGCGCGATTCTCGAGCGCACGACCGTCTTGCCGTCGAGCGTCGCCGAGGATTCGGGCACCAGCGTCGCGTCACCGACTTGCACGGACTCGAGGACCCGCCGACCCCTCCCGGGGGCCTCGACCGCGAAGGTGCGCGGCGCCTTCGTGGTGAATACCAGCGAGCCCTGCCGGGACGTGGTGGCCGAGGGGTGGGCGCCGTCGTTGCGCTGGTAGACGCCGTCGATCGCGATCGCCGAGGGCGGGAAGTCCTCGTCGATCTTCGACGCGAGCCGGACGTCGGCGCCGAAGAGCGTGGGCAGGCTCACCGCGACTCGCGCGCCGAAGCGGTTCAGGGCGGAGTTGACGAAGAGCGCGTCGAGCTTGAGCACCTGGAAGCCGAGGGCGTCCTTCGCCAGATCGAAGTCGTGGGCGTAGTGCACGAGCGCCTCGAGCGAGCTCTTCTCGATCGACCACTCGGCGCCGGTGCCGTCCACCTGGTTGAGCGTCACGCCGAAGTAGCGGGCGCGCAGCTTGCCCGCGATTCCGCCCATCAGCACCTGGATGTCCGGCGGGAATGCGGCGGCATCGAGACCGCAGTTGAGCGCCAGGATGCCGGTCCAGTCGGGCGTGTCGACGATCTGGTTGAAGCGACGGAACAGCGATTCCCCGGAGCCCGCCGCCTCGTCGAGCCAGCCCAGGATGCGTTTCTGCACGACCGCGAGCTCGGAGGCTCCGACGAAGATGTCTCGCTCGGTCCACAGGCCGGTCTGCGCGACGAGCTGGCGCACGCTCCACTGGGTGGTGAGCTTGAGCAGGAGGATCGTCGCCTGCGGACCGACGTCGAGCTCGAAGGTGAAGTCACCGAGCCGGATCTCGTTGCGGGCGAAGGTGCCGAGGTAGGTCGGATCGCTGACGACCATGAACAGCCCGTCGTCCATCAGCGCGTTGGCGAGGCTCGGGCTGACCACGGCCGGGTCCGCCGCTCGCCGCGACGGGGGCTGGAGGGCCTCGCCGGCGGCGTCGATGGCCAGCACCTGATCGGGCTTCTCGGGGCTCGCGGCGAGGATCAGGCTCTTCCAGGTGCCCGCAGGTCCCTCGCCCGCGCCGCCGTCGTTCAGTGAGACGAGGAGCCCGCGGGGCGTGCGGGCGTAGCCGCCGGCGAGCGGTGCGCCACCGATCGGGTCGAAGAAGCGAGGCCCGTCGACCTGGTCGAGATCGACGAGCGAGCGTCGCGTCGGCTCCAGGAGCTGGCGCTCGAGCGCCGCGACCGTCGCCGCGGAGGCGCCCTGGTCGGTGCCGACGAGCCGCACGCCCGCGTAGGGGGCGAGCGGCACCGTCGCCCGCGCGCCGTCCGTGGGCGCCAGCGGTGAGATCAGGGCGCCGGCGGCCAGCGGGAAGTCGAAGCTCGCGCGGGCGTAGTAGGTCGCGTGCTCGGGCTGCACGCAGTAGCCGAAGGCAAGGCTCGAGTCGGTGCCGTGCACCGGCGATGCCGGTTCCATCCGGACCCAGGAGGTCTCGAAGCCGTCGGTGAGCGTCGGCACGCTCGGGGCGGCGCCACTGCCCGCCCGATGCTCGTCGTCCGGCGGGACGAAGCCCTGGGCCAGCGCCGGCCGGTCACCGACGAAGGTCAGCGCGTCACCTGGCGAGAGCCGCAGGAACTCGCTGCCGGACAGGCCCCCCATCAGGCTGAGCATGCCGTCCTCGCCGGCCGGTTGGGCGACGGTGAAGGTGCCGGTCGGCGCCAGGTACAGCCCCTCGTCGGGCCTCGCCTTGAAGACGAGGCGGGGCGCCTGGTCGGTCCCGACGCCCTGCGGCGTCAGCGCGACGGGCCAGCCGTGAATCGTGCGCAGGTAGCTGACGACCGGAGCCGCGCCGTCGGCGAAGGTGTAGACGGTGCGGGTCGGATCGCCCTCCCGGTACGGATCGATATGTCCCCGGAGCCGCACCCCGGCCGTGCCCTCGGCGACGCTGAAGACCGGGTAGAGCTGGGAGTGAGTCCGGTCGCCGACGTTCCAGGCGTAGCTCAGGCCGACCTCGAGGGCGTGGAGCTGGGCCTCGCCGAGGACGACGTCGAACTCGAGCGTGCCCTGCCGATCGTCCTCGGGGATCAGCACGTCGGCACGCTCGACCGCCACGGTGGCGCCGGCGCCGTTGCTGGGCACCAGCTCCAGGGCGCCGGTCACGCGGAAGCCGTTGCAGGCCTCGTTGACGACGAGCGTGGCGCCCTTGGGAACGACGAGGGAGGCGTTGCGGAACGGGAAGCAGACGCTGCGGGCCACCCGGTCCTTCCTGTCGACCTCGATGACGTAGTGCAAGCTGACCGTGATCGCCGGCTTCTTCTTCTTCTTTTTCTTCTTCTTTTTCTTCTTCTTTTTCTTCTTCTTGATCTTCGTCTTCGTGGCGGTGATCCAGGCGAGGTACTTCACCCCTTTGCCGGGGATCTTGAAGTCACTGAACGCCTTGTAACGCAGCAGCGCCACCCAGAGGTCGTCGTAGGCCTCCGGGCCGGGCAGCGCGGGAAGAAAGCAGTACAGGCCGACCTTCGACAGCTTGACCCTGTTGCCCCCGGGATCCGGCTGGCCGAGGCAGTAGGTCTCGACCGGCTTGCGGCTGGCCCCGGGGGGCAGCGCGAGCAGGGCGCGGCCCTTGAAGCTCGGCAGCAGGATGTTCGCCGTGCGGCGGCGCGGCACACGCTCGAAGCAGGTCGGGTCCGGGTCGCTCATCTCGCTCTCGCTCGGTGCCTCGGAAGAGCTCGTGGTCGGCCGGCCGCGGCTACCAGTCCAGGCGCAGGCCGACGTGCACGCCCTGGAAGATCAGGTCGTTGCTGTCCCGGGTACCGGCCGACGCGTTCACCACCGGTATCGCCAGGCCCGCGTCGTCCCGGACGAAGTCGAGCTGCTCCGGTGCGAGGGCGAGACCGTGGAGTGACATCAGCTGGTAACCGGCGCTGAGCTGCACGTTCCGGTGCACCCGGTAGCGTGCCGTGACGCCGAACTCGAGGAGGCCGGTCGCCCGCGTGCCGTCGCCGCTGACGAACGCGTAGCGGACATCCGCGCCCGCGCCGGGCGTGCCGGCGACCTCGGAGATCTCCTGGTCGTTCCAGTTGTGCAGCAGCCCGACGTTGCCGGAGATCTCCACGGACAGGCGCCGGCTGCGGAAGGTGTGCTCGATACCGACCTGGCCGCCGAGGAGCTCGTTGCGTGCCTCGACGGTGCTCTCGTCGAAGCGGCGGTCGAAGCCCGCCTCGCCGTCGGCACGGATCCGCAGGTCGTCGTCGAAGCGCACGTAGCGCAGCGCGGCGCCGATTCGCGTATCTGGCGCCACGTCCTTGCGCAGCGCGAACTCCAGGCTGTGAAGCTCGCTCTGCATCTGCGCGCCGATGCTGCGGGTGAAGGTGGAGAACTCCGCAGGCGTGCCGATCAGCACCGGCGAGAGCAAGGTGTTCGGGCCGGCGGGGTTCGAGTTGACCAGCGCCGTCGACTCGTCCCATTCGTCGAGGCCGAAATAGGTGATGCCGGCGGCCCAGTCGTCGCGAAAGCGATAGGTGAGGCCGAGGCGCGCGCCCGGCTCGAGGCCGTAGCGCAGGTCGTTGGTCGACCGCCGCCCGATCAGGTCGCCGGTGCTGGCGGAGAACTCCTGGGCGAACACCACCGTGCCGCCGCGGTCGCGGCGCAGGAGCAGCGCCGCGGCATCGAGATCCCAGCGCGAGGCGGCGGCGCTCTCCTCGGTCGCCTCGGCGTCGGCGACGGGCGAGAGGAGGACGAGCAGCGCGGCCGCGAGGCTCCTGGGAACCTTCATCTCCAAGGGACCTGCACCCCGACAGCCTCCCCCCTGTGCGCGTCGCGCGCGAGGCACGGCGCCATGGCTGATGTGCTACCCGAGCGTGCTCGCGAGCAGCTCTCGCATGGCGTCCCAGGAGGCCTTGTCGGCAGCCTCGTCGTAGGCGAGCGGCAGCCCGTACTTCTCGCCGCGTCCGGTCGCCTCGGGATTGGTGAAGCCGTGCAGCGCGCCGTCGAGCGCCATGAAGGTGTAGTCGGCGCCGGCGGCGTCCATCTCGGCCTTGAACGCGTCCACGTCCGCATCCGGCACCAGCACGTCGGCGGCTCCGTGGCACACGAGAATCTTCGCCTTCACCGAGCCGGGGGCCGGCGTGTGGAACGAGCCGAGCGCGCCGTGAAAGCTCGCCACGGCCTTCAGATCCATGCCGATCCGCGCACAGTGCAGCGCCATCGCGCCGCCGAAGCAGTAGCCCATCGCGGCCATGCGCGTCGGGTCGACGTCGTCCTGCGATGCGAGGAAGGCGTGGGCCGCCTCCAGCCGTGCGGTGCCGGTCTGCATGTCGCCGAGAACGGCGTTCATGGCGGCGCCGGCCTCGTCCGGATTGCCGGCCGTCTTGCCGCCGCCGTACATGTCGATCGCAAGGGCCGTGTAGCCGGCCTCGGCGAGCATGCGCGCGCGACCCCGGATGTAATCGTCGAGGCCCCACCACTCGTGGATCACCATCACCCCGGGGCCGTCGCCCGCGCGCGAGGTGTCGCGGGCGATGAACCCGATCATGTCCTGCCCGCCGGCGCTGTAGACCACGTTCTGCGCTTCGATGGCCATCTCGATCCTCCGCTACGACCGGCGCCAGCGCGCCGCGACGCGGGCAGTGTACACGCTCGCCGCGCCCCGTCCGCCGGCCGCCGCCGGCGAGGGCGGGTGCTCAGAGCAGCTCGAGCTGCGGGGGCCTCAGCGCCTCGACCACGAGGGCCTCGATCGCGTCGAGCCACTCCTCTCGCGGGGTGGTGGACAGGTCGTGGAACGGCAGCGCCCGCGCGGCGAGGTCCCATCTCAGTCGCTGCTCGATGTCCGCCTGGAACTCCGGGTCCACCGCCCGCAGGCCGTCGGCCTCGGGCGCATCGACGATCGGCACGAGCACCAGGAGCTGGTACGTCTCCAGCCAGTCGCAGACCAGCCGCTCGAGCATCGGTGTCGCCCCGTGCGCCGCCTGGAGGTAGGCGAAGTTGTCGATCACCGCGCGGTCGCACACGACGACCGGATAGCGGCTCTGCGCCGCGAGCTCCTCGGCGATCTGCGTGTGCAGGATCCAGGCCTGCGCCTCGAAGGAGGTCTCCTCGTTGATCGGCAGCGGGCAGCGGCGGGCGACCTCGTGCACCATCTCGAGGGAGAGGTGGCGCGCCTTGAGCCGCGCCGCCAGGCCGAAGCACAGTGTCGTCTTGCCGACGCCGTGGCTGCCGATGAAGGCGATCTTGAAGCAGGGGTCGGCCACGGACGCCATGGTATCAGCCCGCCCCCCCGAAGCCGCCGGGCTCAACCGAGCGGCGCGAGCAGGAAGACGCCTCCGGCCCGCTGCGCAGGCGCCCGGCGGCCGCGCAGGGCGCGGGGATCTCAGGCGACGCGGATCACCGCGCTCATGCCGCCCGCGTGGTGCTCGAGCACGTGGCAGTGGAAGAGCCAGTCGCCCGGGTTGTCGGCCTTGAAGGCCACGTCGACGCTCTCCCGGGGCATCACGAGCACGGTGTCGCGCCACTCGCGGTGAGCGGTGGCGGCGCCGCCCCGCGCGAGCACCCGGAAGTGGTGGCCGTGCAGGTGCATCGGGTGCGGGAAGGCGGACTCGTTGCGCAGGGTCACGAGGTGGCTCGAGCCCCGGGGCGCGACGATCATCGGCGGCTCGTAGTCGGTCGGGCGCCGGGCGACGCCGTTCATCGCCCACACCAGCCCGCTGCGCACGAGGGTGCGGATGTCGGTCCACTCGCCGTCGAGCTCCGCGCCGCGCATGCCGCCCATCGCGCCGCCGGTCAGGGTGACCATGTGGCGGGTCGCGCGCTCGAGGTCGGGCTCCGGCAGCCGGTTCTCGCTGCGGATGGCGACGTGCGCGTCCGAGGCGACGGAGCGCTCGAGCCGCTCGGTGCAGGCGAGCTCGACGAGGTCGTAGGCGAAGCGGGGGTAGAAGTCGTCGACGACCCGCGTGGTCGTCCCGGGCGCAGTGCGGCAGTCGAGGAGCAGGTCGACGCGGGTTGCCGCACCGAGCACCACCACGCCGCCGTCCGGGGCGTACGGCTTCACCGGCTGACCGTCCAGGGCGATGACGAGCGGCTCGTGGCCCTCGAAGGAGAGCGCGAAAGCACGCGCGTTCGAGACGTTCACGAGGCGCAGGCGGATGCGCTCGCCCTGGCGCACGGCGAAGCGCTGCGCGCGGCGCCCGTTGATGGTGACCGTGTTCCCGATGCGACCGGCGTGGCTCACGTCGTGGCCGGCGCCGAAGTCCTCGCGGATCGCCGCCTCGCGCGTCAGACGCCAGTCGTCGAGGACCCAGGTGACGTCGCGGTCGACGGGCACGGGCTCGCGCTCCTCGACGACGAGCACCCCGGCGAGCCCGCGCTCGACCTGCTCGAAGGCGCGCACGTGAGGGTGGTACCAGAAGGTGCCGGCGTCGGGCGGGGTGAACTCGTACACGAAGCGCCCGCCCGGGGGCACCGGCTCCTGCGTGAGCCCGGGCACGCCGTCCATCGCGTTGGGCAGACGGACCCCGTGCCAGTGCACCGTGGTCGGCGCATCGAGGGCGTTCTCCAGGGCAACCCGCAGCCGCTCGCCCTGGCGGATGCGCAGTGCCGGACCCGGCACGTCGCCGCCGTAGCTCCACACGGCGGTCGCGGGGTAGGGGTCGCCGACCACGGGCACCGTGGCCGCCTGCGCCCGCAGCGTGAAGCTCCGCAGGCCCGAGGCGACGCCGGCGCGTGGGAGCGCTCCGGCGACGGCCGCGGCGCCCGCCGCCTGCATCAATCCGCGTCTCGTGATGGACATCGTGGGTGACCGTCCCGACCGATCTCGCCTCGACGACAACGATACCCTGGAAAGTGACGCGGCAGCGTGATCCGCGCCACCGCTCGCGCGGGCGAGGTAGCCTTCCCTGCGCCCGGCACAGCGACCAGGGCCAGGAGACGCCCGTGCCCGAGGGACCGGAGATCCGCATCGCCGCCGACCGTGTCGCCGAGGTCCTCGTCGGCCGGGCCGTCGAGGTCGAGTTCCCGGGACTGCCGAAGCTCAGGCGCCACCGCAAGCGGCTCTCGGGCGCCACGGTCACGGCCGTCGACACGCGCGGCAAGGCGATGCTCACGCGCCTCGACTGCGGGCTCACGATCTACTCGCACAACCAGCTCTACGGACGTTGGTACGTGCGCCCACGGGGCAAGCGCCCGGAGACGGGGCGCTCCCTTCGTCTCGCGCTGCACACCGAGGCGCACAGCGCGCTCCTGTACAGCGCATCCGACGTCGCGGTGCTCGACGCCCACGGGCTCGAGACGCACCCCTTCCTCGCCCGCGTCGGGCCGGACATCCTGGACCGGTCGCTCACCTGGCGCGATCTCGCGCGGCGCCTCGACGAGCCCGCCTTCCGCGGCCGCTCCCTCGGCGCCCTGTATCTCGACCAAGCCTTCCTGGCCGGGATCGGGAACTACCTGCGCTCGGAGATCCTGCACTTCGCAGGCCTGCGTCCCGAGGTTCGCCCGCGCGACCTCGCCGCGCGCGAGCGCAACCGGCTCGCCCGCGAGACCCTGGCCATCTCCTGGCGCTCCTACGAGACCCGCGGCCTCACCAACCCGCCTGCGCGCGTGCGCAGGCTCCGGGCCGCGGGCGCGAAGCGCGGCGCGTACCGCTTCGCCGTCTTCGGTCGGGTGGGGCAGCCCTGTCACGCGTGCGGCACGGCCATCGAGCGCCTCACCATCGGCTCGCGACGCCTGTACCTCTGCCCGCACTGCCAGAGCTGAGATCCGTCACCGTGCTCCGGTCCGGTCCGGTTGTGTATCCTGCACGCCGCACCGGGCGCGAGTGGTCGTGCGGCGCGACCAACAAAGGAGCGATGAACCAAGATGCAGCTACTCGGCCGTTACCTCTCTCCCTTCGTTCGCCGCGTGGCGACGACCATGAACTTCTATGGCATCGACTACGAGCACCGCCCGCTCCAGCACACCGGCGACGACGCGCCGAAGCTGCGCGCGCTGAATCCCGTCGGCCGGGTGCCGGCGCTCGTCCTCGACGACGGCGAGGTCATCGTCGACAGCGCGACCATCCTCGATTACCTCGACCGGGAGGTCGGTCCGGAGCGCGCGCTGACGCCGGCCTCCGGCCCCGAGCGCACGCGGGTGATGAGCCTCACCGCGATCGCCACCGGCGCGATCGACAAGGCGATCGCCGTCGCCTACGAGGCGCGTTTCCGCCCGGAGGACAAGCGGCACGCGCCGTGGGTCGAGCGCTGCGCCGAGCAGACCCGCGGCGGCTACGCCTATCTCGACTCGCAGCTCGACGGTGACTGGCTGCACGGCGATGCGATGTCGCAGGCGGACATCACGGCCGCCATCGGCTGGCAGTTCATGGGGATCGGGACGCCCGAGCTCCAGGCCTCGATCGACGCGCCGCGCATCGACGCCCTCCTCGAGCGGATGATGGGCCACGAGGAGTTCGCGAGCACCGTGCCGACCTGACGGCTCGGTAATACCCGTTCCAACTCGCCGAATCGCACTCGACGCCGTGACCCGGTCGGCCATCGGTACGGTGTCTCGCGACTCGGAGCAGTTTTTCAGCCCAGTGCGTCCGCGACCTCCTCGGCGATCGCGAGAGAGGACGTGAGACCCGGGGACTCGATGCCGTAGAGGTTCACCAGGCCGGGGACGCCGTGCTCGACGGGGGTCTGGATCAGGAAGTCCTGCGACTCGACGCCCTGCGGGGTGAGCTTGGGCCGGATCCCCGAGTAGTCGGTGTTGAGCGCGCCGTCGGCGAGATCCGGCCACCAGCGGCGGATCGACTCGTAGAAGCCCTCTGCGCGCGCCGCGTCGACGTCGTAGTCGAGCTGGTCGATCCACTCGAGATCCGGCCCGAAGCGGCACCGTCCACCGAGGTCCAGGCTCGAGTGGATCCCGAGCCAGGTATCCGACGGCATCGGGTAGACGAGACGCGAGAACGGTGAGCGCCCGGTGAGCGAGAAGTAGTTGCCCTTCGCGTAGTGCAGCGGCGGCACGGTATCGGGCGCGAGCCCGCGCAGCGCGCCTGCGAGCGCCTGCGCGCCGAGGGCGGCGCTGTTGACCAGGACATCGCAGCCGATGCGGAAGGGCTCGGCGCCGCCCACCTCGAGGTGGAACCCGTCGTCGGCCACCTCGCCCCCGAGGCAGGGGCTCGCGAGGGCGAGCATCGCACCGTGGGCCTCGGCGTCGCCCTGCAGCGCCAGCATGTACTCGTGCACGTCGATGATCCCGGTCGAGGGCGAGAGCATCGCGCCGAGGCAGCGCACCGCCGGCTCCAGATCGCGCGCCTCGAGCGGGTCGAGGTACTGGAGGTCGTCGACGCCGTTCGCCCGCGCCTTGCCGCGCAGCGCCCCGAGAGCCGGGAGCTGCCCCTCCTCGGTCGCGACGACGAGCTTTCCGGTTCGCGCGTGGGCGACGCCGTGGTCCTCGCAGAATCCGTAGAGGGCGTGCTTGCCGGCCACGCACACCCGCGCCTTCACGCTGTCCGCCGGGTAGTAGAGACCGGCGTGGATGACGCACGAGTTGCGCGAGCTGACTCCCGAGCCGATCACGTCCTCGGCCTCGAGGACGATCACCTCGCGGCCGCGGCGGGCGAGGGCGCGCGCCACGGCGAGGCCGACGACCCCGGCCCCGACCACGATGCACTCGACGCGGTCCACGCTTCGTCTCCGAGCGACTGCGAGCGCGGAGTCTAGCGTGTCCCCGCGGCCGTCGGGCGCGGCTCAGCCGTGGGCGTGGCCTCCGGGGCCGTGAACGTGGCCGTGGGCGATCTCCTCGGGGTCCGCCTCGCGCACCTCGACGACCTCGATGCGAAAGGCGAGCGTGCGACCTGCGAAGGGGTGATTCATGTCGACGTCGACGACCGTCGCGCCCACCTTGCTCACCGTGCCGTGGACCATGCCCTGCTCCGTGCGCAGCGCGATCGGCATACCGGCGCGCAGCCGCTTGGGATTGTCGAGGTGCTTCTTCTGGACCCGGCGCACCTGGCCATCGCGGCGCTCGCCGTAGCCGTTCTCAGGCGTCACGCGGACCTCGAAGCGGTCGCCGGCGGTGCGTCCGGCGAGCGCCTGCTCGACGCCGGGTACCATGTTGCCGTGACCGTATAGCGCCGCGACGGGCGCGCCCTCGCGGGAGGACTCGATGCACGTGCCGCTCGTATCGCAGATCTCGTAGTGAAACCGTACCACCCGGTCGCGTTCGACCTGCATCTCAGCCCTCGCTCGTCCGGCGGGCGCGCCCCGCTGCGGGCCATCGTAGCAGCTCGGCGACGGGTGCCGACCTGCGGGGACGAACACATCGCGTGGCGTCCGGGGTCGTCGTCGAGCGCGCCTATTCGGGATGACCGCGATGCCGCGCTCGGGATCCCGGAGCCTGCGGCAGAACACCTGCGTGAAGAAGCGCGCATCCGGGCTAGAGCAGCGCCTCGCCTCGCGTGAAGCGCGCGGCGTCGCCGGGCACGAAGCCGTTCGTGGTGTGCGCGGCGGCGCGGGCCACTTCCTGGGCTCAGCGCTCGTCGAAGGGCGTGCGCTCACCCTCCGGGATCGCGACGTCGAACGCATTCAGCAGCATCGACACGCAGGTGTAGTAGCCGACCAGCACCACCACCTCCACCGTGAGCGCCTCGCCGAGGGCGTCGACGGTGCGCGCGTAGGTCTCGTCGCAGACCTGCCTGGTCTCGACCAGCTCGCGGGCGAAGGCGTGCACGGCGTTCTCGGCGGGGTCGGTGAGCGCCGGTGTCTCGCCGGCGGCGATGGCCTCGATGACGCTCTCGTCCATCCCTTCCTCGCGCGCGATGCGCGCGTGGGCCCACCACTCGTAGCGCGCCCGCCAGTGCGCGGCGACGACGAGGATCCCGATCTCGCGCTGGGCTGCGGTGAGCCTTCCTTCGAAGCGCAGCATCTCGCCGAGGCGCTGCAGCACCAAGCCGAGATCCGGGCGGTGCACCATCGCGTTGAACGGACCGCGGAGCGCGCCGCGCGCATCGAGGTACCCGCCCAGCGACGCCCCGGCGCCGCGCTTCCCGCCGACGATCGCCTCGAGGACCGCGCGCTGCTCGTCGTCGAGCTGCTCGCGGAGCAGCGCGCTCAGGCGGGTCACGACGGCGGTCCGTCGTCGCCGAGCAGAGGGCAGGAGCCGTGCGCGTCGAGGGCCTGGGTGGTTCCCACGCCGTCGCGTCGCAGCAGGTAGCGGGCGCGGCTCCACACGCCGGGCTGCTCCTGGTAGCTCCCGGAGGCCTCCAGGTCCTCGACGCCGCGCACGATCATCGGCGCGCTCCTGCTCTGCAAAGGGGCCCGAGTCTACTCGCGCGTCCTTGCGCGCCGTCAAGGCTCGCGCGGCGGGCCGTCTCGCTCAGGCGTCGATGAGCTCCGCCAGCTCGGCCCGCAGGATCACCACCCCGTCGCCGCCGCGATCGGCGATCCCGCGGGCGATCGCGTCGCCGGCGTTCGCGAACGTCGAGCGCAGGCGAGCGTGCACCGGGATCTCCACGCCATCGTAGCCGAGCGCGTAGGCGCGCCGGCACGCATCGGCGTCCGTGGAGTTCCAGCCGCGGCAGGCGAGGGGGCGCGCCGCGTAGACGCTGCAGCGGTCCTCCACCAGGAACGGGCAGGGGCGGGGCACGGAGGTGTCGAGCACCCGCGCCTCCGCGGCGATCGCGTCGAGGGTTTCCGCGGGCAGCGTGCGCCGGGCTTGCGCCCAGGCGAGACGTACCTCCGGCGGCGAGGCCATGACCGGCAGGTGGCAGCACCAGGCGCAGCCGGCGCGACAGGCGATCTCGCACGCCCCCTCGCCGGTCCGCGCGTGGCTGCGCTCGGCGTAGGCGATCGCGTCGCGGGCGAGCTGCAGCCACTCGGCATCGCAGGCGCGCGCCGGCGTCGGCTCGGCGTCCGCGTCGCGCAGCCACTCGAGGAAACGCTCCGCGTCGCCCGCCGGCTCGCTGCTCATGTCTGCCCCGCTCGGCCCGACGAGCACGATACGCCTCCGGCGCGACGCCGCGTAGCCTGCGGGCCGATCCGACGACGCGGGCCGGCGCGCCGTCTCCGGACCTGCGCGGTTCTCCGGACGTGCGCGGTTCTCCGGACGTGCGCGGTATGGAGTCCCCGGGGCCGGAAGCGTGCCTGTTACCATCTCGCGATGTTCCTCGACGTCAGGCTCTGGAGGCTCACCGCGGGGGTTCGGGGGCGGATCGCCCTCGCCGTCGCGATCGGCGTTCTGGCCTCCACCGTCGGCGTCGCGCGCCTGGCCCTGCTCGGCTGGCTCCTCGGGCTCGTCTATCGCGGCGAGCCCCTCGCTGCGCTCGTCTGGCCCGGTGCCGCCGTGGCGCTGGTCATGGTGCTGCGCGGGTTCCTCGAGCACGCGCGAGCGATGGTCGCGCACGAGACCGCGGCGCGCGTGCAGCTCGCGCTGCGCGCTCGGCTCTTCGACCAGGTCACCGCGCTGGGTCCTGCCCACTTCGGTCTCGCGCGCACCGGCGATGCCCTGCTCGCCATGGTCGAGGGCGTGGAGCAGCTCGAGATCTACTTCGGCCAGTATCTGCCCCAGCTCTTCGTCGCGGCGCTGACGCCGCTCGTGGTATTCGCGCTCCTCGCCGGCTTCGACCTGCCGCTGGCGGCGCTGCTCCTCGGCTTCGGCTGGCTGACGATGATCGCGCCCGGAGCGTTCCAGAGCTGGGATCGGGCGAGCAGCATGCGCCGCCGCGACGCCTACAAGTCCTTCGCCGCGGAGTTCCTCGACGCGATCCAGGGGCTCGCGACGCTCAAGGCCTTCGGCCAGAGCGCCGCTCGCGGCCGCCTCCTCGCCGAGAAGGCGCACGAGGTGTTCCGCTCGACGATGTGGGTGCTCGCGACCAATGCGCTGACCCGCGGGATCACCGACACCGGCATCGCCCTCGGCGCAGCCCTCACGCTCGCGGTCGGCGCCTGGCGCGTTCAGGCCGGATCGACCAGCATCGAGACGCTCCTCATGGTGCTGATGGCCGGGGTCGAGGTCTTCCGGCCGCAGCGCGATCTGCGTGGGCTGCTGCACGACGGCATGGTCGCGCTGTCCGCGGCGCAGGGGATCTTCGAGCTCCTCGAGGCCCGTCCGGCGGTGCGCTGGGGCGAGGCTTCGCCGCGAGAGCGCCGGGGCGACCCGGGCGCGGCCGCGGACGGAGCGAGCGTCGCCTTCGAGGACGTCGCCTTCGCCTATCCGGGCGGGCGCGGCGCGGCGCACGTCGGTCTCGACTTCCGCGTCGCGGGCGGCGAGCGGGTCGGCTTCGTCGGTGCGAGCGGGGCCGGCAAGTCCACGATCGTCAAGCTCGCGCTGCGGCTGCACGACCCCGACTCGGGCACGGTGCGTCTCGGCGGCGTCGACGTGCGCGCGCTCGATCCCGAGTCGCTCTACGCGCAGGTGGCGGTGGTCACCCAGGACACCTACCTCTTCCACGGCACCGTCGAGGAGAACCTGCGCTTCGGTCGGCCCGGTGCGAGCGCCGCCGAGCTCGAGGAGGCGGCGCGCCTGGCCAACGCGCACGAGTTCATCGACCGTCTCCCGCAGGGCTATCGCACGGTCATCGGCGAGCGGGGCGTGCGGCTCTCCGGCGGCCAGCGCCAGCGCATCGCCATCGCCCGCGCGCTGCTGCGCGATGCGCCGGTGCTCGTGCTCGACGAGGCGCTCTCGGCGGTCGATGCGGAGAACGAGGCGGTCATCCAGCAGGCGCTCGACCGGCTGATGCGCGGGCGCACGACGATGGTCTTCGCCCACCGGCTCTCGAGCGTCATCGACTGCGATCGGATCCTCGTCCTCGACGCCGGGCGCGTCGTCGAGGAGGGCACGCACGCGACGCTCATGGCCGCGGGCGGGATCTACCGCACCCTGATGGCCGGCCAGGCGGGCCAGGCCGGCCACGGCGGCGCGCCGGCCGCGGCGCTCGGCGAGCGGGTACGCGACGCCGCCGCGCCGCGGGTCGAGCGGCAGGACGACGATGCGGTCGAGGACCCGGAGAGCGGCATCGTCGAGGCGAGCGACCTCTCCTGGGGTGGCGTCTTCCGCGAGCTCGGCCGCTACGTGCGGCCCTGGAGCGGGCGTCTCACCGTCACCTTCGTCCTCGGCGTCGCGCGGGTGCTCGCGTTCATCGGCGTTGGGGTGCTGAGCGCGCTGGCCGTCGCCGCGGTCAAGCGCGGTGAGCCGCCGGACGCGTGGCTCTGGGCGCTGCTGGTGGTCGCGCCCGCGGCCGGCGTGCTGCACTGGCTCGAGTCCTGGGCCGCGCACGACATGGCCTTCCGCATGCTCTCGGAGATGCGGGTCGCGCTCTACCGGCAGCTCGACCGGCTGGCGCCGGCATTCCTCACGCGCCGGCGCTCGGGCGATCTCGTGGCGATGGCCACGCACGACGTCGAGCTGGTCGAGTACTTCTATGCCCACACGGTGGCGCCGGCCTTCGTCGCGGTGCTGGTGCCGAGCGTGGTGCTCGGTGTCCTCGCGGCCCACGGCTGGCAGCTCGCCGCGGTGCTCGCACCGTTCCTGGCGCTGGTCGGGGCGAGCCCCTTCATGCTGCGCGGGCGGATCGACGCGCTCGGATCGCAGGCGCGCGAGTCCCTGGCGGTGCTCAACGCGCACGTCGTCGACAGCGTGCAGGGGCTGCACGAGATCATCGCCTTCCGCCAGGTCGCCGCGCGCCGCGAGCAGTTCCTCGCGAGGGCCCGGGATCACCTCGCCATCCGACTCCCCTTCCTGCGCGATCTCGCCTGGCAGAATGCAGCCCTCGAGGTCGCCACGGGCCTCGGCGGCCTCGCGGTGGTCGTCGCCGGCGCCTCCCTCGTCGAGGCCGGTTCGCTCGCGCCGGCGCTGCTGCCGCTGCTCACCCTGCTCGCCCTCGCCGCATTCATGCCGGTCGCCGAGATCGCCCACGTCAGCCGCCAGCTCGCCGACACCCTCGGCGCCGTGCGAAGGCTGCACGCGGTCCAGAGCGAGCCGGTGCCCGTCACCGACGGCCCCGGCGTCACCGCGCCGGACGACGACGCGCCGGCGCTCGCTCTCGAGGACGTGCGCTTCGCCTACCCGGGCCGGCGCGTCAACGCCCTCGACGGCACAACGCTCGCGGTGCCGGCGGGACACACCGTTGCGCTCGTGGGGCCGTCCGGCGCCGGCAAGACGACGATCGCGCACCTGGTGCTGCGCTTCTGGGACCCGGACGCCGGGCGGGTCCGGCTCCGGGGGCACGATCTGCGCGAGTTCGCCCTCGAGGATCTCCGCGCGCAGATCGCGCTGGTCAGCCAGGACACGTACCTGTTCCACGACAGCCTCGGCGCCAACATCCGCATGGCGAGACCGGAGGCGAGCGATGCGCAGATCGCCGAGGCGGTGCGCCTCGCGGCCCTCGAGGACTTCGTCGCCTCGCTCCCCGAGGGGCTCGACACCCCCGTCGGCGAGCGCGGGCTGCGCCTGTCGGGCGGGCAGCGCCAGCGCGTCGCCATCGCGCGCGCGTTTCTCAAGGACGCGCCGATCCTCGTGCTCGACGAGGCGACCTCGCATCTCGACGCGGTGAGCGAGGCGGCGGTGCACGGCGCGCTCGAGACGCTGATGGCCCACCGCACGACGATCGTCATCGCCCACCGGCTCTCCACGGTGCGCGGCGCCGACGCCATCGTCGTGCTCGAGCACGGCCGGGTGGTCGAGACCGGCACCCACGATGCCCTCCTCGAGCGTGGCGGCCTGTACCGTCACCTCGTCGCCCGCCAGCTCGCCGCGGCGGCAGCCTGAGCCGGGGTCGGACAACCGATGTGAGACCGGAGCAATCGACGATGGCAAAGACCAAGAAGCTCGCGAACGAGGCGGGGCTGCTGAAGGAGGCGCTGCGCATCGGTATGGCCTACGGTGAGAAGCGCGGCGTGGTGCAGTTCGAGCCGACGGACTCGGCGAACGACAAGATCGAGTTCGTCTATCGGCTGCTCGTCCACGACAAGCTGATCCAGCCGCTCGCGAAGCTCGACGTCTCCCAGCCGGCCATGCGCCGCAAGCTCGCCCTGTGGGCTGCGAAGCAGCTCCCCGAGGACCACCCGCTGCTGAAGTAGCCCCTGCGCACATCGCGAGTGGCGGCCCGCGACGTCTTCCCTCGCGCAGCGAGTGCACGACGCGTCTGGAGGCGTCAGGCGGGTCGCAGGAACAGCTCGTCGAGGAAGCGGGCGAGCCAGCGATCGCTCGACGCGGCGTGGGCGTCGTGGCCGGCCATCTGCTCCGCGTGGCACTGGGCGCCGGGCAGCTCGAGCTTCGGCGCGCCGGACTCCGAGGTGGCCCAGCGCTGGACCATCTCCCGGGTCATCTCCGGGTGGAACTCGATGGCGTAGACCCGCCCGTCGTAGCGGAAGGCCTGTCCCGGGAAGGCCTCGCTCTCGGCGAGGTGCACGGCGCCGTCGGGGATCTCGAAGGTCTCCGAGTGCCACTGGTAGAAGACCGTCGTCTCATCGAGGAACGCACCTGCCTCGGCCGTCGGAGCGACCTCGTGGTAGCCGATCTCGACCAGGCCGTCTTCGTGGGGACCGACCCACGCGCCGAGCACGCGGGCGATCTGCTGGGCGCCGAGGCAGATCCCGAGCAGCGGCCTGCCGCTGCCGATTGCGCGGCGCTCGAGCCAGTCGAGCTCGGCGCGGATCCCCGACACGTGATCGTCGTTCGCGCTCTGGGGGCCGCCGAAGACGATCGCGGCGGCGTAGCCGGAGAGATCCTCGGGAAGGGGCTCACCGACGCAGGGGCAGCGCCGGTCGAGCCCGTAGCCGCGCTCGAGGAGGAAATCGCCCACCCGTCCCGGGGTCGACGTCTCCTGGTGCAAGACGATGAGAACCTGCTTTGCCAAGGGGCTGAAGTGGCTGCGAGCGATGGCGCGCGATTGTACCGATTGCGCGCGGCGCCGGGCGTGAACGCAGTCGCTCCCGGCGGCCGTGGGAACGGGTGTCCTGCTCGAGCCGGCTCGCCTGGCCCGGTGCGCGCTGACCCGGGGTCAGCGTCCGAGCCGGGCGACCGCCGCCCGGGTGCTGTCGAAGGCGAGCTCGGGCAGGTCGTGCGCGCCGAAGAAGCCCGCCGCGTCCGCATCGTCGCCGGCGGCGAGGGCGCCGCCGGTGCGCTCGGCGTCGTAGAGCAGGAACAGGCTCGCGCCGTGCTTGCCGAAGGGCGGCGGCGGGCTGTGGAAGACCTCGCCGAGGCCCGTCACCCGGACCTGGAGGCCGGTCTCCTCGGCCACCTCGCGAACCACCGTCTCCTCCGGGTGCTCGCCGGCGTCGAGGTAGCCGGCGGGGAGGCACCACTTGCCGATCTCGGGCTCGAAGATGCGGCGCACGAGCAGGATCCGATCGTCGTCGAGGACCCGCGCGCCGACCGCGACGCGCGGCTCGATGAAGTGGACGAAGCCGCACGCGGGGCAGGCGCGGCGCGGTCGGCCGCCGACCTCGCGCGTGTGCATCCGGGCCGCGCAGCGGCAGCAGAACTGGACCGCCTCCGGCGCGGTCTCGATCGCCGACATCGTCGGGGGCCGTTCCGATCCCGTATCTCAGGCGGTCCCGAGGAGGCGGTTCGAGTGCTCGAACAGCGCGAGGTTCTTCGCGACGTCGTAGGGCCCCTCGTGCAGCGTCTCCGGGTCCCACTCGCTGCGCGGGGTCTCGAAGAAGTTGCCGCCGTAGACGTGGATGGCGCCGGTCAGGCGCGGCACCGGATTCGTCACCGAGTGGATGACCTCGGGGCCGAGGGAGGCGACGTCCTTCGCGGCGAGCGCGCGCGCGCCGGCGGCCTTGACGGTGCCGTGGGGGTCGTCGGGCACGCGGCGCCAGAAGATGTTGTCCTCGCGCCCGGTGTAGATCCCGATCACCGCCCACATCTCGTGCGTGTGGGGCATCAGCGTCATGTGCGGGCCCCAGACGAGGTTGAGGACGGTGAGGTCGTCGGCGACGTGCAGCCGGTGCACGCCGGCGCGCTCCGGCTCGCCGAGACCGGCGAGCACCGCGCCCGGCTCCGAGACCGTGCGCTCGACCAGCGCCGCCATCCCCTCGCGCCCGGCACCGGACTCGACCACCTCCCGGCACTCGGCGACGAATCGCTCCACGTCGAACATGATCGCTGCCTCCGCTGCTCAGCTCGCCCTCGCGACACAGTATGCGCGCAACCGACCTGCGGCGGTGAGACCTCTCACGAGGGGTAGAACCGCGCCGCCATGTCGCGAAGGGGCGCGCGCTACGCCGACCGTGTCGAGCTCAGTCGTCGCCGTCCGCCGCCGCGACCAGCGGCTCGAGCCGCTCGGCGAGGGCGTCCGTCGCGCTGCCCGCCGCCTCGCCGCCGCGCAGCCGCGACAGGGTGCGCTCGAGCGCGGCGTGGTCGGACTTCGAGAGCCCGTCGACCCACTCGCTGCCGGCGGGGACGGCGATGGCGAGGGGCTCGCGGTGCGCGTGGGTGCGCAGCGCCACCAGGCGCTGGTGGTGCAGGGCGCGACCGAGCAGCACGTAGGGCAGGTTGCGGCTCGGCGAGGGGCCGGCGGTGAGCAGCCGGCCGCCGAGCGGGAGCACGCCGCCGATCTTGACGTCCGCGACCTGCTCGCCGCCGAACCAGGCGGCGGCGGCGCCGGCGGCGGCTCCGATCGCGGTGCCGGCGAACAGGGATATGCCGCCGAGAGCGACGTCGATGCCGCCGCCGGCGATCGCCCCGCCGATGGCGCCGGACACGGCGAGCTGGCGCGGGGTGAGGCCCCAGAGCTGCCAGGTCTCCTCGGCGAAGAGATCGTCGCCGAGAAGCGCGAGGGCGGGCTCGTCGCGCTCGAGCCCGACGTGATCGTAGGCGCGTTCCACGGCCCTGCGGCCCGACGTCTCGAGGGCCCGCGCCTGCTTGCGGTAGCGCGCCTCGAGGCCGGCGCGGGCGGTGTCGAGATCGGTGTCCGCCGAGACCCGCTGCTCGAGGGTGAGGGCGAGCACGTCGGCGACCATCTCGGCGATCGCCTGCGCAGCGAGCCGGTGGCGTTCCCGCCGGTCCGCCTCGAGCGCCCGCACGGCGGTCTCGAAGCGCGGCGTCCACGCGTCGTCGAGCTGGCCGAAGGCGCGCAGGAGCTCCACCTGGCGGGTGAAGTCCGCCGTCATCGCGTCGAACACGCGTACCACGCTGAAGTACTGACCGAGCGCCGCGCGCCAGGCCTCGACGTGGTCCGCGGCACCGATCGGGTTGACCAGCGCGAGTCGCGGGCGCCCGGACCAGCGCAGGATCTCCATCTCGGGCTCGTACTCGGCGCCGTAGGGCTTGGCGCCGTCGACGACGTAGAGGATCCCCGCGCCGTCGACGATCGGGGCGAGGAGCTCGCACTCGTCGACGAAGGCATCGCTCCCGGCGTGCGCCTCGACGAAGGCGCGCACGACGTCCGCGCGCCCCGACGCGTCGGTCTCGTGCGCCTCGAGCCAGGCGAGCGCGCGCCGCGCGCGCTGGAAGCCGGGCGTGTCCGCGAGCACGTAGAGCGTCTCGTCGCCGACGCGCATCGGGTAGCGGCGGGTGCGCGTCGTGGTCCCGGGCTCCGGCGCGATGGCGACGCTCGCGTCGTGGGCGAGCGTCGCGACGATGCTCGACTTGCCCTTGTTGGGGTGGCCGACGACCGCGAGGACGGGCTCGGTCACCGGCCGCACCTAGTCGGGCACGCCGTCACGGGCGCACCTCGTGGACGGTGAGCCAGGGATCGCCGGTGCGTGCGAGACGCGAGCGCCAGGTCTGGAGATCGCCGGCCCGGGGCGCGGCGCGAGGCTCGGCGGCGAGCGGCACGACGCCGATCGGGCGGCCCTCGCCCGCCGCCGCGCGCAGCGCCTCGACGAAGTCCACGAGCTCGCCGAGCGGCGGCTCCCAGCTCTTGACCACCAATACGATCGGCTCCGGCGCCGACGCGGCGGCCCGAAGCGCCTGCTCGTCCGCCTCGAGCGTGCCGGCGCCGGCGTGCAGGGTCCGGGCGGCGGTGAAGCCGGCGGCGCGTGCGAGCACCGCCGCGGCGTCCTCGGGGTCGAGCTCGAGATCCCCCCACACGATGACGCTCGAGGGGCCGTGCACGCTGGTGCCGGGCGCCCGGTCCGGGTCCGCGCCCGCCTCGGGCGCCGCCGGCTCCGGCGTCTGGGCGCGCGTGTCGACGGGCTCGGTGTCGAGCCGGTAGACGAGCTCGCGGACCCCTGGGAGATGGGTGAGGGTCCACTCGAGCGCGGCCCGCGTCCGCCAGCGGGCGAGCAGCAGCAGCACCGCGCGCGGCAGCGCGGCGTAGAGCAGCACGCACATTGCGATGAAGGGCCACCAGCGCCCGAGCGCGGCGACGTCGCTCACCGCACGGGTCTCCGCCCGGAAGTAGCGGCTCGCCTCGACCAGCTCGACGCCCGGCACGGCCGCGGGCAGCCAGACCGACCAGGGCGTCGCGAGACCGGCAGTGAAGCCGTGGACCGTCGCCGGCTCGACCTCCAGCGTGGTGCTCCAGCCGAAGGCGAGGTCGGTGAACACCACCGCGGCGAGGTAGGCGGCGAGGAGCCCGGCGTTGAAGGCGACGGCGAAGACCTGGGCGCCGAGGAGAGCGAGCCAGCGCCGCAGCCGCCCGTAGATCCGCTGGTCCGCGCGGGAGCGTGCCAGCAGCCGGGCGACGTCCTCGCGCATCGGGTCCGGGGCGAGCCTGGCCATGAGCGCGAGGGCGCGTCCCGGGCTCGCCGAGGCGAGCGCCGACTGGATGGCGCCGAGCCCGGGGATCGCGGCGCGCGCGCCGGGGGGCAGCATCAACACCAGGGTGAGCATCACCATCAGCGCCTGCACGCCGACCAGGAGCGCGAGCGCGGCGAGCACGTTCACCCGACCCGCTCCGTCGTAGTACAGGACGCCGGAGGCGGCGAGGCCACCGAGCAGCGCACCGGCTGCGGCGAGCGCGAGCCAGGCGGCGCTCTCGGCCCCCTCGAGGCGTCGGACCTGTGCCCCGACGGCCGCCTCCCGGGCGGCCGCCCAGCCGAGCACGCGCGCGGCCCCGTCGCCCGCCGGGAGCGAGGCGCCGATCGCATGGTCGCGGCGGTGGAGCTCGCCGAGATCCCCATCCGCGTCGAGCGCCAGCAGCGCCTCGACCCTGAGCACGCGGTCGATCATGTGGCGGGCGATGATAGCGCGCGCCGGCCCTCCTGGGACGCAGGTCTCCCGGG
>CAJIAT010000444.1_pt1 | contig 33437 bp, 26 predicted proteins | sample 9199161 | NCBI WGS metagenome assembly CAJIAT01 (sample SAMEA7708281, study PRJEB35096) | sediment metagenome | biome: marine neritic benthic zone biome [ENVO:01000025]; feature: sediment [ENVO:00002007]; material: shallow marine sediment [ENVO:03000034] sea grass bed [ENVO_01000059] ... | reverse complement strand
ATTGCCCCTCTCCGGCCATTCCGGCGGCGTCAACGGCAGGCTGGCGTCGCACATGGTGTTGAGCACGTCGACGAAGGGCACTTCGGCGATGACCGCCTTGAAGAGATCGGGTCTGAGGTTGGCGATCGCGCCCATCAGCATGCCGCCGGCGCTGCCGCCCTGGGCGACGATGTGGCCGGCGCGGGTGACGTTCCCGGCGATCAATGCCTCGGCGGCGGCGACGAAGTCGGTGAAGGTGTTCTTCTTGCTGGCCAGCTTGCCGTCGAGGTACCAGCGGTAACCGCCCTCCATGCCGCCGCGAATGTGGGCGATGGCATAGACGAAGCCGCGGTCGACCAGGCTCAGCCGGTTGGTCGAGAAGGCCGCCGGCATGCTGATCCCGTAGGCGCCGTAGCCGTAGAGCAGCAGGGGCGCGGAGCCGTCGTGCACCGCCCCTGCGCGTTCGAGGACCGTCACGGGCACGCGCTCGCCATCGGGCGCGGTGGCCATGAGCCGGCGCGTCGCGTAGCGGGACGGGTCGTGCCCGCTCGGCACGATCTGCTCCTTGCGCATGCGCCGCTCGCGCGTGCGCATGTCGTAGTCGTAGACGCGCGCAGGCGTCGTCGGCGAGCTGTAGTCGTAGCGAAGGACCGTCGTGTCGTACTCGTAGCCGCTCTCGAGGCCGAGGCTGTAGGCGGCCTCCGCCTCGGCGATGGCGTGCTCCTCGCCGGTGTCGAGATCCCTGACCACGATGCGCGGCAGCGCGTCCTCGCGCTCGAGGCGCACGAGGTAGTGGGCGAAGACGTCGAAGGCGACGATGAGCCGCCCGGGGACGTGGGGCACGAGGTCCCGCCAGGCGTCCCTGGTGGGCCCCTCGACGGGGGCCTCCACGAGCTTGAAGTCCTCGGCGTCGTCGGCGTTGGTGAGGATGATGAGCCGTTCGCCGTGGTCGCTGACGTCGTACTCGACGTCGCGCTCGCGCTCGGCGACGACCCGTGGCGCCTCGAGGGGACGGTCGGCGGGGATCAGCCAGCTCTCGGAGGTCGTGTGGTCGTGGGTGTCGACGACGACGAAGCGCCGGCTGTCGGTGAGCGAGACGCCGACGAAGAACCCGGGGTCGTCCTCCTCGTAGACGGTCGCGTCCTCACCGGGGTCCGTGCCGAGCCGGTGCCTGCGCACGGCCTGGGGTCGGTGGTTCTCGTCGATCACGGTGTAGAACAGGTACTGCGAGTCCGCGCTCCAGGCGAGGTCGCCGTGGGCGTCGGCGAGCAGGACCTCGAGGTCGCGCCCCGCGGCGAGATCGCGCACCCGGATCGCGTAGCTCTCGGCGCCGCTCAGATCCACCGAGAAGGCGAGGAGCCGGTGGTCGGGGCTGTGCTCGCAGTGCCCGACGTGGAAGTACGCCTCGCGCGCCGCCTCGGCGTCGCCGTCGAGCAGCACCTGCTCCTCGGAGCCCTCGCCGGCCCGCCGGCAGTACATCGGATGCTCGCCGCCCTCGGCGTAGCGCACGTAGTACTCGAAGGGTCCGTCGCGGTCCGGGACCGAGGCGTCGTCCTCCTTGATGCGCCCGCGCATCTCTGCGATCAGGGTCTCGCGCAGCGCGGCGCTCGGCGCCATCGCCGCCTCGGTATGGGCGTTCTCCTCCTCCAGGTAGGCCCGCACCCGGGCGTCGAGGAGCGACGGGTCGCGCATCGCCTCGCGCCAGTTGTCCACGCGCAGCCAGGCGTAGACGTCCTCGCGACGCTCGCCGTGGAGCTCGAGGGTTCGCGGCACGCGGGGCGGGGTCGGCGCGCGCACGGGGTGCTCAGGAGGCCCCGGGGGCGCGGCGCTCGGCGGCGCTGCCGTCGATCGCCTGGCGCAGCCGGTGCTCCTCGTCGTGGCTGAGCGAGGTGCGCAGCACCTTGCCGTGATGCCCCTCGAGCTCGGCGAGCACCTTCTCCGGGCTCGCCTCGCGCACCAGCACGAACAGGGCCGAGGTCCCCGGCGCGAGGGTCGCGGCGAGATCGCGCATGAAGTCGTCGTCGATGCCGACGTCGGTGAGCGCCCCGGAGACCGCGCCGGCGGCGGCACCGACCGCGAGGCCGAGGAGCGGGCTGAGGAAGATGACCCCGATCAGCGCGCCCCAGAAGCCGCCGCCGATCGCGCCGGCCGCCGCGAGATGGTGGATCTGATGCAGCTTGACCTCGCCGTCGGCGTCCTTCACCGCGACCACCGCATCCTCGAGGTCGATCAGGTGCTCGCGCTGGAGCTTGAGCAGCTCGAGGCGCACCTCCTGCGCCTCGTGCGGGTCCTCGAACCCGATCACCACCAGATCGCTCATCAGCCGATCTCCTGAGTGCGGCCCGTCCCGGTCCCGGCGGCGAACGATACACGCGGCGCGGCACCCGCGTCCCCGGCTCTCCGCTTCCACGTGGCGCCGAGACCGATCCGCCGTCAATCTGACGGGACCGACCTCCACGGACGGAGGAAGTGGCGGGGATTGTCCGGAACAATCCCGCCCGACCTCCACGGACGGAGGAAGTGGCGGGGATTGTCCGGAACAATCCCGCCCGACCTCCACGGACGGAGGAAGTGGCGGGGATTGTCCGGAACAATCCCGCCCGACCTCCACTTCCCCAGGGATGGATCTCGTGATGGCCGTGACCCGATCGGCCATCACGCGACGCGCCGTCGACACATCCATGTGGGCTCGGGCGCAGCATCCGTGCTGCGCACGGTCGCGCGACGGCCGATCGGGTCACGACCTCGCACGCGATCGCTGCGATCGGAACGATCCCAAGGAGGAAGTGGCGCAGATTGTCTGGAACAATCCTGCTCCGTCCCCGTCGAGGCCCGCGCGTCTTGAACATCGCAACGCACCTGCGCCGCTCGGCGCTCGCCCATGGCCAACGGCCCGCGGTCGCGGTGGGCGAGCGCGTGCTCCTCGACTACGCGACCCTCGCCGAGCGCGCTGCGCGCGTCGCCGGCGCGCTGCGCACCGGGCTCGGGCTGAGCCCCGGCGATCCCGTGGCGCTGGTGCTGCGCAACTGCCCGCAGTACCTGGAGCTGCTCTACGGCTGCTGGACCGGTGGGCTGCTGGCGGTGCCCGCGAATGCCAAGCTGCATCCGAGGGAGCTCGCCTACATCCTGGAGCACAGCGGCGCGCGCGCCGCCTTCGTGAGCCCGCAGCTCGCAGGCGCCGTCGCCGGCTCGGAGCTGCCCGTCGTCGAGGTCGGATCCCGCGAGTACCGCCGCCTGCTCGATTCCGAGCCGATGCCGGTCGAGGCGCGGGCGCCGGGCGACCCGTGCTGGCTGTTCTACACCAGCGGCACCACCGGGCTCCCGAAGGGCGCGACGATCACCCACCGCAACCTGCTGGCGATGTGCCTGTGCTACTTCGCCGACGTCGACCAGGGCTCGCCGTGGCGCGCGATCGGGCACGCGGCCCCGATGAGCCACGGCTCCGGCCTCTACGGGCTCGCGCACGTGATGCAGGCGAGCTGCCACGTGCTGCCCGAGAGCGGCGGCTTCGAGCCCGAGGAGATCTTCGCGCTGATCGAGCGCTGGCCCGGGATCTCGTTCTTCGCCGCGCCGACCATGGTCAAGCGGCTGGTGGAGCATCCGGGCCCGGCGCACACCGCCAACCTGAAGTCGATCGTCTACGGCGGCGGTCCGATGTACGTCGAGGACTGCCTCGCCGCCCTCGAGCGCTTCGGTCCCAGGCTCGCGCAGCTCTACGGTCAGGGCGAGAGCCCGATGACCATCACGGCGCTCCCGGCCGCGGTCCACGCCGACTCGGAGCACCCTCGATGGCGCGAGCGGCTGGCCTCGGTCGGCGTCGCCCAGAGCGTGGTCGAGGTGCGCGTCGCCGACGAGTCCGGCGCGCCGCTCGCGCCGGGCGAGTCCGGCGAGGTCCTGGTGCGCGGCGAGAGCGTGATGGCCGGCTACTGGCGCGACCCCGAGGGCACCGCGCGCACCATCCGCGACGGCTGGCTTCACACCGGCGACGTCGGCGCCCTCGACGCCGACGGCTTCCTCACCCTTCTCGACCGGTCGAAGGACCTCGTCATCTGCGGCGGCTCGAACGTGTACCCGCGCGAGATCGAGGAGGTGCTGCTCGCCCACCCGCAGGTGGCCGAGGCCTCGGTCATCGGGCGTCCGGACCGGGAGTGGGGCGAGCTGGTGATCGCCTACGTGGTTCCGCGCCCGGGGGGCGCCAGCGCCGAGTCGCTCGACGCGCACTGCCTCGCTCACCTCGCACGGTTCAAGCGGCCCCGGGCCTACCGGATCGTCGAGGAGCTGCCGAAGAACGCCTACGGCAAGGTGCTCAAGCGTGAGCTGCGTGAGCTCGAGGCGGGCGCGGAGGCGCCCACCGGACCCTGACACGCGGCGGGATCTGCAGCCCGTCCTTCCTATACTGTCCACGGGCTGGCCGCAGGGAGTGATATCGATGAGGCTCGTTCGAGGAGTGTTCATCGCCTGTCTCGCCGCGCCGCTCCCGGCGCTGGCGGGCTACTCGGAGGGGATCGCCGCCTACCGGCTCGGGGACTACTCGACGGCCCTCGCCGAGCTGAGGCCCCTCGCCGACCGGGGCAACGCCGACGCCCAGTGGACCGTCGGCCTCATGTACGCCCAGGGCAGCGGCGTGCTGCAGGACTACGTGCAGGCGCACAAGTGGCTGAACCTCGCGGCCGCGCGGGGCCACCGCGAGGCGGCGGCTACGCGTGAGAGCATCGCGCGGCGCATGACGCCGGCCCAGATCGCCGAGGCGCAGCGCCGGGCCCGGGACTTCGTCCCGGCCGGTGCCTCTGCTGCCCCGCCCGCGAGCGCCGTGCCTGCGCTGCCGGCCGCACCGGTCGGCCGCGAGACCGTGCGGCGGATCCAGGCGCTCCTCAACGAGCGCGGCTACGACGCGGGAGCTGCTGATGGCCTGATGGGGCGGCGCACCCGGGAGGCCATCCGCGCCTATCAGCGCGATCAGGGGCTGGCGGGCACCGGGGAGCCGTCCGCCGCGCTGCTCGCGCAGATGCAGAGCAATCCCCCGCCGGTCGCGGGGACGGGAACCGGCTCCGGGACGGGTGCCGCAGCGGGGAGCTGGGCCGACCGCGCGCCAGCGCCGGCGCCGGCTCCGTCCGCGGCGGCCGGCAGCGACGCGGGGGCGGACGAGCGGGTCGCGGCGCTGGTCGCCGAGCTGCGCACCCTGGTCCGCGACGGCGAGGCCCGCAGGAGCGCGGATCGCGCGTACCTGCGTGCGCTCTCCGAGCTCGCCGACCGCTACGACGACCCGTGGCGGCGCCTGGTGCTCGCGGAGCGCTTCGCGAGCGCCGCAGACGCCAAGCGCAACGGCTGGCGCGTCGCGAGCGGCGACTTCGAGGTGGTCAAGAAGGGGCTGAGATCGCGGGTCCAGGCCGCGACCGCGAGCTCGCGAGAGCGCTCCACCGAGGAGCAGGCCCTCGCGCTGCTCGGTGCGATCATCAGCCAGTCCGGCGGTGAGGCCGGCTCCACGGGCGAGAGCGCACCCGTCTCGGAGATCTTCGCCCCGCTCGCCTTCGGCGAGGCGTTCCGCCTCGAGGTGAAGCTGCGCTCGACGCGGGCTCCGTCCCAGCTGGAGATCGGGCTCTACCAGGGCGCGTCCCGCTCCCAGGGCTACGCGCTGAGCTATCGCAACGCGACGCAGAAGACGAGCGGAAAAAAAGGCGGCGTCGAGCTCAGCCGGCGCACCAGCTACGGCACGAACGTCGTCAGTCAGCGCTCGGGCCTCGCCGCGCTCGAGGACGGGCGCGTCCACACGCTGGCGTGGAGCCGCGACCGGGACGGCGACATGCAGGTCAGCCTCGACGGCCGCGTGCTCATGGAGGGCCGGGAGGTCGGGGTCACCGGCGCCTTCGACGGCGTGCGCCTGCGCAATCTCGGCGGCGAGTTCACGGTGCGTGCGCTCACCCTGCACGCCGGGGAGTAGGCGCCGATGGCCACCATGCGCGCCCTGGTCAAGGCGGACGCCGGGCCCGGGATCACGATGGAGGAGGTGCCCGTGCCGGCGCCGGGCACCAACGAGGTGCTGATCGAGGTCGAGAAGACCGCGATCTGCGGAACCGACCTGCACATCCACCGCTGGGACGAGTGGGCGATGCGCACCATCCGTCCTCCGCTGGTGATCGGCCACGAGTTCGTCGGCCGGATCGTCGAGCTCGGGCCGGGAGTGGAGAATCACCGTGTCGGCGACCGGGTCTCCGCCGAGGGCCACATCACCTGCGGTGAGTGCCGCAACTGCCGGGCCGGCAAGCGGCACCTGTGCACGCACACCGTCGGGATCGGCGTGAACCGCGACGGCGCCTTCGCCGAGTACCTGGTCATGCCCGCCTCGAATCTGTGGCTGATCCCCGAGGCGATCCCGTCGGAGATCGCCGCCTTCTTCGATCCCTACGGCAACGCGGCCCATTGCGCCCTGTCGTTCGAGATCGTCGGTGAGGACGTCCTGATCACCGGCGCCGGGCCCATCGGGATCATGGCCGCGGGGATCTGCCGCTTCATGGGGGCGCGCCATGTGGTCGTCACCGACGTGAACGACTATCGCCTGACCCTCGCCGGCAAGATGGGCGCGACCCACCTGGTCAACGTCGCCGAGGAATCGCTCGACGAGGCGATGCGGGCCCAGGACATCCACGAAGGCTTCGACATCGGGCTCGAGATGTCGGGCAACCCGAAGGCGTTCGACGACATGCTCCACCACATGTATCACGGTGGACGGGTCGCGCTGCTCGGAATCCTGCCCTCGGACACGCGGATCGACTGGGATCAGGTGATCTTCAAGGGTCTCACGGTGAAGGGGATCTATGGACGCGAGATGTTCGAGACCTGGTACAAGATGACGCAGATGGTCATGGGTGGTCTCGACCTCGCGCCGGTGCTCACCCACCACATCCCCATCGAGGACTTCCAGCAGGGCTTCGACGTGATGTATCAGGGCGCCTGCGGGAAGGTGGTCTGCGACTGGGGCCTAGCCCGGATATCTCACCGATCCGCGTGATGATCGCGCAGGACCTTGGATTCGCGGCAGTTCCGGCGCGCGCCGGACGTACAGGTCGTACTTCCATGCTCGCCGGAACCGCTGCGGATTCAAGGGACAAGCGAGGGCGCGTGAGATCGGCGAGATGTCCGGGCTAGGTGGGGACCTGCGCGGGTGATCCGGGACGCCGCGCGGGGCGACTTCGAGGCGATCCTCGCGCTGAATCTCGCCTTCGAGCGTTACCTGAGTCCCCTGGACGCCGGGCGCCTCGCCCGCCTCGACGCCATGGCCTTCCATCACCGCGTCGCCGTGGTCGCGGGCGAGGTCGCCGCCTTCGTCCTCGCCTTCGCCCCGGCGGCCGCCTACGACAGCGAGAACTACCGCTGGTTCGACGCGCGCTACGGCGACTTCCTCTACGTGGACCGGGTCGTGGTCGGTGCCGAGCACCAGGGCCGCAGTCTCGGCGTCGCGCTCTACGAGGATCTCTTCGCGCGTGCTCGTGCTGCTGGCTTCGGCCACGTCGCCTGTGAGTTCGACGTGCGCCCGCCGAACGAGCGCTCGCGCCGCTTCCACGAGCGGCTCGGATTCGTGGAGGTCGGCTCGCAGCGGGTCGGAGCGAGCGGCAAGCGGGTCTCGCTGCAGCGGGTCCCCGTGGACCCATGCGACGAGCCGTGAACACGTCCATGTGGGCTCGGATAGAAATGGGGACATGTTCCTTTTCGCGGACGCGAAAAGGAACATGTCCCCATTCCTATGCGCACGGGTCGCGAGATGGTCGACCGAGTCACGGCCTCGAGCGTGTGTACCACCCGAAACAGCAGTTCACCGTGAGATCGGCGCGCGGGTGCGCACGAGACCGGCGTCGGGTGCGACGATTCTGCGGTTGAGCTGGAATGCCACGTGCAGCGGGTCCAGAACGCCTTTGAGCACGCGTTCCAGGGACTCGAACCGCGCGATCAGGAGCTTTCCGCGCTCGGCCATCAGCATCTGCTCGTCGAGCGACTCGCTCCCGCTGTCCCGGGTCAGCACGACGCTGTAGCGCTGATGCTCCTGCCCGCCGCCGCGGTGCCGGGGCGTGCACCGCTCCACCAGCCTCACCAGGTGAGCGCGCGACTCGCCGCGGTGCTCCTCGCGCTCGTCCTCGCGCGCCACGTGCGGGCTCTGCGCCTGGATCGCGTGGAACAGGGCGCTGCGGATCAGGTCGAAGGGCGAGCCGGTCTGGATCGTCGTCGAGGAGAAGAAGTCGCGCTCGGGGTGCTCCTGGAATAGCTCGGCCGCGAGCTGAGGGTGCTCTTCGATGGTCTCGAGCAGCATCGAGACGACCGGTGACTCGGCGTTCTCGGCGAGCCTGGCGCGTACGAAGTCCACGGGCCGCTCGGCGGCGTGCTCGAGGTCGCGCACCGCCTTGTCGAGGTCCCGGAGCAGCTCGAGCGTGGTATCCACGTAGCGCTCGCCCGCTCCGAAGCGGCGCAGACCCCCTCCCACCTCTGCGCCGATGCGCGCCGTCGCGATCGCCCGTGCGTCGAGGGCTGCCTCGAAGCGCTCGTCGAAGCCCCGCGCGAATGCCGGCAGGTGGCGGCGAAGATGTGCGAAGCGCGTCATTCCGGGAGCCGCGCTGCGCTCGAGGTGGGCGGCCAGCGCGCGCACGAGCTCGTAGCCCACCAGATCGAGAGGGCGCTGCTCGCCGCCGCGGATGGTCGCGCAGGGCATGAGCTCGAACACGTCCCAGAGCGTCGTGTCCCCCTCGTCCTCCTCGCTCGGCTCGAGGCTGACCTGCTGCCAGCCGCCCCATTCGCGCGCGAGCTCGATCCGCTCGACCTGCTTGCGCAGCAGCGTGCAGGCGGTGATCGGGCGCGTCACGACCGCCAGCGCGGCCTGCACCGGCGCGTTGTGCGAGTCGTCGAGGATCGTGTGCCCGTCGGCGAAGGGCTTGGCGGCGAGGCCCAGATCCAGGGCGACCTCGATCCAGGCGTCCGGGCGCGGGTCGAAGAGCGCGACGAGGCCGTGTTCGAGGTACTCGAGGTGTGACGGCGCCGTGGGCATGGCCGCGTGATAGCCGTCGAAGTCGAAGCTCCGTCCGGCGACGAGCACGTCGCGCACCAGCTCGGCCCGGTAGTTGAGCAGGACCGGCAGCGCGAAGACCAGCTCGCCGTAAGCCTTGGCGTGCTGCGGCCCCACCTCGCGACGCACGAACTCGAGCGGATCGGAGTAGGCCTGGTCGAGCTGCCCGAACTCGTAGGCGAGCAGGTGCGTCGCGGTGACGAACTGCGAGAACACGCGCGACGGTCCGCCGGCGGTGAGCGCGCCGCTCGAGGCGCGCGCCTGACGTCCCAGACGCTCGCCCCACTGGAAGGGCTGCTGGCCGGCGATGGCGCGGTCGCGCTCCTCGGGCGGTTCCGTGGAGCCGAGATATCCGAAGCGCAGGCCGCGGTTGAACTGGCTGATGACGCGATGGTGCGTGGCGAGCAGCCGCGAGTTGTCGCCGCTCAGCACCGACAGGATGTTGCCCTGCAGCACCTCGAGCTCGTAGCGAACACGCTCGTCGAGGGCGCTCCACGACGGCGCCACGCTGCGGTCCGCGACGGCTTCGACCGGTACGTTGAGCCTGGCGCTCTCGTAGACGTCTGTGAGCGAACGCGTCATGCGGGGACCGACTCGCCAGGGACCACGCCGCGCGGGAGAGGTCGGCGCAGCACCGGCCCTCGCGCGCGCGGCGTGCCGAGTATGGAGAGGAACCCCATCGCCGGCAATCCGTAGCGCCGCATCGCCGCAGCGCCAGGAACGCGATGCTCGGGTCGCGAGCTACATGGGAAAGAAGCGCCACATGTGAGGAAGCTCCGCCGGGGCAACAGCGCTACATGGGAAAGAAGCGCTTCCCCCTCACTCGAAGGCGATGATGCTGCGCGCGACGTCGCCGCGCTGGAGCGCGTCGTAGGCCTCGTTGATATCCCCGAGCCCGTAGCTTCGGCTGACCAGCTCGTCGACGCGCAGCCGCCCAGCGAGGTAGAGATCGGCCAGGCGCGGCAGATCGATCCAGGGGCGCGCGGAGCCGTAGTACGAGCCCATGAGGATCTTCTCGTTGCGCGGCAGCGAGAGCGCGTTGATCGAGACCTCGTCGTGCTCCGGCGCCATGCCGACCACCACCGCCGTGCCGCCGGGACGGACCGCCTCGTAGGTCTGGCGGATCGTCTCGGTGCGCCCGAGCGCCTCGAAGGCGTAGTCCGCGCCGCCGCCGGTGAGCTCGAGGATCGCCTCCACGGGGTCCTGGTTCGAGGAGTTGATGACGTCCGTCGCCCCGAACTCGCGCGCGTAGTCGAGCTTGTTCTGGGCGATGTCGACCGCCACGATGCGATCGGCGCCGGCGAGCGACGCTCCCTGGACGCAGTTCAGCCCGACCCCTCCGCAGCCGATCACCACCACGCTCGAGCCCGGCTCGACCCGTGCGGTGTTGACGACGGCGCCGACGCCGGTCATCACCGAGCAGCCGATGAGCGCGGCCTTGTCCAGCGGCATGTCCTCGCGCACCGGGACCGCGCCGGATTCCTGGACCACCGCGTACTCGGAGAAGCACGCCGTGCGCGCGAAGTGGTAGACGTCCGACGCGCCCCGGTGCAGTCGGGTCCCGCCGGAGAACATCTCCCACCGTGGGGTCTCCGAGCCGTTGCACAGCACCGGCTGTCCCCGGACGCAGTGGTTGCACCAGCCACAGTTCGGACGGAAGTTGAGGATCACGGGGTCGCCGGGCTCGACGTTCTTCACCCCCGGTCCGACGCGCTCGACGCGTCCGGCGCCCTCGTGGCCGAGGACCATGGGAAGCGGGAACGTCCACTCGCCCTTCATCACGTGCAGATCGGAGTGGCACACGCCGGCCGCGGCGAGCCGCACCAGGACCTCGCCCTCACCGGGCTCGTCGAGATCGAGCGTCTCGACGACCATCGGCTCGTTCACCTCGTACAGCACCGCGGCGTTGGTCTTCATCGCGAGATCCCCTCCGGTCCGGCGAACGGTCAGGCACCCGCCGGCGGGCGCCTTGCGAGGCTCGATGGTATCCGTTCCGCCGTCTCGATGTGATCTCCGAGCCGCGAGATCCGGGCCACGAGATCCGAGCCGGTGCGTCTCAGGCGGCGAAGCGTCCCACCTGCGGCTGGACGAGCCGCGCGAACTCGGCGTAGGCGAGGCGCACCAGCTCGTGGTGGGTGCCCGCGTTGAAGACGATCTCCTCGTCTGCGGCCAGCGCCTCGTCGACGTGGACCGGCATGTCGTACAGGTTGCCGAAGGGAGGCATCGCCCCGGGGTCGACGCCGGGGAAGCGCGACTCGAACTCCCGCTCGCTGGCGAGGCGGGCGCGGCTCGCGCCCGCCGCAGCGCGCAGCAGGTCGAGGTCGACCTTGTCGGTGCCGCGGACCACGGCCATGACCAGCTCGCCGTCGAGGTCGACGATCACGACCTTGGCGAGCTCGTGCCCGGGGATGTGCGCCGACTCGGCGATCTCCTGGGCCGTGTACGCGATCGAGTGGCCGATGGTGGTGTAGCGTACGTGCGCCTCGTCGAGGTGCTCGCGCAGTCTGCGTGCCAGCATGGCTCGTCTCCTCCTGCTCGGGATCCACCCCTTGTATCCGCCTGCGCGAGGCTCCGCGCAATGATCGGGGTCAGCTTGCGGTGAGCGCGCGGGGCGGGCGGACCGGCAGGGCACGCGAGCAGAACGAAGGGGCAGGGCGCGCGGGCCGGCCACCCGGACCAGGCGCAGCCAGCCTCGGATCGCAGCGCCGGCATCCCCGCGATGCGTCCGATCGACATTTGCGCCGGGCTCTCTACACTGCGATCCGGACCCCCCACCCGGTGCCCGGACCATGACCCATGCTCTCGATCAGCGCCTGCACGAGGAGCTCGACGCGATTCGAGCGGACGGACTCTACAAGGACGAGCGGGTCATCACCACGGCGCAGGGCGCCGAGGTGGCGGTCCAGGGCGACGGCGAGGTCCTGAACTTCTGCGCCAACAACTACCTCGGCCTCGCCAACCACCCGCAGGTGATCGCGGCGGCGCACCGGGCCCTCGACGAGCACGGCTTCGGGATGGCCTCGGTGCGGTTCATCTGCGGCACCCAGGACATCCACAAGGAGCTCGAGGACGCCATCGCGCGCTTCCTCGGCACCGAGGACGCCATCCTCTATCCCTCGTGCTTCGACGCCAACGGAGGGCTGTTCGAGACCCTTCTCGGGCCCGAGGACGCGGTCATCAGCGACGCGTTGAACCACGCATCGATCATCGACGGCATCCGGCTGTGCAAGGCGCGGCGGCTGCGCTACGCGCACGCGGACATGGCGGACCTGGAGAAGCAGCTCCTCGAGGCCCGTGACGCGCGCGTGCGCCTCGTCGCCACCGACGGGGTGTTCAGCATGGACGGCGACATCGCGCCGCTCGCCGACATCGTCGCGCTGGCCCGCGCGCACGACGCGATGGTGATGATCGACGACTGCCACGCGACCGGCTTCATCGGTCCGGGCGGGCGCGGCTCGGCGGAGCTGCACGGCGTGCTCGGGGAGGTGGACATCATCACCTCGACCCTCGGCAAGGCCCTCGGGGGTGCCTCCGGCGGCTTCACCGCCGCGAGCGCCGACGTGGTCGGGATGCTGCGCCAGCGCTCGCGGCCCTATCTGTTCTCCAACACCCTCGCCCCGCCCATCGTGGCCGCCTCGATCGAGGTGTTCACCCTGCTCTCGGCGGGCGGCGCGCTGCGCGAGCGGCTGCGGGCGAGCACGCGGCACTTCCGCAGCGCGCTCACCGAGGCCGGCTTCGACGTGCGCCCGGGGGAGCATCCGATCGTCCCGGTGATGCTCTACGACGCGCGCCTCGCCCAGGAGATGGCGGCAGCGCTCCTCGAGCTCGGGATCTACGTGATCGGCTTCTCCTATCCCGTGGTGCCGAAGGGCCAGGCGCGGATCCGCGTGCAGCTCTCGGCGGTGCACGAGCGCCCGCACCTGGACCGGGCGATCGAGGCCTTCGTCTCCGTCGGGCGCAGGCTCGGGGTGATCGACTGAGCGGCGCGCCGGCTCTGCGGTACGCTTGCCGGCCTTGCAAGGCAGCCGGCGCGACGCGCTCACCTCGACCATGGCTCCATCCGATCGGCCGCCGGCCGCCCGCTCCGAGCGCCGCCTGCGCCCGCTCCTAGGCCTCTTGCCGTTTCTCGCGCCGTACCGCGGGCGCCTCGCCCTCGCCCTCGCGGCGCTCCTCGTCGCCGCGGCGGCGACACTGGGGCTCCCCGTCGCCGTGCGCATGGTCATCGACCAGGGCTTCGGCGCGGCGAGCGCCGAGGCGGTCGATCGTCACTTCGTCGCGCTCTTCGCCCTCACCGCGGTGCTGGCGCTCGCCGCCGCGTGCCGCTACTACCTGGTGATGTGGCTCGGTGAGCGCGTGGTGGCCGACGTGCGCGCGGCGCTCTACCGCCACGTCATCCGCATGAGCCCGACCTTCTTCGAGGTGACGCGCACCGGCGAGGTGCTGTCGCGACTGAACACGGACACGACCCTCGTGCAGTCCGTCGCCGGGGTGAACCTGTCCGTCGCGCTGCGCAGCGCGCTCACCCTCCTCGGCGCGCTGGTGATGCTGTTCGCGACCAGCCCCCGGCTGACCGCTCTGATCCTGGTCCTGGTCCCGGCGGTGCTCGCGCCGCTGCTGGTCTTCGGCCGCCGGGTGCGCAGGCTCTCGCGCGACACCCAGGATCGCGTCGCGGACTCGAGCGCGGTGGCGAGCGAGACCCTGAACGCCATCCAGACCATCCAGGCGTTCACCCTCGAGGACCATCAGGCCCATCGCTACGGCGCCTCGGTCGCGAGCTCCTTCGAGACCGCCGTGCGGCGCATCCGGGCCCGCGCCTGGCTCACCGCCCTCGCGATCTGCGTGGTCTTCGGCGCCGTGGTCCTGGTGCTGCGGATCGGCGCCCACGCGGTGCTCGCGGGCACCATGTCGGCCGGGGAGCTCGGTCAGTTCCTCCTGTACGCGATCCTGGTTGCGGGCTCCGCGGCCTCGCTCAGCGAGATGTGGGGCGAGGTGCAGCGCGCCGCGGGCGCCCTCGAGCGCATCGGCGAGCTCCTCGCGATGCACCCGGAGATCGTCGCCCCGGAGCGGCCCGTCGCGCTGCCCGAGCCCGCCGTCGGCTCGGTCTCCTTCGAGGAGGTCACCTTCGAGTACCCCTCGCGCCCGGGCGACGCGGCGCTCGACCGCTTCTCCCTCGCGGTCGCAGCCGGGGAGACCGTGGCCCTCGTCGGACCCTCGGGAGCGGGCAAGAGCACGGTCTTCCAGCTCCTGCTGCGCTTCTACGACCCGGCCCGGGGCCGGGTGCTCGTCGACGGCGTCGACGTCGCCCTCGCGCGCCCGGAGGCGGTGCGCGAGCGGATCGCCATCGTGCCCCAGGACGTCGTGGTGTTCGCCGCCGACGCGCTCGAGAACATCCGCAGCGGTCGCCCGGAGGCGAGCGACGAGGAGGTGCGCGCCGCCGCGCTCGCCGCCGGCGCGGACGACTTCGTGCGCGCGCTCCCGCAGGGATACCACACCTGGCTCGGTGAGCGGGGGGTACGCCTGTCCGGCGGCCAGCGTCAGCGCCTGGCGATCGCGCGGGCGATCCTGAAGCGCCCCGCGGTGATGCTCCTCGACGAGGCGACGAGCGCCCTCGATGCCGAGAGCGAGCGCCTGGTCCAGGATGCGCTCGCGCAGCTGCGCGGGCGCACCACGACCCTGGTCATCGCCCACCGCCTGGCAACGGTGCTCGAGGCCGATCGCATCGTGGTCATGGACCGCGGGCGGGTGGTGGCGGCCGGCACCCACGCCTCCCTGCTCGACGGCGGGGGGCTCTACGCGCGCCTCGCGGCGCTGCAGTTCGCCGACGGCGCCGGGCCCACCCGAGCAGCGAGCGGCCTGTAGCCCGCGCTACTCCGCGGCCTCGCCGACGCGCACGGCCAGCCGCGCGTAGCCGTCGCGGGTCTGGGGCAGCTTGCGCTCGAGGATCCGCCCGGCGATCACCGTGCGCAGGATCTGCGCCGTGCCTCCGCCGATGGTGAACATCCGCGCGTCGCGCACCATCCGCTCGAGGGGCTCGCGGCGCGAGTAGCCACGGGCTCCGTGGAGCTGCAGCGCGTCGTTGGTCGTCTGGATCGCCATCTCCGAGGCGAACACCTTCGCCTGGGCGGCTGCGGTGACCTCCGGGAAGGGGTCGGCGCCGGCGGCGGCGGCGTGGATCATCAGCCGCGCCGCCGCGAGGCGCGTGCTCATGTCGGCGAGCATCCACTGCAGCCCCTGGAACTCGCAGATCGGCCGCCCGAACTGCTCGCGCTCGCGGACGAAGTCGAGGGCGAGTCGATAGGCGCCCTCGGCGAGTCCGAGGGCGACCGTCGCCGCGCCGATGCGCTGGCTGTTGTACGCGTCCATCAGCTTCGCGAAGCCGCGGCGGAACCCGCCGGGCGGGGTGAGCACCCGCGCCGGCTCGACCTCCATGTCCTCGAAGGAGAGCTCGGTCTCCGGGATACCGCGTAGGCCCATGGTGGGCTCGCGGTGGCCGACGACCAGGCCCGGCGTCTCGTCGCGCACCGCGATGAAACCCCCGATCCCCTGCTCCTCACCGGCCTCGTCGAAGACCCGCGCGAACACCAGGTGCAGCCGCGAGACGCCGCCGCCGGTGATCCAGTGCTTCGCGCCGTTGATGACGTAGCGATCTCCGCGCCGGTCCGCGCGGGTCGTCATCTCGCTCGCGGCGCTGCCCGCGCCGGGCTCGGTGATGCAGATGGCCGGCTTGTCGCCGCCGAGGACCAGATCGGCGGCGAGGCGCTTCTGGGCCTCGGTCCCGTAGTGCATGATCGCCGACACGGCGCCCATGTTGGTCTCGACCGCGATCCGTCCGGTGACGCCGCACACGCGGGCCATCTCCTCGACGACGAGCGCGGCCTCGAGGAAGCCGAGGCCCTGGCCGCCGTAGGCGCGCGGGATGGTCATGCCCACCATCCCCGCCTCGGTTAGCGCCTCCACGTTGGCCCAGGGGTACTGCTCGCTGCGATCGGTCTCCGCGGCGGTGGGCGCGACGGTCTCGTCAGCGAGGGCGCGTGCCCGCTCGCGCAGGGCCTTCTGCGACTCCGTGAGCTGGTATTGCATCGTCTCGTCCTCCCGCTTCTCCCACGCGGCCCGCAGCCCGCAATCGGCCTCTATAGGGTACTGCACCGGCTCACTCGAGGCGGTCGAGCTCGAGGACGTGCCGGGCCGAGAACAGGCGCAGCCAGGCGAGCACGACGACGCCGAAGGTCGCCAGACCCACGCACGCGGTGATCATGAACATGACCAGGATCTGATAACGGGCGGCGTCCGCGGGCGCCGCCCCGGCGAGGATCTGCCCGGTCATCATCCCCGGCAGGCTCACGATCCCCATCACGGTCATCGAGTTGAGGGTCGGCACCAGCCCCACGCGCAGCGCGTCGGCGATCGCCTCGCGCGCCGCCTCCCAGCGCGTGGCGCCGAGCGCGAGGAGGGCCTCGATCCGATCGGTGCGCTCCGCGCAGGTCTCGGTGAAGCGGTCGAGGCCGAGCGAGATCCCGGTGAGCGCGTTGCCGAGCAGCATCCCGAGCAGGGGCACCAGATACTGCGGGTCGTACCAGGGCTCCGGGCGCAGCACGGCGCCGAGCGCGACGCCGGTGACGAGGAACGAGACGGTGAGGATCACCGCCAGCGCGTCGAGGAACGCCCCGGCGAAGCGCCGCCGCGTGCGCCGCACCGCCGCGTGCGCCGCGATCGCCGCCATCAGCGCCGCGATGGCGAGCACCACCGCCGGCTGACGGTTGGCGAAGACCCACTCGAGCACCAGACCGATCAGCAGGAGCTGCACCACCATGCGGCTCGCCGCGACCAGGGTGGAGCGCACCAGCCCGAGGCCGAGTGCCGCCGAGAGCGCGAGGTTCAGGCCCAGCAGCCCGGCCCCGAGGGCGAGCTCTAGGTTCCCGATGGCGAGATAGCCGCTCACGTGGCCCCACCCCCGAGCGCCAGCTGGCGCGTGGCGACCCGCTCGAGCTGCGCCGGGTCGTGCCCGACCCACAGGGCCGCGCGTCCTCGCGCCGCTCCGAGCCAGCTCGAGATGATCGCCTCGACCCGGCGCGCGGAAGCCCGGTCCAGGCTGGCCGTGGGCTCGTCGAGGAGCAGCACCTGAGGCTCGGTGAGCAGCGCGCGCACGAGGGCGACGAGCTGGCGCTCGCCCCCGGAGAGCTCGCGGCAGCGGCGGCGGACGAAGCCTTCCTCTCGCCCGAGGTCGGCCAGGAGCGTCCCGGCGCGCCCCGGCGCCGGCGCGCGGCCAGCGTGGACGGCGAGGGAGAAGGGGACGCGCAGCTCCTCGTCGACGGTCTCGGCGATCATCGCCGGTCGCTGGGCGAGATAGGCGACGCTGGCCCTGTAGCGCGGCAGGTCGATGGTATCGAGGGCGCGCCCGGCATGACGGATCTCGCCTTCGTCGAGCGCGTCGAGCGCAGCGAGCCGGCGCAGCAGGACGCTCTTGCCCGTGCCGGCGGGCCCGTGCACCGCGAGGCACTCGCCGTCGCCGAGCTCGAGGTCGAGCCCTCGCCAGAGCCAGCGCCCGCCGAGGCGCGCCCCGCCGCCGACGAGGGCGAGGGGAGCCTGTCCCGGGGTTTGCGACCGCGCGCTCGCCGACACGGACGCCGTGCTCAGGGGGCGTTCGCCGTCGCGGCGGGATCGGGGCCGCGATCGAGCCGGCGCGGGCGCGGGGCCGGCGCCGTCATGCTGGCGAGCACGGCGGCGGCGGGGGGACAATGGCATCGAGGGTGGGCCGGTGGGCGGCTCCCCTGGTGGCCCGGGGTGGTTCGATGCGGGCGGTGCACGCTGAGCTCGAGGCTGGGTCCGGCGCCTCGCCGGGGCGGGGGCTGGCTGCGCTCGCCCTCGTCGTCGCCGTCCTCGCCAGCGCCGGTGCCGGCTGGGCGACCGCGGGCGCGACCGAGGCGGGCGCCTGGCTGCGCTCCCTGTTCGAGCTCTACGTCGACGCCCAGCTCACCATGCTCGAGGCGAGCGGCAACCGCAACGCGGCCGGCGAGGCCGAGTACGCCCTGGTGCTGAGCGAGCCCCTCGACGAGGCCGCGGTGCACGCGCTCGCCGAGGCGCACGTGGGCGTGCGCTACCTGCGGCGCACCCCCTTCGCCGGCGCCGTGGTGGTGGCCATGGTGCCCGGGAACCGGAGCGCGCTCGCACGGCTGCGCGAGGACTCCAGAGTTCGCGCGGTGGTGCCGAACCGGGGCCTGTGGATCTGCCACTGACCGATCCCGACGCCGCGGCGAGGTCACGGAGCGGGCTCGATCCGCTCGCGAACCATCGCCGCCACGGCCGAGGAGTGCTCGTCGCCGCGGCCCTCGAGCCCCGCCGCGACGCCGTGACGGTCCGCTCGCGCCTTGTTCTGGCTGACCTTCCACTTGCCCTCGATGCGCTCGATCGGGATCTCCAGTCCGACGATGGCCTCGAGCATCCGCGCCGTGAAGTCCGACGGCGCGTCGCCGACCTGCCAGGGCCGTGCCTGGAACGCCTCCTGCGTGTCCGTCAGCTCGCCGACCAGGTCGCGGAGCCACCGGTGGTCCTCGACGATGCGCGGCGTCCCGTACGCGTGCACGACGGCGTAGTTCCAGGTGGGCACCACGCGGCCGTCGCGATGCTTGCTCGGATACCAGCTCGGCGACACGTAGGCCTGCGGTCCCTGGAAGACGGCGACGCACTCGCCCGGCGTCGAGAGCGCGTGCCACACCGGGTTGGCCCTCGCCACGTGCCCGCGTAGCGTGCCCTGGGGCCCTCGGTCCGCGTCGAGGACCCAGGGCAGGTGATCCACCGAGAGCCCGGAGGGGCCGTGACTGACCAGCGCGGCGAGGGGGTGCGCGCGCATCAGGGCGTGGAGCACCTCGATGCGCGTCTCCTCGTACTGCTTCGGCACGTACATCTCACCCTCCCGACGCGCGAACCCGAGCATGGCCGAGTGTGTCACAGCCTCGCGCCTGCATCGCGCACGGTCAGGGAGGCTCGGGGACCGCCGTTCCCATCGTCGCCCGCCCGCACTGGAAGATGGGCCACCTGCCCGATAGACTCGACCCGCTCGGCCGCGGCCAACGCGGAGAACGAGCTGCCGGCCCCCGATGCGGACCATCCCAGATTTTGAAGGGCCAGACACGGCGCCACTGCGCGCCGCCGCCAGATGCACCACCAGGTGCGGGCGGTAGAACAACGACCGGCGAGAGGAGTGAAACGAGCTATGAAGCGACGCAGTTTCCTGACCAAGGGTGCGGCAGGTGCCGGCGGCGTGGCCGCGGCCACCGTGGCCGCCCCGGCCATCGCCCAGAGCCGCAAGGAGATGGTCATCGTATCGAGCTGGGGGCGCGACTTCCCCGGCCTCGGCACCAGCGCCCAGCGCCTCGCGCAGCGCATCACCGACATGACCGACGGGCGCATCACGGTGCAGTACTTCGCCGCCGGCGAGCGCGTCGGCGCCTTCGACGTCTTCGACGCGGTCGCCTCGGGCAACGCCCAGGCCTACATCTCCGCCGAGTACTACTGGAAGGGCAAGCACCCCGGATTCGGCTTCTTCACCTCCGTCCCCTTCGGTCTCACCTACGCCGAGCAGGGCGCGTGGATCTTCCACCTCGGCGGCCAGCAGCTCTGGGACGAGCTGTCCGCCGGCTTCGGGCTGAAGTGCCTCGCCTGCGGTAACACCGGCGTGCAGATGGGCGGCTGGTTCAACAAGGAGATCGAGACCGCGGACGATCTCAAGGGCCTGAAGATGCGCATCCCGGGTCTCGGCGGCGACGTCATGGCCAAGGTCGGCGCCTCGCCGGTCTCGCTGCCCGGCGGCCAGATCTACGAGAACCTCGTCTCCGGCGCCATCGACGCCACCGAGTGGGTCGGCCCCTACAACGACTACTTCCTCAAGTTCTACGAGGCAGCCAAGTACTACTACTACCCGGGCATGCACGAGCCGGGCGGCTTCGTCTCCATGGGCTTGAACAAGGGCTGGTGGGAGGGCCTGTCGAAGCCCGATCAGCTCACCGTCGAGGCCGCCTGCATCATGGAGGCCGAGATCATGATGTCCGAGCTCAACGCCAAGAACGGCGAGTACCTCGACCGGCTGATCAAGGAGCACGGGGTCCAGCTCCGCGAGTTCAGCGACGAGATCTACGAGAGCTTCGGCGAGGCCGCGGAAGAGGTGTTCGAGGAGACCCGGGCGCACAGCGATCTCGCGAACCGGATCTACGAGAGCTTCCTCGCGGCGCGCACGAGCACCGCCGCGTGGCTGAAGCTCGCCGACGTCGGCTACTCGCTCAAGCGCAACTCCGTCCTCGGTATCTGAGCGTCGTCGGACCGGACCGGGCGCGAGCCGCCCGGTCCGGTCGATAGCGCCCGAGCGCCACGGATCGCATGGTCGCGACAGTCGAGGGCGGCGCGCGCCCGGCCTTCAGCACCACGCTGTACCGCTTCGCCGCCTGGTCGGCGACGGCGTTCCTGCTCGGCTTCCTGGCGAACGTCTACCTGAGCTTCTGGCGCAAGTGGCCGGGTGTCGCAGCGGCCTTCGGTGAGAGCGCCACGGCGACGAGCTGGCTCCAGCTCGCCGTCTACGTCCTGTGCGTGGTCGCCCCGGCGCTGTTCGTGGTGCGAAGCCCTCACCGCACCCTGCGCGAGGAGAGCGCAGCCATCGGCGCGATCGCCATCTACATCGTCAAGGCCTCGTTCTGGATCGTCCTGCTCGTCGGCATCGCCGACGCGGCAATCTCCTTCCTGCGGGTCGAGGGTCTGCTCCCCGCGCTCGTCGGCGAGGAGCTCACCCGCGACCTCGGGCGCAACCAGTTCCGCGCCCCCTACGTGCACGCGCCCCTCATCGTGCTCTCGCTGGTCCTCGCCGCGACGACGCGCACCCTCGGCTTCACCTGGCTCGCGCTGCTCGTGGTCGTCGCCGAGCTGCAGATCGTGATCTCCCGCTTCGTCTTCTCCTACGAGCAGGCCTTCATGGGCGATCTGGTCCGCATGTGGTATGCGGGCCTGTTCCTGTTCTCGAGCGCCTACACGCTGCTCGAGGACGGGCACGTGCGGGTGGACGTCTTCTACTCCGGGTTCACGGCGCGCACCCGCGGGCTCGTCAACGCCGTCGGCGCGGTCGTCCTCGGCCTGCCTCTTTGCTGGGTCATCCTGCTCCTCGGCATGGGGCAGGCCTCGAGCATCATCACCAGCCCGCTGCTCTCGCTCGAGGTGACCCAGTCGGGGTTCGGGATGTACATCAAGTACCTGATGGCCGCATTCCTCGCCGTCTTCGCCGCCTCCATGGCGCTCCAGTTCGCCGCCTCGTTCCTCGACGGCATCGCCGACTACCGCGAGGAGCCGGGCGGGCGCGAGCCCGAAGCGGCCCCGGCCGGGCACTAGCTGATGGAGCTGGTGTTCCTCGTCCTGCTGATCGGGCTGATGGCCGCCGCGCTCGGCTCGGGCTTCCCCGTCGCCTTCGCGCTGCCCGGCTCGGCCATCCTCTCCATCGGCGCCGCCGCCCTCGCCGGCTACGTCTTCGCCGGCGACCCGAGCGCGTACTTCGCCCAGGGAGGACCCGTCGACTGGCTCACCGCCGGCGTCACCAACTTCCGCGGGGTGTACTGGGAGGTCGAGCGCGACACCCTGATCGCGATCCCGCTCTTCGTGTTCATGGGCATCATGCTCCAGCGCTCGAAGATCGCCGAGGATCTGCTGGTGACCATGGCGCAGCTCTTCGGCCCGATCCCCGGCGGGCTCGGGATCTCGGTGATCTTCGTCGGGGCGCTCCTCGCGGCGACGACGGGGATCGTCGGCGCCACGGTCGTCGCCATGGGTCTCATCTCCCTGCCGGCGATGATGCGCAACCGCTACTCCAACGCGCTTGCGACCGGCACCATCGCGGCCTCGGGCACGCTCGGGCAGATCATCCCGCCGTCGATCGTGCTCATCATCCTCGCCGACCAGCTCGCGAGCGCCGTCGACCAGGCGAGCGCCGCGCGCAAGTCCCTCTACAAGGAGGTGACCGGCGAGATCTCGATGCCCTCGGCCTTCGACGCGGTCTCGACCAGCGCCGGCGACATGTTCATGGGCGCGTTCATCCCGGGCCTGGTGCTGGTCGCCGCGTACATGATCTTCATCCTGGTGTTCGCGATGGTGCGCCCGCAGTTCGCGCCGGCGGTTCACTTCGAAGGCGAGTTCGACCGGCAGTTCGCCATACGCGTGCTGTTCATCCTGGTCCCGCCGCTCACGCTGATCTTCGTCGTGCTCGGCTCGATCATCACCGGCATCGCGACGGTGAACCAGGCGGGCGCAATCGGCGCGGTGGGCGCGATGGTCATGGCCGGCGCACGGCTGTACGGCGATCGGCCCGGCGCCTACCGTCCGGCGGGCCTCGCCACGATCGCGATCCTGGTGATGGTCGGCGTGGCGAGCATCTCGCCGATCAACGTGAAGAACATCCAGGGCACCCGGGACGTCATCGCCCTCACGGTGTCCACGATCGCGACCGTGGCCTTCCTCGTCGCGGTGGTCTGGAGCGGCTGGCGGACGCTGAAGATCGAGGACACGCTGCGCTCGGTGATGATCGACACCGCCAAGACCACCTCCCTGGTGTTCATCATCCTGCTCGGCGCGGCGATGCTCACCGCGGCCTTCCGCGCCTTCGGCGGCGAGGAGCTGGTGCGCCACTTCCTCACGGGCCTGCCCGGCGGCTTCTGGGCGCAGTTCGTCATCGTGATGGCGGTGATCTTCATCCTCGGCTTCTTCCTCGACTTCATCGAGATCGCGGTCGTCGTGGTGCCGATCGTCGCGCCGATCCTGCTCGCGGATCCGTCGGCGAACGTGACGGCGGTCTGGCTCGGGGTGATGATCGGCATCAACATCCAGACCTCCTTCCTGACCCCGCCCTTCGGCTTCGCCCTGTTCTATCTGCGCGGCGTCGCCCCTGCCGCGGTGCGCACGGTGCAGATGTACAAGGGCGTCATCGCCTTCATCGCGCTCCAGCTCCTCGCGCTCGGCATCGTCGCGCTCAATCCGCATCTGGTGAACTACCTGCCGAATCGCGTCTCGCTCACCGCGGACACGGCGCCGCCGCCGCTCAACCCGCGCCTGCAGCACTGTCTGGAGCTGCAGATCTTCGAGCGCTACGACGCGCGCGAGGCGGAGCTGCGTGCGGCGATCGCCGCGGTCCGCGACCTCGATCTGGAGTACCTGCCGAGCAAGCAGGCGAAGGAGGTGCGCGAGGCCTTCGAGCGTGCCGGGCGGACCTTCGGGCTGGTCGCCGCGGTGCGCGCCGCCGAGGCCGAGGTGGCCGCGCGAATCGACGCCTATCGGCCGCTGCACGGGCGCGTGCGCGTCATCGAGCGCGAGATCCGCCGGCTGGACGGCGAGATCGCGCGCGAGGCGGCGGTCCTCGATCGGCTCGAGCGCAGTGACGGGGACGTGGAGGAGCGCCAGGCGCTCAGCGATCGGATCGCCGATCTCGAGCGGGCGCGGGACGCCGAGCGGGCGAAGGTCCCCGCCGAGTGGGAGGCGGAGCACGAGGCGTTCCGGTCCCTGCAGAAGGCGGAGGAGAAGGCGCGCACCGCGTACCGCAGGAACGTGGATCAGGCCTACGCGCCCGTCGGGGAGCTGGTCGCCATCGTCGCGGCGACGGACCGGCTCCGCGCCCTCGGGCCAGGGATCGCCGAGCTTCGCGACAGCGTCCCGGGAACGGAGTACTCGGTCTCGGTCGATCGCATCGCCGCGTTCATGAAGGAGGTCGGCGACGTCGAGGGCGCCAAGGCGATTCGCTCGCAGCTCTCGAGCGCCCGGCGAGCCATTCGAGCGAAGGAGCCCGATGAGGCCAAGGCCCTGAAGGGCCTCGACAGGGCGCTCGAGCTGCACGCCGAGGAGCTCGCGTGGCGCGAGCGGGCTCGCGACGAGCTGCTGCCAGCGCTCCAGGCCTACGAGGCCGCCATCCGCGACACCATCGGGCTGCGCCAGCAGCCGCGGCTACCGCGCGAGCAGGCCCTCGAGCTGGTCGGCTGCACCGCCGAGCACCGGGACATCTCGCTGTTCTTCTGAGCGCCGCGGCGCGCCGCGTGGATCGGTGACGGGCGGAGCGGGCCCGGGTGGCGTTACAATTCAGCGGGACGCCGGCGGATCGCGGCCGGCACACGCTTCTTTTCCAGAAACGTTCGACAATCGGGGAGTGACAAGGATGAAGAGCATGCAGCGCTGGATTGCCGGGATCGCGCTCGTTGGTGTTGCACAGGTCGCCGCGGGCAACGAGGCCACCAAGGGCCAGGAGGTGGTCGACAAGGCGACGGCCACCTACAAGGAGTTCATCGCCGATCCGAGCATGGACTGGTTCCGCGGCCACGTGGGTGGCGCCAAGGGGATGCTGATCGTTCCCTACTACGGCAAGGCCGGGTTCATCATCGGCGGCGCCGGGGGCTCCGGCGTGCTGGTCGGTCACGACAAAGCCAAGGGCTGGAGCAACCCCGCCTTCTACACCATGGCCGAGGCGAGCTTCGGCTTCCAGATCGGCGCCGAGGGCTCGAAGATGATCTTCCTCGTCATGACCGAGCGCGGGCTGAACAAGATGCTCGACGGCAAGGCCAAGCTCGGCGCCGACATGAAGGTCGCGGTCGGGCCGGTCGGCGGCGGCGCGGCGGTCGAGACCGCTGACGTCTACGCCTTCGCCAAGAGCAAGGGCGCCTTCGGCGGCGTGTCCGTGGAGGGCGGGGTCGTGCAGGCCTTCCACGAGCGCAACTCCGCCTACTACGGCAAGTCCGTCCAGCCGCGCGACATCGTCATCGACCAGGCCGTGTCGAGCGACGGCGCGAAGGGGCTGGTGGCCGCCGTCTCCGGCAAGTAGGCCGGCCCGTCGAGGAGCGCCGGCCCCGGCAGCAGGGGCCGGCGCATGCAGGGTCGAACCCATGAGCAGAGAGCTCTCGTACCCGGCGAGCGCCGGCTGGCGTCCGCACCCGCGCTATCCGGACCCCGCGATCGAGATCGTCGACGCGCGCTTCGAGCCCTATCGCATCGCCCAGTCCGCCGTGGAGCGCCTGTTCACGGGCACCCGCTGGGGCGAGGGGCCGGTGTGGTTCGGCGATGGCCGCTACCTCCTGTGGAGCGACATCCCGAACAACCGGATCCTCAGGTGGGAGGAGGAGACCGGGGCGGTCAGCGTCTATCGCAAGCCGTCGGACTTCGCCAACGGCAACACCCGTGACCGGCTGGGACGGCTCGTCACCTGCGAGCACGGCGGTCGCCGGGTGACGCGCACCGAGTACGACGGCTCCGTCACGGTCCTGATGGACGGCTTCGAGGGCAAGCGCCTCAACTCCCCCAACGACGTGGTGGTCAAGTCGGACGGGTCGGTGTGGTTCACCGACCCGCCCTTCGGAATCCTCGGCCGCTACGAGGGCTACAAGGCGGAGCCCGAGCTCGGCCAGAACGTCTATCGCGTCGACGGCGAGAGCGGTGAGGTGAGCGTCGTCGCCGACGACGTGCTCGGCCCGAACGGGCTGTGCTTCTCACCGGACGAGCGGATCCTGTACATCGTGGAGTCGCGCGGCGTCCCCAATCGCAAGATCCTCGCCTACGACGTGTCGGCGGACGGGCGAGCCATCGCGGGCAAGCGTGTCCTCATCGATGCCGAAGGCGGCACACCGGACGGGATGCGCTGCGACGTGGACGGCAATCTGTGGTGCGGCTGGGGAATGGGCAGCGAGGCGCTCGACGGCGTCTTCGTCTTCGCGCCGGACGGCACCCACATCGGTCGCATCGCGCTCCCAGAGCGTTGCGCGAACGTGTGCTTCGGCGGCCGCGAGCGCAACCGCCTGTTCATGGCGTCCTCGCAGTCGCTGTACGCGCTCTACGTGAACACCCAGGGAGTCGCCGGCGGCTGAGACGACACGCGCTCAGGTGGTGAAAGCGTACTCGGTGGTCTGCTCGTAGCGCTCGCCGGGGCGGAGCACCGCGCTCGGGAAGTGCGGGTGGCTCGGCGCGTCGGGCCAGCGCTGCGCCTCCAGGCACAGCCCGGCCGCGGGACCGTAGCGCGCGCCGTCGAGTCCCGGCACCGGCGTGTCGATCTTCGCCCCGTCGTAGAGCTGGATCCCGGGCTCGGTGGTGCGGGCCTCCATGGTGATCCCGCTCCTCGCGCCTCGCGCCCAGGCTACCGGGCGCAGCGGCTGCGGCGCGTCGGCGAGACAGTAGTTGACGTCGTAGCGGAAGCGCTCGCCGTCCACCTCGGTGCGGATCGGGCGCTCCTCGCGGAAGTCGAAGACGGTGCCCTCGACCTCGAGCACCCGTCCGGTCGGGATCAGCTCGCCGTCGAGCTCGGTCACGCGATCGCCGGCGACGCGCAGGGTGTGGTCCAGCACGTCGGCCCCGCCGTCGAGATTGAAGTAGCTGTGGTTGGTCAGGTTGCACAGCGTCGGCGCGTCGGTCTCGGCCTCGAGCTCGATGTGCAGCGTCCCCGGGTCGACCAGCCGATAGGTGCAGCGGGCGGTGAGGGTGCCCGGGAAGCCCATGTCGCCGTCCTCGGACACGATCTCGAGGGTGACGTGCGATGGGCCCGAGTCGGCGATCGTCCACACGCGCACGCCGAGACCCGCGCGCCCGCCGTGGAGCTGGTGGCGGCCGTCCTGGTTCGCGTCGAGCTCGTGGACGCGCCCGTCGAGCTCGAAGCGTGCGTTACCGATGCGGTTGGCGACGCGGCCGGCGATGGCCCCGAAGTAGGGCGAGTGCGCCGGATAGTGCTCGAAACGCTCGAAGCCGAGCACCAGGGCGGGCCCGTGCCCGGCGAGGCGAAGGTCCTGGATCACCGCGCCCCAGGTGAGGACGCTGGCCCGCAGACCGCCGCCGTCGATGGTGACGCGCTCGACGGCCTCGCCCGTGCCGGTCCTGCCGAAGGGCGTGCTCACAGCAGACCCGCCTCACGCAGCGTCTCGCGCGGCGGCGCGTCGACGCGGTGGGACAGTCCGTCGAGGCCGCTCGCCGACGGCGCGTAGAGTCGCCGCACCAGCGGGTCGTGCCCCGGTATCACCTGGTCCGGCTCGTCGACGAGCGTTTCCAGGCGATCGTAGCTCGTCGCGAGCTCGCTCTCGGACCAGCAGATCGCGAAGGGCGCGCGGCGCGTCCAGTTCTCGTAGTAGTGGGCGGCGTCCGAGGCGAGGACCACGGGCCCGCGCGCCGTCGGCACGCGCACGACCTGCAGCCCCATGGTATGGCCGGGCATCCGGTGCACGGTGATCCCCGGGGCGATCTCGCCGTCCTCGTCGTGGAACGTCACCCGCTTGTCGAACACGCAGCGCACCATGTCGCAGACGTGCTCGGCCGTGTAGGCGAAGCGCTCGCCGTCGTCGAGCATCCAGCGACCGGTGGCGAAGCGCATCTCGGACTCCTGGAGGTGGAAGCGCGCCGCCGGGAAGTCCGTCAGGGTTCCCGCGTGGTCGTAGTGCAGGTGCGTGATGATCACGTCCTCGACGCTCCGCGCGTCGACGCCGAGTCGGGCGAGGGACTCGCGGGGCGCCTCGATGACGCGTCGCTCGCGCCGATCCGCCTCCCGGTGGTCGAAGCCCGTGTCGACGACGATGGTGCGGCGCTCGCTGCGAACCAGCCACACGAAGTAGTCCATGGGCATCGGCGAGTCGTGGTCGTCGACCGGCTCCTTGAAGTTCTCCTGCCGCGTGCGCTCGGTGCGCTCGGCGTAGCGTAGCGCGTGGATCTCGTAGGTCTCGCCGCCGGCCATCGCGGTCCGTTCCTCCTCCTGGTCGCCGGCGGAGCTTAACCCGGATCCCGGCGCGCCGGCCGGGGGTCGGCCTTACAATCGCTCCGTGGCCATCGAGTGCTTCCTGCTGACGCGCCAGTGGCGCGACGGGCCCGACGGGCTCGAGATCGAGCTGTGGGCCGCCGCCGGGCGTGGGCCCGTGCGCGTGCGGCTGGCGGGTCAGGAGGCGGTCTGCTTCGTCGAGCGGGGTGTCGCGCTGCCGGCGCTCGCCGGCGCCGGGCCCCGCCGGCGCGCCGAGGTCGGGCTCCGGAGCCTCGACGGCGCCCCCGTCGACGCCCTGTACTTCGCCCGCCAGCGCGATCTCGTGGAGTCGGCCGCCGCGATCCGCGGTGCCGGGCTGCGGGTCTTCGAGTCGGACCTCAAGCCGGCGGATCGCTACCTGATGGAGCGCTTCGTCACCGCCGCATTCGCCGTCGAGGGCGAGGTGGTCGAGCGCGACGGCTTCGCCGACGTCGTCGGCGCGAGGATCTGCGCCGCGCGGCTGCGCCCGGCGCTCTCGCACCTGGCCATCGACATCGAGACGGAGGGCCTCGACGGACGGCTGTACTCGATCGCGCTCGCCGGTCCCGGCGAGGAGCGGGTGCTGATGGCGGGAGCGCCGCGCGAGTGCGCGGCGCCGGGAGCGCCGTCCGTCGAGTGGCACCCGGACGAGCGCTCGCTGATCCAGGCCTTCCTCGGCCACGTGCGCCGCATCGACCCGGACCTGCTCATCGGCTGGAACGTGGTGAACTTCGACCTCGACTTCCTCGCGCGCCGCGCCCGCGCCCTCGATCTGGCTTTCGCGCTCGGGCGTGCCGGCGAGCGCGCCGCCGTGCTCGAGGCGCGCGGACCGGCAGGCACCCGCACCGCGCGGGTCCCCGGTCGGGTCGTGCTCGACGGCATCGAGTGCCTGCGCGCCGCCTTCTGGACCTTCGAGAGCTACGATCTCGAGTCCGTCGCGCGCGAGCTCCTCGGGCGCGGCAAGGCGATCGCCGAGCCCCACGACCGGGTCGCCGAGGTGACCCGGCTCTACGAGGAGGACCCCGGAGCGCTCGCGGCCTACAACGTCGAGGACTGCCGCCTGGTCGAGGGGATCTTCGAGCGGGTGGGCCTCGTGCGCTTCGTGATGCGCCGCGCCGAGCTCACGGGCCTCGCCCTCGATCGTCTCGGTGGCTCCGTCGCCGCCCTGGACAACCTCTACCTGCCGCGCCTGCACCGGCACGGGCGCGTCGCGGGCGACGCCGCGGACCGCGCCACCGGCGCCGCGAGCCCGGGCGGCTACGTGCTCGACTCGCGCCCGGGGCTCTACCGCAACGTCCTGCTTCTCGACTTCAAGAGCCTGTACCCGAGCATCATCCGCACCTTCCGCATCGACCCGCTGGGCCTCGCGGCGCCGGGGGAGGATCCGGTGCCGGGCTACCGCGGGGCGTCCTTCGCGCGCGAAGGGGCGATCCTCCCCGAGCTCATCGAGGAGCTGTGGGCGGTGCGCGACACGGCGCGCCGGGACGGCGACGGCGCTCTCTCGCAGGCGGTGAAGATCCTCATGAACTCGTTCTACGGCGTGCTCGGCGCCACCGGCTGCCGGTTCCACGATCCCCGTCTCGCCAGCAGCATCACCCTGCGCGGCCACGAGATCATCCGCGCGAGCCGCGAGCGGATCGAGTCGCTCGGCCACGAGGTGATCTACGGCGACACCGACTCGCTGTTCGTGCTCCTCGGCGAGGGCGTCGAGGAGCCCGCGGCGCGCAGCACCGGCGCGCTGCTCGCGGGCGATCTGAACCGCTGGTGGCGCGAGCGTCTCGCGCGCGAGCCCCGCGTCGAGTCCTGCCTCGAGGTCGAGTTCGAGACGCACTTCCTGCGCTTCCTGATGCCGACGGTGCGCGGCGAGACGACGGGCAGCAAGAAGCGCTACGCGGGCCTCGTGCGCACCGAGGGCGGGGAGCTCGACCTCGTGTTCAAGGGGCTCGAGTCCGTGCGCACCGACTGGACGCCGCTCGCGCGCCGCTTCCAGCGCGAGCTCTATCGCCGGGTGTTCACCGACGAGCCCTACGAGGCCTTCGTCACCGAGACGCTCGCGGACCTCATGGCCGGCCGACTCGACGGGGAGCTCGTCTACAGCAAGCGGCTGCGTCGCGACGTCAACGCCTACGAGCGCAACGTGCCGCCTCACGTGCAGGCCGCCCGCAAGCTCGAGCGCCCCACGCGGCGCGTGCGCTACGTCATCACCGCGACCGGACCCGAGCCCGTGGTCGACGCGATCCCGACCCCGGACCATGGGCACTACCGGGACCGCCAGCTCGCCCCTGCCGCCGACGGCATCCTGCACTTTCTCGGAACCAGCTTCGCGGCGCTCACCGACCGCCAGCTCGCGATGTTCTGAGGCGGACGCGGAGCGCTCGAAGCAGCCGGGCGCACGCGAATGCACGTCGCGCCGCGGGCTCCGGTTTGGTACAAGGGCTTCACGCCCGCGACGCTCCGGTGAGCCCGCCCGCGGCCCGGATCGACGGGCTCGAGGTAGGGGCACCGCACGCCGCGGACCGACCAGGTGCTCGCCGCCCTCGCTCGGTGTGTCGAGTGCACGACGAGCGAGCACCAGAAGAACGAGCACCAAACGGAGGGATGCCCATGAAGAGCCCGACACGCAAGCTGTTCCGACTCGCCGCGGCGGCGGCGATCGGCTGCGCGTTCGTCATCACGCCCGCGCACGCCGACAAGATCACCCTGCACGGCGCGAGCCAGTTCGACGAGAGCCACGCCTTCACCCGCCTCATGCGTAAGTTCGAGGAGCTGACGAAGCTCTACTACGCGGGGGAGCACGAGCTCGAGTTCGTCATGCACCTGAACTCGGAGCTCGGGCTCGAGAAGGACTACGTCGCCTACATGAATCAGGGCGTGTCCGTCGACTTCGCGGTCGCCGCGCCGTCGCACATGTCCACATTCTCCAAGATGGCGACGCTCCTCGACCCGCCGATGCTCTACCGCGACCCCGGACACTGGAGCAAGGTGCTCGACAGCGACGTCCTGCAGCCGATCGTCGACGACGTCGCCAAGCGCGCCGACATCATGCTCATCGGCTACGGAGGCGGCGGGGTCCGGCACCTGATCGTCAACAAGCCGGTCTCGAACATGGACGAGATCAAGTCGGTGCCGATCCGGGTGATGGGCGCCCCGATCCAGACGCAGATGTTCAACGCCTTCGGCATGGCGCCGACGGTCATCGCGTACTCGGAGGTCTACAACGCGATCCAGACCGGCGTGATCGACGCCGCGGAGAACGAGGCTGCGGGCATCGAGCAGATGAAGTTCTACGAGGTCGGCCCGAACATCTCCCTGACGGCGCACTCGATCACCGTGCGTCCGCTCGCCTTCAGCGGGAAGACCTTCCGCAAGCTCCCGGCCGATCTCCAGGCGGCGATCCTCCAGGCCGGCAAGGACGCCGGCACCTTCGGGCGGGTCATCGAGATCACCGAGGGCGACGCGAAGCTCGCGCGCATGGAAGGCGACGGGAAGCTCAAGACCATCGCCTTCACCCAGCGCAATCGACTCATCGAGGCGGCCGGCCCGGTGCTCGAGGCGTACTTCGAGAAGAACGATGCGGGCGATCTGTACCGGGCCATCCAGGCGGTGAAGTAGCGCCCGATCCATCGCGCCGGCACGCAAGCGGTGCCGGACGCACCGCTCGTCGGCGGTCCTCGCGGGCCGCCGGCGCCTTCCCGTTCCCGCAACCAGGGCCCGCATCCCGTGCGCAAGCTGATCGAAGGCTACTACCGAGCCCTGCGCCTCCTGCTGACGGCGCTGATGGTGGTGCTCTTGGTTCCGGTCTCGCTCCAGATCTTCTCGCGCTACGTGGGCTTCATCCCGCGCTACATCTGGACCGAGGAGCTGGCCCGGTTCTGCTTCATCTGGATCGTGCTCGTGGGCGCGACCATCGCCGTGCGTGACGGCACGCACTTCACGGCGGACTTCCTGCCCCACGCGCGAAGCCACCGCGTCGAGGCGCTCGCGCGCATGTTCGCCGATCTGGTGGTCTTCCTCGTCGCGCTCATCTTCGTTGTCTGGGGCTGGCCCCTCGTGCAGTTCGGGCTCATGCAGGAGTCGGAGATGGCCGAGCTGCCGATGGTCTACATCTACGCCGCGTGGCCGGTCGCCGGGCTGAGCTGGATCCTCTTCCTCGGCGAGCGCCTCGCCGACCACCTGCGGCTGTTCCGGGGCGCGGCCCAGTGAGCGCCGCCGAGGTCGCCTGGATCCTGTTCCCGACCTTCATCGTCCTGGTCATCCTCCGGGTCCCGGTGGCCTTCGCCCTCGGCCTGGCGTGCGTGCCCGTGCTCTGGCTCGAGGAGCGGCTGACCCCGTTCCTCCTGATGAACGAGATGTTCAAGTCCTACAACGCGTTCGTGCTCCTGGCGGTGCCGTTCTTCCTGCTCGCGGCAAACCTGATGAACGCCGCCGGGATCACCGACCGGCTCGTGCGGCTGTCCCAGGCGCTCGTCGGGCACTTCCCGGGCGGGCTCGGCCACGTCAACGTCACCGTCAGCATGCTCTTCGCCGGGATCTCCGGCTCCTCGACCGCCGATGCCGCGGGCATCGGCTCGCTGCTGATTCCCCAGATGAAGAAGCAGGGCTACTCGCCGAGCTTCACCGTCGCGATCACGGCGTGCTCGTCGGTGATGGGTGTGATCATCCCGCCGAGCATCCTCATGGTGGTGTGGGGCGGGCTCATGAGCGTGTCCATCGGCGGGCTGTTCCTCGCGGGAGTGGTGCCGGGGGTGCTCATCGCCCTGTCCATGATGGGCACGGTCTACGTCTACGCGAAGATCTACGGCTACCCGGTCTACCAGCGCAGCTCGGCGCGCCAGCTCGGTATGGCGGTCCTGCACGCGGTCCCGCCGCTGATGACCCCGCTCATCATCGTCGGCGGCATCGTGGGCGGCTTCTTCACACCGACCGAGGCCTCGGCGATCGCGGTGCTCTACTCGCTGGTGCTCGGAGCGCTGATCTACAAGACCGTGGGACCGAGCCGGATCCCGCAGGTCTTCTACGACTCGGCGCGCTTCGCGGCCATCTCCCTGTTCTGTATCGGGACCGCGTCGGCCTTCGGCTGGCTCCTCGCGTACTTCAAGATCCCCGCGGCGCTCGTGGAGCACCTCAGCCAGTTCGGCGTCGGACCGGTCAGCACGGGCTTCATCGTCGCTGCCGCGTTCCTGCTGATCGGCATGTTCATCGACGCTATCCCCGCGATCATCATCCTCGGGACGGTGCTGTGGCCGCTCGCCGAGTTCGCCGGCATGCACCCGATCCACTTCGCGATCATCGGCGTCATCTCCCTCGCCTTCGGCCTGGTGACGCCGCCCTACGGGCTGTGCCTCCTCATCGCCTGCGCGATTGGCGAGATCAAGCTCCACGAGGCGCTGCGCGACGTCGCCATCGTGCTCCTGCCGATGCTGCTGGTGCTGGTCACGGTGATCGTGCTCCCGGAGATGATCATGGCGCTGCCGCGGCTGTTGATGCCGAGGTTCGTGTAGTGCCTCGGTCCGTCAGGCGAGCGCCCCCGCAACGCAACCAAGTCCGCTCCAGTCCCGGGGAACGCAGACAGGTCACGCCGGGCTCGATCTATCCCTTGGGCTTGTAGACCTCGTAGATCCGTATCTCGGGCGCCTCCAGGGCGAGTTCGTGCAGTGTTCCCGCCGT
>CAJIAT010000397.1_pt1 | contig 33657 bp, 25 predicted proteins | sample 9199161 | NCBI WGS metagenome assembly CAJIAT01 (sample SAMEA7708281, study PRJEB35096) | sediment metagenome | biome: marine neritic benthic zone biome [ENVO:01000025]; feature: sediment [ENVO:00002007]; material: shallow marine sediment [ENVO:03000034] sea grass bed [ENVO_01000059] ... | reverse complement strand
TGTTCGCACTGCCGTTCTTCCAGCTCTACTCGGCAATGGAGCTGTTCGATACGCACATCGCCGTCGCGTTCGCCCACTGCCTGTTCAACATCCCGATCGCAGTGTGGATTCTCGAAGGGTTCATGTCCGGGGTGCCGAAGGAGCTCGACGAGACGGCCTACGTGGACGGCTACTCCTTCTGGCGCTTCTTTCTGAAGATCTTCATCCCGACGATCGCCGCCGGGATCGGCGTCGCCGCCTTCTTCTGCTTCATGTTCTCCTGGGTCGAGCTGCTCCTCGCCAAGACGCTCACCCGGGTCGACGCGAAGCCGATCGCCGCGACCATGACGCGCACCGCGAGCACCGCGGGCTACGAGCTCGGGCTGCTGGCAGCGGCCGGGACGCTGACCATCGTGCCCGGCGCCTTCGTCATCTACTTCGTGCGCAACTACATCGCCAAGGGCTTCGCCCTCGGCCGGGTGTGAGGAGGGCCGCCCGATGTCGTTGAGCTGGATGGCGTGGACCTGGCAGACGGCGGCGTTCTTCTGCTTCATCGCGCTCGCGCTGGCGACGATGGGGATCTGGGAATGGCGCCGGCCCGGCGGCTCGCCGCGCCGCGGAATCCTCCGCCTCGACACGACCCGCGGCGACCGGCTGTTCATCACGCTCCTCGGCAGCGCCTTCATCCACCTCGCCTGGCTGGGCCTGGTCGGGCCGCCACTCGGCTGGGCGGTCGGGATCAGCGTCGCATACGGGCTCGCCGTGTTCAGATGGGTCTGAGTCCCTGTTCCGGGCCGCGAGGCGCTGGCGGCGACGGCCGTGACTCGATCGGCCGTCTCGCGACCGTGCGCAGCTTCGGATGCTGCGCCCGAGCCCACAGGGACGTGTTCACGGCGCGTCGCGTGATGGCCGATCGAGTCACGGCCGCCAGCACCACCGTCGCACGCCTCGGGGCAGGCACCTGGTTGGATGTCTGGCCCGCATCCGCCTTCGACAGAGGTAGACTCTCGGGTCGCCAACAGGCAGACCGGAGGACGTCCTCTGGCCCCTCACGACGAAGGGACTCCAGCTGCCCGAGACCAGGCGCCTCGCCGGCCGCCTCCCGGAACGAGCGCAGGCCGCCGGAGGGACAGGCCGTGAGCTGGCGCAAGCTACCCCTGGCTGCGAGCGCCTGGCCTGCTCTCGAGGACAATCCCGACTTCTACGCGGGCCTCGTCACCACGCTCGAGGACGAGCACGACTACGCCTGCGAGGTCGAGGGCGATCTGCCGCAGCTCGACGGCGCGCTCTACCGCGTCGGTCCGGGTCGCTACGACCGAGGCCCGGACCGCAAGCGCATGCTCCTCGACGGCGACGGCATGGTTCAGAGCCTCGAGGTCCGGGCCGGACGGGCGACCTTCCGGAATCGCTACGTGCGTACGCAGAAGTACCTCGCGGAGGAGCGCGCAGGGCGCTTCCTGTACCCGACCTTCTCCACCCACGGCTCGGGCCCCCTGCGGCTGAACCTCGGGCTGAGCCTCGCCAACCAGGCCAACACCACGGTGCTCGAGTGGGCCGGCACCGTATGGGCGTTCGACGAGTCGCAGGTCCCCTACGCGCTCACCAGGGAGCTCGAGACCCTCGGCGAGCGCGCACCGGACCCGACCCACGCCAGGCGCCGCTACTGGGCGCACTGGAAGCTCGACGCGGTGCACGGTCTGGTGCACCTGCTCGCGATAGACCAGGGTCGCGAGTCCGTCGCGCACGTGATCAGCCTCGACCAGGCAGGAGGCGTCGTGGCCCGGCGCACGAGCACCCTGCCGCGGCCCGTCTACTTTCACGACTGGTTCGTCACCGAGAATCACTTCGCCTTCCTGCTGCACCCGGCCTTCATCTCGATCCCGACGCTGCTCAAGGTGCTGGTGGCTCGGGAGACGTTCTCGGATGCGGTGCGCTGGCAGCCCGAGCGCGGAGCGGTGCTCCACGTGGTGCCGCGCGACGGCTCGCCCGCCTACGACGTCGAGGCGCCGGCGGTGTGGATGTGGCACGCGGTCAACGGCTACGAGTCGGGCGAGGAGATGATCTGCGACTTCATCGGCAGCGATATCGGCGGCAACCTCGGGGACGAGGGCTCGGTCCTGTTCCAGCTGATGCGCGGCGGGCCGATCGGCCTCCCCGAAGAGCCGTACAACACGCTGCGTCGATTCCGCGTGGACCTCTCGCGCCGCGTCGTCGCCGCCGAGACCCTCGACGCGCGCCACAACTACGAGCTCCCCGTCGTCTCGGCGACCGAGCGAGGGCGCGCCCACACCCGGGCCTTCATGATCCAGGCCGATCCGGGCGAGGTCTTCGCCCGCTCGCTCTGCGCCTACGACCCGTCCACGGGGACGGCGTCGTCCTATCGCTTCGCGCACGGAGAGGTGTGCTCCGAGCCGGTGCTCGCGGACGCGATCGGCGGGCCGCGGGGCTCGCACCTGATCACCCAGGTCTACGACTCGAGCACGCGGCGCAGCGATTTCGCGGTGTTCGAGGAAGACGCGATCGCACGCGGTCCGGTCGCCCGCATCCGCCTGCGTCATCACGTCCCGCTCAGCTTCCACGGCTTCTGGCGCAGCGGTCCGGGTCCGGCGCCGTGAGCGCGCCCGACGTGGCGGCAGACCCCCGGCGCAGCGGGCCGGAGGCGGCGCTCACGCGTACGCTGGACGACGCGGAGCGCGACGGTCTGAGGCTCGCCATCAAGGCGCGGCTCGTCGCGCTGGCGCTGCTGGCGGTCTGGTTCGTCGGCTCGCGGTCGGCGGATCCCCTGCGCGCGCTCGAGTTCGCGGCGGTGCTCGCGCTCTACGCGGGCCTCGGCGCCGTGCACCACCGTCTCATCGGCTCGGGCCACGACCGCCCGTGGCTGAAGTACGCCTTCGTCACCGTCGACATCGCCCTGCTCTCGTTGCTGATCGCGACCCAGCCGATCTACGACAGCGCCGATCTGCCTCAGGCGATGACCTTTCGCAACACCATCTTCCCCTACTACTTCGTGGTGCTCGGCGTCGCGGCGTTCAGCTTCTCACCGGGATTGGTGCTGTGGACCGGGGTCGCCGGCGTCGCCGGCTGGCTCGGGGCCTTTGCCTGGTCGGTGCGCGACATGCCGGTGACGCTGGACTGGACCGACGTGCCGCCGGACCCGACGGCCGAGGAGTTCCTCGCGGTCTTCTTCCGCCCGGAGTTCGTCGGAACCGGCAGCCGCATCCAGGAGTCAGTGGCTTTCATGGTCGTCGCGATCCTCGTCGCCACGGTGATGTGGCGCGCCCGGCGCACGGTGCGCCGCCAGGCCGAGCTCGACCAGGAGCGCGCGGCGATCTCCGAGATCTTCGGGCGCTACGTGCCGAAGGCGGTCGCCGACGCGCTGATCACCGACCGCGGTGCCCTCGAGCCCGTCGAGCGCGAGGCGACGATCCTCTTCGTCGACATCGCCAGCTTCACCGAGATGACCGAGCAGGCAGGCCCCCAGCGCATCGTGCGCGTGCTCAACGAGTACTTCGACGCCGTCACCCGGATCATCTCCGAGCGCCGGGGCGTGGTGACCCAGTTCCAGGGCGACGCCGTGCTCGCGACCTTCAACGTGCCTCTCGCCGATTCGCACCACGCTCGAAACGCCGTCGAGGCAGGGCTCGCGATATCAACGCTCGCCCGATCGCGCACCTTCGACGGCATGAACGTGCGTGCGCGGGTGGGGATCTGTACCGGTCCGGTGGTTGCGGGCACCGTCGGCGGCGGCGGACGCGAGAGCTATACGGTGCACGGGGACACGGTGAATCTCGCGGCGCGCCTCGAGGCGCTGAACAAGGAGCACGGCACGGAGATCCTGGTCGCCGCGGCGACCCTCGAGCGGGCCGCAGCCGCCGGCTTCGAGCGTGTCGGCGACATTGCCGTGCGGGGCCTGCGCGAGCCGGTGGACGTGTTCACGACCTCGACCGGGTAGGGATCGAGGGCGCCTGACCGACTCGCCTCCTGAGTCCGGACGTCTTCCGACCCCGGCCGACCCCTCGCCGCGACCCGCCCCCTGGGGGGCGGGCTCTTCTCTGCGCGGGCGGTCGACGTTCCCGCCCCCGCGCCGCGGGCGCCGTCAGCGCTTCAGCGCGCCCACCCCGGAGAACCGGAACGCCTCCTGCTCGAGGGCGTCGATCTCCTCCGCGCTCAGCTTGTCGTGCGCGACGGTGATCCGGCCGAGGAATACGAGCGGCAGCTCGCCGTGACGGCCCTCCATGTTCGCCTTGATCGCCTCGGCGGATGCGGCGCCGACGTCGTCTCCCATGCGCATCGGCGTTGCGTCGAGCTCGCCCCGACGAATCGCGTCCAGCTCGAGGCCGGTTCCGCCCCAGCCGGTGGAGAAGATCTGCTTCTCCTTTCCGGCTGCGACCTGAGCCTCGACTGAGCCCATGGACATCGCGGTGTTGGCGTTGTGAATCACCGTCGCCTCGGGATAGGCCTGCATGATCAGGTTCGTGCCGTCGAAGCCGCCCTCACGCTGATACTCTCCATAGTGCTCGTAGGCGACCTCCCAACCGCCCTTCGCGGCCACGCAGTCCTTGAAATCCCCCGAGCGCTGGTTGTCGGTGACGCCGGGAATGCCGCGATTCATCGCGTAGGTCACGTCCTTGCCGAGCCGGTCGACCATGTAACCGCATATCACCTGGGCCCCGTAGGCCGATGAGAAGTCGAGCCACACCGCCGGCTGATTCGACAGGTCCTTCAGGGGAGTGTGAAACGCCCACACGTAGGTCACGAAGCCGTCCGTGCCCGCGAGCTTGTCGATGTTGTCGGCCTGGGTCGCGAGCTCGGATGGACCGAAGATCACGTAGTCGTAGAGGTCGGCGTCCTGGACGACCTGTGCGGTGTAGGTCGACTGCAGCGAGTGCTCGATCTGGCGCGAGGCGAACTCCGTCGTCTCGTAGGCGATGCCGAGCTGGTCGAGACGCTTGGTCAGGGCCAGGAAGTTGCGCGCCCAGAAGTCGGAGACGTCTGCAGAGGGGTAGATCAGGGCGATGCTGATGGGCTTGCTCTGCTCGCCGCTGAACTTCACCGCCTCGGAGCCCGTCGCCGCCTGGAGCGCCTCGAGCGCTCCAGGCGCGTTGACCTGCTCCGGAAGCCAGTGGTCTCGATCCGCGTCGTCCGGCAGCGGCTTGAGCGGGAGCTGGGCGGCCGCTGCCGCGACGCTCATCGACAGGCCGGTCAGCAGTGAGGTGATCGTGGTCGACGTCTTCATCTATCTCTCCTCCGGTTTCGGACGGGTCTTCAATCGCCAGTGTCTCCTGGCGTCGTTCAGCCGCTGGGGTTCGGATCGCCCGAGAGCAGGTAGCCGATGGCCAGCAGCGCGGTGAGCGCGCCGGCGAGAGCACCGGCGAGCACGAGTAGCTTGGCGTTGTCGGGATTCGCGAGGAGCGCCCTGACCCCGCCCGCTCCGTCCCTGTCCTTCTTCTGCAGCCAGGCGTAGGTGGCGACGGACACGATGATGACCACGCCCGACGCGACGGACTGCCAGAAGAACTCGATGCGCAGGGTGACGAGCGCGTTGATCATCATCGACAGAAGCAGCACGCCGGCGAAGGAGCCGAGCATGGACGCGCGGCCTCCGAACAGCGAGGTGCCGCCGACGACCACCGCTGCGATCACGTGCAGGTTGAAGAACGGCGCCGAGGTCGCCTGCACCGCGTTGAGCTTCCCGGTCAGCATGACGCCCGCGAGCCCGGCCATCGCGCCCATCAGAACGTACGCGTAGACCTTGTACCGGTCCACCGCGATACCGGTCATCTGTGCCGCCTCCGGATTGGAGCCGATGGCGATCGAGTATCTGCCGAACCAGGTCCGCTTCAGCATCACGTAGCCGGCGACGAACGTCGCGACGCCGATGAGGACCGGGATCGGGAGGAATCCCGGCAGCCGCCCCCGACCGATATCGGTGATCAGATCCGGGAATCGCGCGAGCACGTAGCCCTTGGCCAGCACCAGCGCGAAGCCCCGGTAGACCAGATCCATGGCCAGGGTGCCGATGAGATCGGGGACCCGGAACTTCGTGATCACCAGACCGTTGACCAGTCCCATCAGCGCCCCGAGTGCGAGCGCGAGAAGCACCCCGACCCAGGCCGGGAACCCGTACTGCTTGATCAGGAACGCCATGATGATTCCGGTGAGCGCCGCCACCGATCCGATCGACAGGTCGATTCCCCGCTGCGTGATGACGAACGTCATCGCCATCGCCATCGGCATGTACAGCGCGCTCTCGAGCAGGATGATGTTGAGATTCGAGATCCGGAAGTAGCGAGCGGGCTCCGCGACCGCCATGACTCCAGCGATCAGCGCGATCATCACGAGCGGGCCAACGATGGCGAGGTAGGGGTCTAGGCGCTCGGCGAGCGGCCGTGAGGACCGTGCGGGAAGCTGAGTCGCGCTGTTCATCACCTGCTCCTGCGAACCCGAGTCAGGCGGCCTCGGACGCTCCGACGATCAATCCGAGGATACGCTGCCGCGACGTCTGCCCGGTCTGCTCGACGCCGGCGCAGCGCCCCCGGCGCATGACCTGGATCCGATCGGAGATGGCGAAGACGTCGTCGAGGGAGTGCGAGATCACGATCACTGCGAGACCCTGCGCCTTCAGCGTGTCGATGAGAGTCAGGGTGCGCGCGGTCTCCTGGGGCCCGAGGGCCGCCGTCGGCTCGTCCATCACCAGAACTCGCAGATCCGTGTGTCGCACCGCTCTCGCGATCGCGATCGCCTGGCGCTGGCCGCCGGACAGGCTCTCGGTGGCCACGTCCATGCTCTCGAGCCGAACGCCGAGCCGTTCACCGAGCACGCGCTCCGCCTCCTCGCGCATCGCCCGGTTGTCGAGGAACGGAATACCGAGGAACGAGCTCGTTAGCTCGGAGCCGAGAAAGAGGTTCGACGCCGGGTCGAGGTGATCGGCGAGCGCGAGCGTCTGGTAGACGGCGTCGATGCCGAGCGCGATCGCGTCGGAGTGGTTGTTCAGCGTCAGCGGCCGACCATCGAGCTCGATGGTGCCCGCGGTCGGGCGAATCACCCCGGTCAGGATCTTGATGAGCGTGGACTTGCCCGCGCCGTTGTCCCCGACGATCGCGAGCACCTCCCCGGCGTACGCCTCGAGATCGACGTCCTCGAGCGCGGTGACGCCAACGAAACGCTTGGTGATCCCCCGCATGGAGATGACCGGCGTGCTCTCACCCATGGCGCGTGCCCTCGCGTTGCGATCGAGGCGATCCGATGCCCACCCGGGCGGACCCGGCCCGGTCCGCACGTCGCGAGCGCGGCCCGACTTGCCAAGCTGACGACCATCATGCATGTTATCGATCACAAATCAAGTCAGCGATGGCGGCTGAGCGGAATCCGGCCACGATCCGGCATCTGGCCCGCACCGTCTGGCCTGGCCGTGTCGGGTGGGCCCCCTGGTGGCATCCACTTGCCGCGGCGCATCACGAGTGGAGGGGATCGCGAACCTCGCAAGCCGGCCATCGCTGAGCTCGTGCGCTGCGCCTTGGTTCAGGATGCGATTTCCCGGCGCGGCAGGCCCGAATGTTATGGATAACACGACGATCGGTTCGCTTCTGTCCTTCGAGCGGGTCCCGAGGCACTCCTGCCCGACCCTCGCTGGACGATGCCGGCGAGGGCGCGCGTACCGGCGAGTCGTCGCGCCGATCGCCCCTTTGCTGGCCGCGAGTGCGCGCGCGGGCGACGAGCCGGGCGTCCGTCGAGGCCCGTAGAGACCATGCCGCCCAACCCCACGATGCGTGACGTGGCGCGTATCGCCAACGTCTCCACCATGACCGTCTCGCGCGTCCTCACCCAGCCCGAGGTGGTCGCCGAGGCGACACGCCATCGTGTCAACGAGGCGATCGCCAAGCTCGGCTACGTCCCCGATCTGATCGCGGGCAGCCTGTCGAGCAAGAAGAGCGGCTTCATCGCCACCGTCCTGCCGACCCTGAACAACATCAACTTCGCCGACACCGCGCGGGGCCTGACGGACGCGCTGCGGCCGGCGGGCTTCCAACTCCTGATCGGCTACACGGACTACCGCGTCGAAGAGGAAGAAGCGTTGATCAGGGCGATGCTCACTCGGCGCCCCGAAGGCATCGTCCTCACTGGCGGTCATCACACCCGGGCAACCCAGCAGCTGCTGCTCGCCGCCGAGATCCCTGTCGTGGAGATCTGGGATCTGCCGAGACAGCCGATCGGCCACGCGGTCGGGTTCTCGAACTTCGAGGTGGGGCAGGCCATGACGTCGAGGCTCATCGAGTGCGGCTATCGACGCATCGCCTTCCTGGGGCCGCCGGAGCCTGGCGAGGGATTCCGCGACTTTCGCGGTGACGAGCGGCTGGCAGGGCACCTCCGTGCGCTCGCCGACGCTGGCCTCGAGGCCGACCTGGTGGTCCGTCACGGAGCCGGCCCGGTCTCCTTCACCCACGGCGCCGAGAGCCTGTCGGCGTTGCTCGAGGCCCACCACGACGTCGACGCGGTGTTCGCGGTGAGCGATCTCTCCGCGGTCGGTGCCCTGATGGAGTGCCATCGGCGCGGCGTGTCCGTGCCCGACGATCTCGCCGTCGCCGGCTTCGGCGACTTCGAGATCGGCGCGCAGGCCGTCCCCTCCCTGACCACCGTGCACATCGACTGCGTGCAGATCGGCGCGCGCGCCGGAGCGCTGATGCTCGAGCTCCTCGATGGCGCACAGGACCCGTCCCTGATGGATCACACCTCGGTCGATCTCGGATTCCGGGTCGTCGAGCGCCAGTCCACGCGGGCTGCGCCCGACACATCGCAACCAGACGTCAGCCAACGAGGGCACGGTCGATGAGCCACTTCGAGACGCTGGATCCGCGCTTCGGGCGATTCGTGCTCGGCAACGCGCCGGTCGAGAGACTCGCCACCGGATTCCGCTGGGTCGAAGGCCCCGTGTGGTTCGCCGATGCCGGCTGCCTGCTGTTCAGCGACATCCCGAACAATCGCATCATGCGCTGGATCGACGGCGTGGGGGTCAGTGTCTACCGCCAGCCGTCGGGCTTCGCAAACGGCCACACGCGCGATCGTGAGGGACGTCTCGTCTCGTGCGAGCACGGTGGGCGCCGGGTGACCCGCACCGAGCACGACGGTACGTTGACCGTCCTCGCGGACAGCTACCAGGGCAAACGGCTGAACTCACCGAACGACGTGGTCGTCAAGTCCGACGGGAGCGTGTGGTTCAGCGACCCCCACTACGGCATCATGACCGACTACGAAGGCCACCGGGCCGAGCAGGAGCTGCCCTGTCAGCTCTACCGCCTCGACCCTGGATCGGGCGGCGCGCTGGAGGTGGTGGCGGACGACTTCGGGGGCCCCAACGGGCTCGCCTTCTCGCCCGACGAGTCACGCCTATACGTCGCCGACACGGGCGCGATGTTCGACCCGGACGCGGAGCGTCACATCCGCGTCTTCGACGTCGGGGGCGACGGGCGCACGCTTCGCGGCGGGAACGTCTTCCATCGCGTCGAGACCGGCTTCGCCGACGGCTTTCGTTGCGACAGCGAAGGCAACGTCTGGACCAGCGCTGGCGACGGGGTGCACTGCGTGGACCCGGACGGCGCCCTGCTCGGCAAGATCCTGGTTCCCGAAGGGGTTTCGAACGTCTGCTTCGGAGGGCCCGCGAGGTCGCGACTCTTCATCACGGCGTCGACGTCGGTGTACTCGGTCTTCCTCGTCCGCAATGGCGCACAGAAGCCTTGAGGGCTCCCGAGCGCCGCGAGAGGTCGAGCGTCTGCAGCAGCGAGGACGTCGAGACGTATTTCCTCAGCGGCAGAGCCAGCACACGCGCCAGGGGGCGATCCGACTCGCGACGTCGCGGACCAGGCCCGCGGCCATCTCCCATCGCACGCGCTCGGCGCGGTCGCAGCGGCCCTCGAGCACGAGCTCGGCCCCCGCGACGATCTCGAGCGCCGGCATCGACGGCGGCGCGGCGATTCGACCGTAGGAGATCGTCACCCGCCCCGCGCCTGCCTCGAGCAGCTCGCCCTGGACACTGCGGGTGTACCGACCGGAGTACGCGCCTGCACCCTCGAGGCCGAGGCTCGCGTGGTCGACGGGCGGCCAGCGTCCCTGGCAGATCGCGCGCCCGAGCGCGAGACGCACCGGCGTTGCGAGCTCCACGCCCTCCTCGACCTTCGAGCGCAGCTCGAGAGCGGCGCCGTTGATCCGCAGCACCGAGGCGACGAGGACGATCGCGAAGGGCACGAGGAGCAGCGTTGTCACGAGGGGCCTGCGGCTCGGCTCGCGCAGCCACAGAGCGAACGCGAGCGCCAGCGCGAGGCCGAGCGCAGCCACCATCGAGGCGAGCTCGAAGCCCAGGCGCCAGGCGATCCACCCCTGCCAGAGACCGATCGCGGCGAGCGCCACGGGGCGAACGATCGGCGCCACGCATATCGGCCGTCCGAGCGGGCCCCAGGGGGCTCCGAGCGGTCGTCGGCGATCCATTCGACCGTCCATCCGCGGGAACCGCGCCAAAGAGTACCCGAGGCGCCGCGAGAGCCGCGGCGCCGCGAGCTCATCCCCCCGGGGGGGTGGTCTCAGGCGATTTCCCGGACGATCTCGGCGAGCGAGTGGGCGGGCACCATCAGCTCGTCGATGTCGACGCCGAGCTGACGTCCGACCTCCGCCGCGCTGAACAGGCCTCGCACCCGACCTCCGTCGTACGGGTCGCAGACCAGCACGTGGCGGGTCTCCAGCGCGCGCAGGGTGGTCACCACGTGGCCCACGCTCGCGGCCTCGACGTCGGCCAAGTCGAGGACCCGGATCGCCTCGGCGGGCGTCATGAGCTGACCGACCGTGATCGCCGCCCGCGGTACCCGCAGCTCGCTCGCGAGCTGCAGCGGGCGCTCTCCCTGGATGTCGTAGGAGCTGATGAGCCCGATGACGTCTTGCAGATCGCTTCTGACCAGGAGCAGGCGCACGCCCGAGTCGCGCATCTCGTCGAGCGCCGTGTCGATCGCGACCTCCGGTCGCGTGGTGCGCGGCGTGACCCGGGCGAAGTCCGTCATCACGGTCCAGGCAGGATCGTCCAACGCGACCGGCGGCGGCAGATGCCTCGGGCTGAGATAGCCGGTCCCGGCTGCGAGCGTGCGATGTGCGAGTGCAGCGTAGTCGACATTCATCGGCGTGCCCCTCGAGGAATCACCGTGCATTCACCCACTGCGCGACGAGTATACGCCCGCCCACCGCCCCTGCACCCCCGATGACGGTGCGGGTTACCACACATTCGAACGTGGTTTTCCGCAGTCGCCCGGGGCGCCGGGATATCGAGCCCCTACGCTCCTCGACCGTCAGCCGCGGACACGCGCCTTGTTGAACTCGCGCAGCCGCGCGAGCACGTCGACGCCGATCTGCCGGTACACGTCGAGGAGGTCCACGAGCACCCAGTTCTCGCGGATCAGCCCGTCCTCGCAGCGCCAGAAATCGAGGCTCCGCATGGTGATCGCCTGTGATGATGGCGCGATGCCGAGCCACCCGTCGTCGCTGATCGTCGCACGCATGCCGGGCCAGGCGGTGAAGCCCACGTAGTGCGCGTCGCCGAACAGATCGCCCTCGCCCATCGAGCCGACGCGGTCCGGCATCGCGTTCAGGAAGGGGATCTGGTGCCAGTCGCGAAAGCCCGAGATGCCGCGGCAGGTGCCGATCCCGGAAGGCCCGTACCAGCTGCAGCGTGGATGCCAGAACGCATCGAGGCGCATCGCCTCCACGCCGCCGGCCGCGAAGCGTCCGAGCGCGGCGAGCATCTCCGAGACGAGCTCGCAGCTACGCTTCGAGCGCCCGGGATCGTACGGCCCGGGCACGATGCCGTCCTGGGTCGCCGGCCCGGGCACGTGCCACTCACGGCCGAGGCTCGGCGACATCGGCCACGCGCCGGCCTGCATCATGACCTCGGGGATGTCCCACAGCGCCTGCATCTCCACCACCCGCGAGTCCTCGACGCGAAAGAACTCGTGGAAGCGCATGGCGACCTGATGACCGGTCGGCGGGATGTCGAGCCAGGGCGCGGCGAAGGTGCCGGTGTAGTAGCCGCCGCAGCCGACCCAGTCCCGCCCGCGCAGCGAGACGCCGGCGATGACGATCGTGTCGCGGCGCTCGAGATCGGGGATCGCGGTGTGCAGAGGCGCGAGCGCCCTCGCGTGGAGATCCTCCGGGCCGTCGAGATCCTCGAAGGGCTGGGCGAGATGGACGGGAGCGTCCCGGTCGAAGGTCTCGGCGAGCGCCGCGCGCACGCGGTCCGGATCGAAGTCGTAGAGGGCTCTCCGGAGCGGCTCGAGCAGCGCCTTGTTGCGCGTGTGCACGTCTTGTGTCACTGCGAGACCTCACACCTGGACCTCGAGCCGCGCGCCCACGACCTCGCGGTGCTCAGGCGCCAGCGAGGAAGATCCGGGCCTAGCCCGGATATCTCACCGATCGCACGAGCGCTCGCTTGTCCCTTGAATCTCCAGCGATTCGGCGAGCTTGGAAGTACGACCTGTACGTCCGGCGCTCGCCGAATCCACTGGAAATCCAAGGTCCTGCGCGATCATCCCGTGGATCGGTGAGATATCCGGGCTATCGGCCGTGGACCCTCAGACAGGCCCCGCCCGCCTGCCGCGCCGCGGTTCGCGCGGTGTAGGCGGCCTCCATGAGGGCGCCCGCGTCGCCCGGGGCGTCGTCCGGCTCGACGACCCCTATGCTCGCTCGCAGCTCCACCTCCTCGCCCTTGAGCGCGAAGCGCGCGCTCGACAGAGCGACGAGCAGACGCTGGGCGAGGCGACGGCCGCTGCCGGCGCGCCCCGCGGGGAGCAGCACCGCGAGCTCCGCCGTGCGCAGCCGCGCGCTCGTGGCCGAGCCGCCGGCGTGCTTGTGGAGCAGGTCGACGAGACCGCGCAGCATCCGACCGGCGACCTGATGCCCGAAGCGCTCGACGATGGCGCCGAAATTGTCGATCTCGATCAGGCACAGCGCTGGCGGTCGGGCGCCGTCGCGCAGCGCCGCAGCGAGGCGGGTGTCGAACGAGGCCCCGTCCAGCAGACCCGTGACGGGATCGTGCCGGGCCGCCTCGAGCTCGAGCCGCAGATGATCGTCGTCCCGCAGCGCCAGCAGCAGGAGCGGCGGCGCCAGGCGGCGCAGCCGGCGCTTGACGCCGGTCTCGATGTCGGGATGGTCCAGGAACTGCTGCGTGAGCGCGGCTACGGCCGCCAGGGTCCGCCGTCCGGCCTCGTGCAGCGCGAGGTCCGAGGCCCCGACGGCGCGTGCGAGATGCGCCTCGAGCTCCGCTGCACCGCGCAGGGCCGGCGGCGGCGCGTCGCGCTGCGCCCCGGCCATGGCGCCCAGCACGCGCGCCGGGTCGTCGGCCGCTCCGGCCGATGTGGTCGTCCCGGGCCCCTCCTCAGGTGTCGTCGCCGCGTCCGCCTCGGCGCCTGATCCGCCGCCCGGAGCGCTCGCCTCGTCGGCCTGCGCCGCATCCCGCGCCTGCTCGTCTGCAGCCTCCGGCCGCGCCTGACTCTCCGATTCCGGCTCCCGGGGCTCCGCCGCCCCGGCTGCGCCCTCGGCTGTTGGATTCCCGGCGGGTGCGCCCTCGGCCGGTTCGCCCTCGGCACCCTCGTCCGCTGGCGCCTCGGCTGCGGGCGGGATCTCCGCGACCAGCGCCTCCCCGAGCTCGACCGCGAGCGCCCCGAGATTGCCGACCACGGTACGCTCGAAAGCCTCGTAGATGGCGGCCCGCGCGTCACGGCTCGCGCCCGTGTCCTGCATCGCCGCCTGGAAGTGCAGGCAGATCCCCTGGACGCTCACCGGCGAGCCGTCCACCTCGGCGGCAACGCCTGCCACCGCGGCGAGCCGCTCCCAGAGCGCAGCCTCCGTGGCTCGCGACTCCTTCGTCTGCTGGAGGAGGATCCGGCGCAGGAGCACCCAGTCGTCGACCTCCCGCGTCTCGACGAGGGCGAGATCCTCCGCTCCCGCGTGCCGGTCCCCGTCGTCGTCCGCCAGGCTGCCCTGCGGGTCGAGCCCGCCGATCAACTCCGCGCGGAACGCCTCGTTCACCGGCGGCAGCAGCGCCTCGACCTCCTCCATGGCGGACAGCAGTCGGTCCTCCTCGTCGCGGTCGTCGACGCTGTCCGCAGCCTTGATCAGCAGGTCCCGGGCGTCGCTCGCGAGCGCGCCCATCTGATCATCCACGTAGGTGCTCACGACTTCCGCGAGCACGGCGAGACGCTCGGCGTCCGCCGCACCCTGGTCCGTTTCGCTCATGTCAGCCTTTCCGATCGTCCCCCGGCTGACGATTGAGTATGGCAAAGGGGTTGGCGATCGGCCACGCGAGCCGCTCCACACTCGCGCGACGCTCGTTCTGCCTCCTGTGGGCGAGCTCGACGCTCCGCTCGGGCGGGTGCGCGAATGACGGTCGCCGGCTCGGCGATGGCGGCGTAGGGTATCCGGGCCTTCACGCAGGACGGACCCATGATCCCGATGGCACCTCGGCGGACCGACCGATTCGGAGCGAGGCACCGAGCGGCACCAGCCGCGGCCCGCGCTCTCGCCTGCGCGCTAGGCCTCGTCGCCGTCTCGAGCGCGCTGGTCACGCCGGCCCGCGGTGCCGATCGCCTGCAGGCCGGCGAGAGCCGCAAGGTCGCAAGCCTCCTCGGGCCCGGTAAGTACGAGGCGAGCGGCGTCGCGGTGAGAGGGGACGCCTACTACGTCGTGTTCGACAACCGGAAGGCGGTGGGGAAGCTCCACGAGACGCTGGAGCCGGCCGCGCAGGGGAACGCGCTGGTGGGCCCGGCGGGCAAGGACGGATTCGAGGGGATCAGCTACGACGTGAAGACCGATCGCTTCTTCCTCGTGACGGAGACGGTCGAGGATGGCGACGAGCTGCGCTCGGAGGTGACGGTGCTGGACGGGGAGCTCCAGTTCGTCAGCAGCCATCCGCTCGACTTCACCTTCGAGAGCGAGAACAAGGGATTCGAGGGGATCGCCCACGTCAGAAGGCAGGGCCAGCTGTACCTGCTGGCGCTCTGCGAGGGCAACGGCTGCAAGAAGGGCAAGGCCGGCCGGAAGGGCGGCAAGGGCCGGATCCAGGTCTTCCACCTGCAGGACGGCGACTGGGTCCACGTCGACGGGGTCAAGCTGCCCGACAGCGTCGAGTTCGAGGACTACTCGGGGCTCGACGTGCGCGGTGACGCGATTGCCGTGACGTCCCAGATGGACTCGCGGCTGTGGATCGGCCGCCTCGCCTCGACCGGCACCGGCGCCGAGATCGACTTCAAGATCGACGGCAAGGGTAAGCAGTTCCGCTTCGACGAGGACGATAAGATCCACTGCAACGTCGAAGGGATCGCCTTTCTCGACGACGACACGCTGGTCGCGGCCTCCGACCGCCGCAAGGACGAGGACGATCCGCGCTGCGCGGCGAAGCACCAGTCCGTCCACGTCTTCACCGTGCCCTGATCGCCTTCCCGGAATTCGGGCGGCCGGAACTCACGCGTGCGCCGCGGCCCTCGAGCGGTCCGGCGCGCCCGGTCAGGCGGGCGTGGTCGCGGGCTCCCCGCGAGGCGCCTCGGCGCCGCCACCCTCGCGCACCTTGTACATCGTCGCGTAGAGGGTCGGCACGAACACCATCGTCATGATGGTGCCGACGAGCAGCCCGCCCGAGATCGCGACCGCCCGCGCGGTTGGCGCGGATCTCGTCGAGCAGCACGATCACGTTCTTGATCATCATCCCGCCCAGACTGAGGATTCCGAGCAGCGCGATGAAGCCGAACGGGAACCCTGTCACGAGCAGACCGAGCACGACCCCGATCACCCCCAGCGGAATCGTCAGGATGATGATCAGCGGCTCGCGCACCGCGTTGAACAGCATCACCATCACGAAGAGCATGATGATGACCGCCGGTACGATGCCAGGTATAGGGCCTCCAGCCTCGGACGGAAACTGCATTTGGGATGCCGCGATCCCGTTGCGAACCGGTCGGGACGCGCGGGTGCGGGCTCAGCCGCGGGCCTCGACCCGCCAGTCGTCGAAGTAGACGACCTGGTCGTAGGGCGCCGTGCATGCCGGGGCGGCTCGCCGCGGCGCCACGCGAGCGACGTGGTCCCCTGTCCGGCCCGGGCTCACCGTCGAGCCACCGCCCGCTCGCGGATCGCCGGCCCGGCGTGCTCCAGAGCGCGCATCAGCGCCGCGCCCCCGTTGGGGTACCGCGCAGACCAGGCACCGCTGACGGTGAGCGTGGCGCCGACCGTCAGCGTCTCCGTGCCGGCCGTCAGGCCCGCCTGCAGCGCCCCGTAGGTCCCCGCGGGAATACGCCGTGTCTCGTAGAGCCGCGCCCCGCCGATCTCGGCGCCCTCGAGCCGCTCGCCGACGATTCCCACGAGCTGCAGCGCCTCGCCTTCGCGGTCCACCTGCCGCGCGAAGCCGGAGCCGAGACCGGCGACGAAGAACAGGCAGTCGGCGTCGCCGGCGAGCACCTGGCGCAGCGCCGCAGTTCCGCCCACTGGCTCGGTGGGGACCTCTCGATAGCGAGCATCGAGATAGCGCAAGGCGAGCCAGCTCAGCGAGCCGCCGCTGCCGTCCCGACCGACGAGAACCCGCGGCTGGCGCTCCAGCAGATCGGCGCTGGAGCCGACACCAGCGTCCCGGCGGCAGACCAGGTGCGCGTACTCCGCGTAGAGAAATCGATTGCGAGCGATCGCGAGCGGCTGGTCCTCGTGCACCTCCTGGTAGACGAGATAGGCGTCGCTCTGCACGATGGCGGCGCCGCAGGCATCGCGCGCGAGCCGCTTGAGGTTGTCCATCGACCCCTCGGTCTCGACGACCTGGATCTCCAGGTGCGACGGATCCGCGCCCTTGGCGAGATCCTCGCCGGCGGCGTGGTACGCCCCATCGCGAGCCGCAGTGCACAGGGCGAGCGGTGCCGGCTCGGCGAGCGCCGCCGTGGCGAGCGTCGTCAGCACGGCGCCGGCGGAAGCTGCAAGAGATACGCGCACTGAGTCCCCTCGTCGGTCGCTACGATTGTCGCAATGCTACATCGCCGTGCCTGCGCACCCGAGTGACCAACAGGAACCGATGGGTTCGTGGCGGCCACGGCATCGCACGGCCCGCGGACGGTCAGCGCCCGGGATTCGATCGCTGGAAAGCTGTCAATACATCCAGTACAATCCAAGAGTCTCCCGGACTCGTGAGCGAGCGCGAACGAGAATGACCGTGTTAACCCTCCGGAACGCGAGCCCGAGGGCGCCCGTCGACGCCACTTCGTCCTCGTCGTCGCGTTCGACAGCACCGGCAGGTGGTCCGACGAGCTTTGGACAGCGCTACGGCGGAAGACAGCTCGAAGCTGTGGACAACTCTTCCGCGGAGGACGGCGTCGAAGCTGTGGATAACTCTTCCGCGGAGGACGGGCGACCACCCTCCGCGCGGCTCGCAGCTCCGCGCCTTATCTCGCTGATCGGCGGCGCCACCCCGAGTCGGGCGTCAGCCGAGCGCGAAACCGCTCGAGCGGTGCCGGATCGTACGGACGCAGGTCGACCGGGATGCACCCGTGAAACCGGTAGCCGCGAAGCGTCGGGCGCACCCTCACCGCCCGGAAGCGAACGCCCGCCACGGCCGCCGCCCAGGCCGCCTGCGCGAAGGTCGGGTCGTGGAGCGCGCTCGGCCTGAGGCCGCACGCATCGCCTCGCTGCACGACGAACAGCACGCTCGCCCGGTCGCCTGCGCGAACCCGCGCGACGAGCTGCTCGAGGTGCTCCGTCGCCCGCGCGCTCACCGAGTCCGGGAAGTAGGCGCAGCCGTCGGGATAGACGAGGTGGCAGTTCTTGACCTCCACGTAGTGATCGCGCCGGCCGCCGAGGAGCAGGTCGATCCGGGAACGCTCGCCGTAGCGCACCTCGCGGCGTAGCGTGCGGTATCGACGCAGTCCGGGCACGAGGCGCGCGCGCACGAGCCGCTCGGCGATCCCGTTCGGCGCGCTGGTGTTGGCTCCGACGATGCGTCTGCCCAGCTCGAGGAGCTCGAGGGTGTAGCGCAGCTTGCGCGTGCTCTCGGGCGGGACGCTCGAGACCCAGGCGCGGGCGCCGGCGCGCACCAGCCCCTCCATCCGCCCGGGGTTGACGCAGTGCGCGTCGACCGGCTCCCCGTCGAGGTCGACGACGGCGATGAAGCGGTCGTAGCGGGCGACGAGGCGCCCCTCCCGGAGCGGGCTCGGATGGGGGATCAGCATGTCCCCGTCGCGGTGCTCAGAGCGAGCGCCACTTCGGGTCGAATCCTCTCCCCTTGCCCGCGAGCTCGTTCGCCTGCTGCACGATGCCGGCGAGGAGCGCAGGGGGGATCTCCCGCTGCTCGAGGCGACGCGAGCCGCCGGCGTCGCCCGACGGCCCCCACACCTCGAAGAAGTCGATGGCCACCTCCTCGCCCTCCTGGTACCAGGCGGAGATCGCGGAGTGCACGAGCACGACGTGCAGGCCAGCGCCCAGGCTCCACGTGTGGTCGTGGATCCTGCCGCCGTCACCGCTCTCGCCCTTCGCGTAGCCGTAGCGCTCGAGGAGGCTGGTGAAGCTCGAGCGTGGAACGACGTGGCCCTGCATGCAGGTGAAGCGCGTCCCGTCCTCGACCTCGTCAGGCGCAGGGAGCGAGATGTTCAGCTCCCACTGACCGATCGGCGAGTCGATCTCGTAGTCGGCGAAGTGCTGCCTCCATGCGGCCCGCTCCGCCTCGTCGAGCTCGGCGGGGTGGGTGATGCGCAGCGCGCGTGCGTGCGTGATGTCGACGGGCTCGTCGGCGAGGTCGATGAGGGTGCCGTCCTCGGTCGGCCGGCACCGCGCGAGCGCCTCGCCGCTCTCGCCGAGCGCCGTCCAGGTCACCGCCTGGCCGAGCAGGCGCAGCACCGGATGCTCGACGTAGAGCCGGCGCCACACGTCCGCGCGCCAGGCCTTCGCCCCGAGCACGGCGGCGGCGAGCTTCTTCGTCTGCGCCCCGGACAGCGGCCGAAGCCCCTTGCGCAGCGCCTTGAAGCGATTCTCGGCGAGCCCGCGAAGATCCGCATCCTCGCCGGCCTTCGCCTTCGGCAACGACTTGGTCTCCTTCCCCGTCTCGGGATTGGCCACCCGCAGCGAGAGATCGGGCATGACCTTGACCAGGTACGCGTAGGGCCCCACGTCGAGAGACAGGCCCTCGGCGCTCATGCCGAAGTCCGGCACGAGCTCGTCCATCAGATCCTCGAAGTCGACTCCGCGGGTCGCGGCCGCTTCCTCGAGGGCCTCGCGAGCGGTGCGCACGATCGACTCGCTGTACTTCGTGCTCTCGTAGATCGTCTTGATCTGCGCCGGCGCGTAGCTGCCGGGGATCTTCGCCATCCAGCGCGTCGCCTGGTTCGCCTTGGCCTTTCGGCTCTTGTTCCAGCTCTTGACCGCCCTGGTGAGCGCGTCCGCGCAGCGCTCCTCGCCGTAGTGCGAGAGCAGCGCGAGCAGCCAGGCGACCTTGTCCGTGCCGTTCTGCGCGATCCAGATGCTGGTCGCCTCGAACGCGAGATCCTCCCTGCGCGCAGGGGGAAGCCTCTCGATGATCTCCCGCGCGGCCCTCGGCAGGCGCTCCCCGCCGCCGGATTGCATCCTGGTGAGCGCCATCAGGCCGACGCTCTCGCCGAGCTCGGCGAAGGGCGCCGCGAGCTCGGCGTTCCAAAGCTGTGAGACGGCCTTGGGCACCTTGACCTTCTCGGCCTGGGCGTGCAGCGCCTCGAGGTCCATTGCCGCGTACGAGTCCATCGCGGAGACGTCGTCCCCCGCCGCCTCGAGCCGGTCCAGCATCAGACCGCGCACGTAGTCGTCGTTGGCCTTGTCGCCGACGCGCTCGCGCAGGAGCGGCACGAAGGCATCGGAGGCGCTGAGCGCCAGCCCTCGGTGCAGCGTGTTGCGCAGGCTCGCGGACTTCGAGGCGAGGATCCCGGCGGCCTCGAGCGCCTCCGGGCTGCGCTCGGCGAGCACTGCGGCGCCGGTCGCCGTGACCGTCTTCGCCTTGCTGCCCTCGAGGAGCGCGACCACGGCGGGGCCGACGGTGACCAGGCTCGTGTCGGTGAGATAGGGGAGCAGCTTGACCTGATGCTTGTCCTCGAGCGCGCCGAAGCTCTCCGGGAACGCCTCGAGCGCCCGCTCGAGGGGGCCGGTATCGAGCGGCGTGCGCTCGCCGCCGAGCCAGGTCGACTGGCCGAGGTGCACGACGCACAGGCGCGGGACGAACCTCAGCAGCTCGCCACCCATCTTCGCGATCGCGATCGCGAGTCCCTGCGCATAGTCGTCGTGGTATGCATCGATCGCCGCGGCGAAGGGCTCCGGGGCGCGCTCGAAGAGCTCGGCCACGACCGGACGCGCCTCGCTGGCGTGCGTGCCCTGGCGCAGGCAGTCGAGCAGCGCGTCGGCGATGCGCACCCGGTTCGCCGGATCGCGCACCGTGTCCCACATCGCCTTCCAGCGCTCCGGCTCGCCCGCGCTCGCGCTGAGGTATTGGCTGGCGAACAGATCCGCGTGCTGGCTGGACAGCTCGACGAATCGCGACCAGCTCTGCGGATCGCGCTCGCCGTCGCGCCGCCGGCTCATCTGCGCAAGACGGAAGGCAGCCGCGTCCGCCAGCTCCGGATTGGGATCGGTGAGCAGGCCGGCCAGCAGGTCCTGGTCGGAGAGCCGCTCGAAGAGCTTGTGATCGGGCTGCTCGCCGGAGCCCGGCGCATAGAGCTCCTGGAAGAAGGCAACCAGCCCGGGCTCGTCCAGCGAATGCGCGATCGCCGCGAGCACCTGGCCGCGCGCATGGGTTCTCGCGGCGGTGTCGAGGATCTCCCGATACCAGGCCACGGCCTGCGGTGTGATCACGCCGACGTCGTGGAACCGGCCGCACTCGCCGAAGACCCGCTGCGCGTGGCGCAGCCAGGCATCCGGGTAGCGCTGCGCGAGGCCCGGTGAGACACCGAGATCGGCGACGGACTCGCGGCGCGCAACGCGCTCGTAGAGCGCCGGATCGGCGAGGCACGGCTCGGCGAGACCGAAGATCTGCCACAGGCAGCTCACGGTCCGGTTGACCGGGTGCTCGACGGCCAGGGAGAAGAGCTCCGGATCCGAGGTGAGCCGCAGCGAGAAGGGTCGCGCGGGGGGCCAGAGCTCATTCGGACCGTCGAGCCGCGACGCCCCCGCGAGGCTGACCGCCGCCTCGGCCCACCAGCGCGGATCGTCGGCGTGGGCCCGGTGCCCGAGGCCGGCGACGAGCGCCCAGCAGAAGGCGTGGGAGAAGCTGTGGCGACCGAGCGTCACCCGCTCGCGGCCGAGCGCCTCCTCGAGCGGGGCGACATCGCTGCCCGCCGCATCGAGCGCTGCGTGCGCATCGGCCCAGAGCCCGACGCCCTCGGAGAGATCGGCCACCGCCTGGCGGAAACCGGCGAGGCGCCCGGCCTCCCAGTCCGCGACGCGCCGCTCGATGTGCTTCTCCTGCACCGCCACCGCGTCGACGAGATCGCCCGGGGCGAGGAGCGGGCTGGCGAGCCAGACCATCCGCTCCCAGCGGCGCTGCCACTCGGCCGTGTCCTTTCCCGCGAAGACGAGGTTGGCGACGGTGCCCCGGAGCTTCTCGTGGGCGGTGAAGCGCTGCTCGCGCGCGGCGCCAGCGAAGATCTCCTGGGCGCGCGGGTCTCCGGCGCCGTGCGCCGCGGCGAGGGCGTCGCGTGTCTCGGCGCTCATCCGCCCCTCGGTCCACAGCGTGCGCACGGCGCCGGCGTCTATCCCGAAGGGCGCGAGATCCGCCTCGAGATCGGTCAGGAACGCCTCCTCGTCGTCATGGGTTCGATGCAGGACCCGGTGCCGGCGCAGGAGCTGCCGGTCCTCGGGCGCGAGCAGCCCGGCGCGATCGGCGCCGTCGAGGAACTCCTCGAGCATCCCGAGCTGGTGCTGGACCAGCACCTGTGCGGCCCGGGTCGCACCGGTGAAGGGGCTCATGAGCACGGCGAAGGCGCGGGCGAAGCCCTGGACACGGGTGCGCACCCGGGCCTCCGCGAGCTTGTCGTACCACGCCTCCCAGCGCCGATCGCCGACGGTCGCATCGTCGGCCGCGACGTGCTCGCGCGCCCATGCGATCAGCGCCGTCGCGACCTCCGGCTCGGCGGCGTCACCGACGAACCAGGGGTCCTCGAGGGCGGCGGCGAGCCCCTCGGCATCGAGCGGCGGCCCGCCCTCGACGTCGCCCATCCGCTCGTGAACGAAGGCGATCCAACCGTTGTTGGCGGCGACGGCGGAGCGCGCCATCTCCTCCATCGCCGCCTCGAAGTCTTCCATCAGACCCATGCCCACACCCCCGCGGAGTCGCAGCTGAACCGTTCGTTCCCGGACTGCAGCTGCGCCGGCACGCGGGCGTCTCAGGCGCTCGCGCTGGCATCTCGCAGCCGCGCTCGTAACCATAGACCACGGGCGATCTCGAGCCGGCTGAAGCTCGTCACAAAACAGCGAGCCCGTTCGGCGCCGGAGCGGCCGGGCTCGACGATCGCGAGGGCGAGCTTCGAGTCCGCTCCCCAGCCGGCCGACTCGGCGAGCTCGGCCCAGGCGTGGATCTCGCCGGCCGTGTGCGCGCCGACATTGGCCACACCGCAGTCGAGCACCTTCTCCGCCCAGTCGCGCCAGGCGTCGAGGAGCCGCTCGACGCCGGAGCCGTGCTCACCGCCGACGCCCGCATCAGCCACGGACGATGGACTCCGCGCCGAGGGGGACGTAGGCGGTCTCGGTGAAGGCGATGACGGGCTCGAGGCGGATCGCGATCCCGTCGAGGCGGGCACGGCCGAACAGGGCGCGCACTCCGGTGTGGCGGGCGGCGAGGCGGCGCTCGGCGGGCTGGGCCTGCACGTCGACCGCGAGGACCTCGCCGGCTTCATCGAGGGCCTCGGCAACCCATCGCTCGAGGAGCGGGTCGTAGCGCGGCGCGGCGGCCAGACGACAGCGCACGAGCGCCGGCTGCGCCGCGGGGATCGCGATCGGGGACGCGTCGAGGGCGGCCGCGAGGCGCTGCCTGACCGTCTCGACGGTCCTCGCGGCTGCGATCACCGCCGCAGCGCCCGGTCGCGACGCGTCGAGGACGCGCGTGCGCTCGCGCACGCCGAGGCGTCCCTCGTCGCTCAGCGCGGCGCCCTCCACGGTGAACTCGGCGTCGCCCAGATCGGCGATCGCGCGGTTGGCGAGCGTCCCAGAGCTGAGCGCGGCGCGGGGATCCCAGCCCGTGTCCTGTCCGGCGCGCCGTGCCTCGCTGTAGGACACGAAGCGCCCGGCCTCGCGGTCGACGAAGTGCACGGAGTAACCGCGGAAACCGGTGCGAGTCTCCCAGAGCTCCGGGCCCAGGGTGAGCAGGCGCAGCGCCGGCGCCGGCCGGTAGCGAGCGCGGTGGGTGCCGGCGAGCTCGGTCAGGGGCCGGGGCGGGGACGTCGTCTCCAGGGCGCTCAGCACCGCCCAGAGCTCCGCAAGGGGCGCGAGCAGCGCCCGCGGGTGAGCCGCCGCGGCGCCGTCGACGAGCCGTGCGCAGTCTGCGACGCCGCGCGCGAGGATCCCCGCCGGGCGCGGCAGGTCGGCCTGGCGAAGCTCCGTCGCGATGGCCTCGCCGCGGTCGACGTCGAGGGGCGCGAGTCCCGAGAGGCCGCGGGCAGCGAGGTCGAGCAGCCAGCGACGCGCGAGACCGAGCGCCTCGAGCTGGCGGGCCTCGAGGACGGGCCCGAGCGCCGGCGCGCCGAGCCCGAGGTGCCGGCGCACCACCAGCACGGCGAGCGCGCGGTGCGCGCAGGTCGGCGCCTTGCAGCTGCACACGGAGGCGCCGAGACCGCCGAGCGCCGGCATGCGCACCGTCGACTGTCCGCCGGCCGCGTCATCGTCGATCCTCGCCCGCAGCTCGCCCTGCGCCTCCTCCCACTGCATGGCGACGTCATCGGCGAGCCAGCGCTCGGCCCGGCGCACGTGTGCCCGACCGAGCGCGCGCACGAGGGCCTCGTCGGACTCGCTGCGCCAGTAAGGCTCGATCGCCGCCTGCGGTTCTGCATCGCCGGCGTCGGCGGGCTCGGCATCGCCGGGCACGGCGTCGCCGGTCCCGGCGAGCGCGCGCAGCGCGACGAGGAACGCCACCAGGTGGTGGCACTGGCCGGTCGCCGGGCACGAGCAGCGCGCGTGGTCGAAGCCGACCCCCTCGAGCGTCTGACGATGGCCCTCGATGGTGCCGCGCGCGGACCCGTCCTCGAGGGCCACGGCGCCGGGATCGAGGGCCTCGACCAGCTTGCCCGCGCGACGCATCAGCCCGCGGTTGCTCCAGGCGAGGAGGTAATCGTCGGAGAGGCTGCGCAGCCAGTGGTCCAGCATCAGCGGACCCGCTCCGCAATCCACTCCGCCAGCCGGTCCGGCGTCATCGCGCCGATGGTCATCCCCGCATCGGCCAGCCGCCGGGCAACGTCGCGGTTGAAGTAGGGCTCGGACGCGTCGGTGAGCGCCGCGAGGCCGAGCAGCGTCACCCCGGAGTCGGTGAGCGCGGCGACGTGCGCGACGAGATCGCTCACCGAGCCGCCCTCGTCGAAGTCGGACACCAGCACCAGGATCGTGCGCTGGGGCTGCGTCACCCGCTCGCGCGCGGCGCCCATGGCCAGAGCGATGTCCGTGCCGCCGCCGAGCTGCACCGAGAGCAGCGTCTCGAGCGGATCGTCGAGCCTGCCCGAGAGATCGACGACCTCGGTGTCGAAGAGCAGCAGCTGAGCTGCCAGCGACGGCACCTTCAGCAGCACCGAGCCGATGACCGCACTGTAGATGACCGAGTCGGCCATCGAGCCGCTCTGATCGACGACCAGCAGGACGTGCCAGGGGATACGACGCCGGTCGCGCGGGTGGAAGTACAGTCGCTCGAGCACCAGCGTCTCGTGGCCCGCGTCGTAGTGCTCGAGGTTGCGCGCGATCGTGCGGCGCCAGTCGAGGTTGGCGAACAGCGGGCGGCCGCCGTGCTGATGGCGGCGGCGCCGCCCCCCGAAGTGCTGGCGGATCTTTTGCGCGAGCCGCTCCTCGACCTCGCGCACCACCGTGCCGACGATGCGACGGACCTCTCCCATCGCCGCCGGCGGTAGGCTGTCGCGGAACGCGAGCAGGGTGCCGACGAGATCCAAGCTCGGCTCGGCGGCCTTCAACGCCTCCGGGTCGGTGAGCAGGTCGACGAGGCCGTAGCGATCGATCGCGGTCCTCTGCAGCGTCTCCACCGAGCTCTTCGGGAACACCTTGCGCACCTCGTGCAGCCAGGTGACCGGCGTCAGCGAGCCACGATCGCCGCCGCCGGCGCCGCGCGCCTCGTGGCGCCGGGAGCCGCGTCCCGCGCCGCCTCTCGACCGCTCGCGGCGGAAGAGGAACTCGAGCAGCACATCGCGCTCGCGATCGAGGGCGTCGAGTCTCGCCGCACCCTTGCCGGTCGCGCCGCCACTCGCGCCTTCGCCGGCGGCGCCGGCGCTTCCTCGCTCGCCGGGCTTTCCCGCCGGCCGCGCCTGCTCGGCGTGGCCACCGAGAATGAGCCGCCAGCGCCGGCGCACCTCACGCCCGCTCACGGCGAGAGGCCCCAGGCGCGCGCCGTCGGCTCGAGGGCGTCGCGGAGCTCGGCGGCGCGGCGCAGCGTCTCCTCGTCCAGCGCCGCCGCGCCCTCCGGCACCGTCCCGCCGGCCAGGTGCTCTGCGAGCTCGGCGATCTGGATCGGCGCGAGCTGCGCGAAGGCGAGTCGCATCGCCGGGAGCGCCTCGAGGAACTCGGTCTCGTCCCAGGCGAGCACCTGGTCCGTTACCAGCTCGAGCAGCCTCGGCTCCTGGAGGAGCCGGGCGCGGCCGAGCGACAGGAATCCCTCCATGAACAGCCCCACCGCCGGCGGATCGACGGTGGCGCGCCCGAAGACCGCGCGCAGACGCCCCGCGGTGGCGGCTGCATCGTCGCGGCCCGAGAGCATGAGGATCGCGCTCACCACGCCGTCGAGCCTCGGCGTGAGGGCACGCGTGTCGAGCGCGGCGAGGCTCGAGAGGAAGATCTCCGGGTCCGCCCACGCGAGCCCCTGCTCCACCAGCCCGAGGGCAGCCCTGAGCACGTGCGCGAGCGCTCCCTCGAGGTCCTCCGGCAGCTGGCCCACCCAGGCGAGGCGCAGGCAGAAGCGCTCGAAGCACGTGCGCAGCAGCGCCTCGAGCTCCACGTGCCCGGCGGCGCCGAGTGCGCTGCGCGCGAAGTCCGCCTGGGCCAGCTTGACCAGCGCCATCCCGAGCTCGACGGCGCTCGAGGCCTCCCGGATCGAGCTGTTCAGCTCGGCGACGACGCCGGCGAGCAGGTCGTGCAGCCCCATCGAGAGGCTCGCTATGAACAGGCCCGCGCGCTCGATGACGGTGACGCCGGGGGTGTGGAGCGCCTCGAGCACCGCCGCCACCGCCGCCTCCTGGAGCGAGCCGCCGAGGTGCGAGCGCTCGGTGAGGGCGGCCTCGGTCTCCACCTGCCAGCGCGGCAGCCACAACTCCCGGACGCGATTCAGATCGGCGCCGGCGGCGAAGTCCGGGCCGGCGAGCCGCTCGGCGTAGGGCACGCCGAGGAAGGTCAGGCGGTGGAGCAGGCGCGAGATGGTCCGGTGGCGCTCGCTGCGATAGATGTCCAGGGCGCGCTCACCGGCGACCTTCGCCGACACGGGCAGGCCGAGCTGCCGGCACTGGCGCCTGAAGTCCTCCACCAGCGGCGCGAGCGGCGTGCCGTGCGGGAGTCGGCCGACCGCTTCCCCGGCGAGCGCCCGGTCGAGGATGCGCGCGAACGCGTCGGTCTCGGCGAGGGGCTGCTTGACGAAGGCCGAGAGCGCGGCGTCGCGCAGCTCCGCCCTGCCGGGGCGCACGCCGCGCAGCGCTCCGAGGCGCTCGCTCAGGGTCACCGCCTCGATCGCGTCCGGGACCGTTGCGGCGAGACCGGCCCGGCGCAGCTCACGCGCCACGGCGAGTGCGAGCAGACGATTGCTCGCCCCGAAGGGCCGCGGCTCGCGCCTGCGGTTGAGCATCTGCCAGGCGACGTCGTAGTAGCCGACGTCCGGCAGCCCGGCCGCGTATCCGCTCGCGGTGCTCAGGCGCGCGAGGGAGTAGCGCACGACGTGCACGCCGGTCTCGAGCGCACCGCTCTCGCCGGCAGTCTCCGCGCAGAGCGCGCCGGCGTCGCCGCCGGCATCGGCGCTCTCGGCGACGACGAGATCCTGGATCCCGATCGCGTGGAAGCCGCCGGTGACCACGACGCAGCGCTCGCCCGCGGCGCGCGCCGTGCGCACCGCCCGTGCCATGTGCGCCTCGCGCGCGGCGGTCTCTTCGTCGATGCGCGGCTGCGCGAGACGCAGCATGGTGCAGAAGTGATGCATCTCCCGGCAGAAGGCCCGCGCATCGCCGAAGTCCCGCCCGGACTCGAAGGTCCGATCCCACCACTCGTCGAAGTCCCGGGCGCCCTCGGCGGCGACGAGCCTCGCCAGCGGATCGGCGCGCGCGAGCAGCCCGTCGTCGCTGAACAGCGGCTCCGGTGCGCTGACGTCCGCCTCCGGCGACTCGCGCCGGGCGAGCTGCCCTGCGTAAGGCAGGTCGATGAAGCGCGCCTCGACCCCGAGGCGGGCCGCGGTGCGCAGCGCCACCCACTCCGGCGACATCGCCGCGAGCGGGGCGAAGCAGCGGTAGCGAACCGCGGGCCTCGATCCGGTGGCCTTGCCCTCGACGGCGTAGACGTAGATCGCGAGCGGTGGCTGAGCCGACTCGTCGGCGAGGAGCGCGAGGAGGTGGTTGGCCTCGGACGGTCCCTCGATCAGCACCGTGTCGGGGCGCATCTCCTCGATGATCGCCCGCGCCGCCCGCGCGCACTGGGGCGAGTGGTGCCGCACCGGCACGAAGAAGAGATCGGGGTCTGACTCGAGCGCCGCCACCCGCTCGCGAAGCTCGACCGACTTCGACACGGTGCGGGGTCAGTGGTCGCTGGCGAAATCGAGCCAGGCGGGATCGTCGGCGCGCTTGCGTCTGACCAGGCGCAGGTACTCGCGGAAGCGCTTGATGTCCTCGTCGTCGTCCTTGATCACCGTGCCGACGAGATAGCGGGAGAGATCGCCCGGTCGGACCGCCTCGCCGGTGAAGTAGTGCCGGCTCACCGCCGCGCTGTAGGTCACGCTGATCAGCTCCGCGGTCGAGAGCACGGTGCTCGGCGGATCGACCGCGGTGCCGTCGACGACGCCGTTGCGCATCTCGTTGAAGGCGGTGACGATGAGCTCGACGACGTCCTCGCGCAGCTCGACCTCGATCGACTCCTCGGCGAGCTGGCGCCCCACCTCGCGCTTGACCAGCGCCACCTGGTCGGAGGGACGCGCGAGCGGCGCCATCGTCTCGAAGTTGAAGCGGCGCTTGAGCGCCGAGGACATCTCGTTGACGCCGCGGTCGCGCAGGTTCGCCGTGGCGATGACGTTGAAGCCGGGCCGCGAGAGCAGGTAGGAGAAGCTCTCGTCCTCGAGCTCGGGGACGTGGAGGATGCGATCCGAGAGCACCGGGATCAGGCTGTCCTGCACCTCCGTCGGGCAGCGGGTGATCTCCTCGAAGCGCAGCATCGCGCCGTGGGTCATGGCGTTGTACAGCGGACCCGGGACGAGCGCCTCGCGGCTCGGACCGTCCTTGAGCAGGGTCGAGTAGTTCCAGCTGTAGCGGATGTTCTCCTCGACGACACCGGCGCCGCCCTGCACGGTCAGGGTGCTGGTGCCCGAGATGGCCGCCGCGAGCAGCTCCGAGAGCATCGACTTGGCGGTTCCCGGCTCGCCGACCAGCAGCAGGCCACGCTGCCCGATGAGGGTGACGATGGCGCGCTCGACCAGCGCGTCGTTGCCGTAGAGCTTGCGCTCGATGCGCACCCCGCAGACCTTGTCCCTGCGTCCGAGCACGAAGTCGCGCACCGCCCGCGGGCTCAACCGCCAGCCGGCGGGCCGCTGCCCCTCGTCGTGCTCGCCGAGCGCGGCGAGCTCCTCGGCGTAGCGTCGCTCCGCGGGCTCGCGCTGCACCACCTCGACCATGTCGCCGGTTCCCGTCTTCGCAAGCAGGCAAGCATGTCGAATGCCGGCGGAGCGGACAACCGACGCGTTCACGGAGTACGGGGAGCGCCCTCGGCGAGTTTCGCAGCCCCCGAGCCGACCGGACCTCGCCCGGGGACCTCGCCGGGAACGCTTACCGGTGCTGCGCCCGTGTCGCGCTCCAGGCGACGTGCCACAGACCGGATGCCATCAGCACGAGCCCGACCCCGTAGACGGCCCAGCCGAACTCGCCCGGCACGTACCCCCGGAAGGCTTCCTCACCGCCCGGGAGCAGCGGCAGCGCCGGCATGAGGAAGGAGGCGAGTCCGAGCGCGGTTCCGGCGAGGAAGGTCGCGAGACCCGCGCGGGTGAAGCGCGCGTCGCCCTCGTTCGAGGTCGCGAGCAGGATCCAGACGCCCCAGACCGTGAACAGCGCCGCGATGAGCGCCGGACACAGCCAGGGCCCCAGCCAGGGCCACGGGATGAGGAAGAGCACGTCCCACTCGAGCCACGTGCGCGGCCAGTCGAGCATCACCCGCAGCCACACGTAGTAGAAGATGTCCCACAGCCCGAAGACCAGGACGAAGGCGGCGAAGCGGCGCAGCGCTCCGCGCGCCGCGAGCGCCGCGACGCAGGCGATCATCACCACCGTGGCCGCCTCCCGGGCGAGCTCGATGGCGAGGTCCCGGTGCGACATCAGCTCGAGGGGGAAGATGGCGGTGGGATCGCCGGAGTAGTAGATGGTGCGCAGGTGCACGACGAGCGCCGCCTCGACGTGCGCCATGGCGACCGCGAAGAGCGCCAGGCAGACGACCGTGCCGCGGTTGGTCATGGATCTGGCCCTCGCCCGTCCCGCCTGCGCCTATCGTACTGCGCCCGTGCCACGCGCGGTGAAGCGCGAGCGGGGACGGCGGCGGGGCGCGGCTGGCCCCGTGCCGCGCTTGCTGGCCGGCGGCCCGGCGGTGCCGTGGCAACGCTGATCGTCGCGGGCCACCTCGGCGGCAACGGCTCGCATCACGTCGGGGTGGCCGGACCCGACGACCGGGTGGTGCCCGTGCTCGGGTGGTCGCTGGCCACGCCGGCGCGAGCGGCGAGCGCGGTGCGGTGCGTCGCTCGAGCAGCTTCAGCAGCGTGCGGGGCAGCCTCTCCCGAGGCTGCCCCGCGGTTGCCGCTGAGCTACGAAGGTCGGTCAGGGCGACGCGGCGAAGGTCATGAACGCCTCGGACCAGACCGAGTTGCTGACGTCACTGACGAAGGTGCCGTTGAACGAGTGCCGGATCGACCGGTCCCACATCTGCATCTCGAGGTAGTAGCAGCACTCGGTGAACGACGCGCCGAGATCGGTCATGTCGATGTCGCGCAGATGCACGGTGGTGAGATCCGGCGTCGTGCCCGTGTCGTCGGTGTTCTTGAGCATCGCCGTCCCGTCATCCGGATCGTAGAACCGATGGGGCCCGTAGACCTTGGTCGCCGGCGGGTTGCCGCCGCGCAGGATCAGCCGGAAGCGGTCGTAGTAGCGATCGGCGAACTGGGCCCACACCTCCAGGTCGGAGCTTCCTGCGGGTGACTCGTCGCAGGCGAGGATCTTCGTGCCGTCGGCGAGCCGGAGCTGGAGCCCGTCGGGGTAGGCTGCGGCCTTCGGCAAGGTGTTGTCGAGCTGCAGGTGATGGTCCACCGGCTCGCGATGCATGACGCTCGACGCATCCTCCCACTCGAGCCAGACGACGTAGTGATCCTCCCGATCGCGCACGCCGGGCACCGGCTCGCCGGCTGGAGTGCCCGCTGGCAGCGCGCTCGAGTTCCACACCGCCAGGCGCAGCTCCGGGTTCGGACAGCCGATGTAGCTCCCGATTCCGTTCTTCGCGTCGATGTAGTCCTGCGCGTCCATCCAGCCGCCGCTCGTCGACAGGGTCGCGGGCTGCTCGCAGACCCACTGCCAGCCGATCATCGGGACGAACTTCCACATGCCCCGGGTCAGCTGCCAGGTGGTCTCGATGGCCGGCGTGGTCGGATCTCCGACGATCGCCGGCACCGGCTCGGTGTGCTCACGGTAGACGACCCGGAACCTGTTGATGTCGGTCGGAGGAACCGGCAGCGAGCCGTCGACGGGCACGTACCGCCCACACGGCCGCTCCCGCGTGTCCGTGAGCGCCGGCGGAGAGGCGAGCGGCGACAGGTGAAGGCCCCGGCCACCGCCTCCGACGGGAACGATGCCGCCGTCGAACTCGCCGACGCTGCGGTCGCACATTCGGGTGATTCGCGGCTCACCGGGGATCTGGAAAGGGAACCACAGCGCGTCCAGGCCGAGGAACTTCGCCGCCGGATTGAACGCGGCGATCAGCAGGTCGTTGGTCGCGGCGACCATGCCGCCCTGCCGGAGCACGTCGCCGTCGGTGAAGCTGACCTTCCCCTCGTAGAGCAGCTCCGTGGAGAACAGGACAGCAGAGATCCCGCGGGCCGTCTCGACCGCCTGGCGTGCCGTGGCGAAGGCATCGAGGCCGAAGTCCACGCCGTCGTTCGGCAGGCCCGCCGGTGCCCCGGGAGTCAGGAGATCCCGGTTGGTCGCGACGACGGTGCCCAGTGCCGAGAGCAGATCCCCGTCCAGGATCGGTCGTTGCCGATCCCACCGGGTGCCCTCGATCGAGAACCAGATGTCGATACCCATTTCCTTCAGGGTCGACTGCAGCCGGTCGCCGGTCCAGCCGTCCGGCCCCGTGTCCTGCGCCATCCTGGCGAATCTCAGGATCTGATCCGGCGGACCGATGAGCTTGATCTCGTCGAGGCCGACGTCGTTGCGGATATCGAACGGCTGGACGAGCGCCTGGTTCGGGATGATGGCGCCGTTCGTCATCAACAGATCGCCCGCCGTGAACTGCCCGTGGGGGCTGTCCAGGGACGTGGTGAACGCGATCAGCCCGGCGTCGATGTCGAGGATGTCCACGCCGTCGAGGCCGAGATCCTGACTGACGTCGAAGCGAGCGACGAGCTCCTGGTTGCGAGCGCAGACCTCGCCGCTCGGGCTCAGCAGATCGCCGTCGGAGATGTAGGGGTTGCCGTCGAACGGCTCTCCCCCGCGCATCATGAAATCCTCCTCCGTGGAGAACGCGCCGCCGGTGCAGGCTCGCAGATTCTTGAACGGACTGTCCTGCGCCTGCGCGGCGACCGGTGCACCGGCTGCCGCGATTGCCACGGCGCCGGCCAGGAACAACGATGATGCTCGGGTGTGCATGATCATCCCTCCGCGTATTCGCCGGCTTTTCCAGTAGCCGGTGCGACGAGACCTGTTTAGCAGCTGGCCGCGAGCCATCGTTTGACGCGAATCACTCCCGGCCAAGTTCGCGGGCCGTTCCGTCACGCTGCGGTGGGGCCCAGCTCGCTGCATCTCTCGCGCAGGCCCGGGGGGCCGACCGGGGTGCGCCCGGCGCTCGCGATCGTCCTGGCGTGCGTCGAGTGCGAGAATCGACCTCCCGGCTTCGACGTCAGCGAGCGAATTCAACGCATGGAAGGTCCAGACCCCGACGACAGCAACCGGATGGACGAGGCTGCCGCAGCGCTCTTCGAAGTGCGCACCGGCCATGTCCCCATCCACGAACTCCCGATGCCGCTCCGGCCCCGGACCCTCGGCGAGGCCTATGACGTCCAGGAGCGATTGAGCGCCAGGCTGCAGTCGGCCGGATTCGGGGCGGAGGTGGGGTTCAAGATCGGCTGCACGACCGCAGTCATGCAGGCCTATCTCGAGGTCGATCACCCCTGCGCGGGCACACTCCTGGCCAACACGGTGCAGTTCGAACGTGGCAGGTTCCCTCGCAGCGATCTGTGCCGGCCAGGCGTCGAGTGCGAGATCGCGGTGGAGATCGGCGAAGACATCCTCACCGACGTCGACCTCGACGCAAGCAGTGTAGCGAGCTACGTTCGCGCCGCGCGTGCGAGCATCGAGCTCGTCGACGATCGCTGGACAAGGTTCGCGGAGGTCTCTACCCCGACGCTCGTCGCCGATCACTTCTTCAACGCCGGCTGCGTGCTCGGTGCGCCCGCCCACGTCGCGCCCGAGACGCTCGACGCCGTGGAAGGGGCGATGTCGATCAATGGCGTATCGGTCGGCACGGGCAAGGGCGAAGACATACTCGGGCACCCGCTCGCGGCGCTCGCCTGGCTGGCGAACCATCGGCGTCTTCGAGGTGCGCCGCTTCGGGCTGGTCAGCTCGTCTCGCTCGGCTCGATGGTCAAGACGAGCTGGATCGAGGCGGGCGACACGGTCGAGATAGAGGTCTCGGGACTCGGCGGCTGCTCGCTACGGATCGAGTAGGAAGACCCGGCGCAGGGAACCGCGCAGGGCTTGCCGCCGGCGAACGGTCGGGTGCCGCGGCAGGCCTGACGAACTCTCCAGCTATTGGGCGACTTGCGCGCGTCGGAATCGGAGAAGCTGAGCCATCAGCACACTCGCGCTCCAGGGACCGCCCCCAATCGCATCGGTGTTCGGATAAGGCCGGTCCGGTGCGGGCTGCGGGGACCGTCGGCCGCAGGGATGCGGCCGTCGAGCCTACATGGACGTATTCACGGCGTGTCCCCGCAGCCCGTACCGGGCCGGCCGACGCCCGGCTAGCCGCTTAACCGAT